>Ga0137360_10000718_pt1 | contig 19391 bp, 14 predicted proteins | sample Mad1_60_16metaG_FD_104924 | JGI IMG/M metagenome (GOLD analysis project Ga0137360, IMG submission 104924) | Vadose zone soil microbial communities from Angelo Coast Range Reserve, California, USA - Mad1_60_16 metaG | ecosystem: Environmental > Terrestrial > Soil > Vadose zone | place: USA... | reverse complement strand
GGGTTCCCAGAAAGCGGGAGACCTCGTCCACTACCCGCCTCTGTTGCTCTGCAGTGAGGTTAGGAAACATCGGAAGCGAAACGATTTGCTCGGCCGCCGCTTCCGCTGCTGGGAAATCGCCCTGCCGATAATTGAGGCATTTGTACGCCTTTTGCAGGTGCAGTGGGATTGGATAGTGGATGCCACTTCCAATACCCGCGTTCTTCAAGTGTTCGATCAATCCTTCACGGTCATTCGTCCGGAGGACATACAAGTGGTACACGGCTCGGGACCATGACGGCTCGAACGGGCTTATAACGCCACCTTCCAGACTGCCCAGCAATCGATTGTATTCGGCTGCCCGTTCGCGACGACTGGCATTCCAGTTAGCGAGGTGAGCGAGTTTTACGCGCAAAAATCCGGCTTGCATCGCGTCCAGCCGGCCGTTATACCCTTCGACATCGTGGTAGTACTTCTTGGCCTGTCCGTGGTCGCGCAACATCTTTGTCTTTTCCGCCAGCTTGGCATCATTCGTCGTAACGGCACCGGCTTCCCCGCAAGCCCCGAGGTTTTTTCCTGGGTAGAAGCTGAAGGCGGCAGCGCGCCCCATCGAACCGGCTTTCATCCATGCGTTCTTTGCTTTCGAAAAGTATTCGGCGCCATGCGCCTGGCAAGCGTCTTCAATCACGACCAAGCCATATCGATCGGCAAGCGCAAGAATTGGATCCATATCCGCCGTTTGTCCGTAGAGATGAACGGGAACAATTGCTTTCACGGGGCGCCCGCTGCGGCGGCTGACAAGCTTCCCTGCGGGATCCAGGGAACACTGTACTTCGAAATATTCCCGTAGTTTCTCTGGGCTCATGTTGTAGGTGCGCTCATCGACGTCAACGAATTCCGGAAGGGCGCCGGCCTGCGAAATCGCTTCTGTCGTGGCGATAAATGTGTGCGGCACGGTCACAACCACGTCACCCGGCTCGATGCCGGCCGCCATCAGGGCGAAGCGCAACGCATCGGTGCCGCTGCTTACCGCCACAGAGTGCGCGGTGTCGCAAAAAGAGGCGAATGCCTTTTCAAATTCCTCGACCATGGGCCCGCCAATGAAGCCAGCGGTCCGCAAGGTCCGCTGGAATACATCGGTCAATTCCCTCTCCAGTTCGACATGCGGCGTAACCAAATCCAGGAATGGAATGGCATTGCTATTTCCGTCGACAGCGCTCACTTTGTGACCTCCACAGGGGAATCAACTAGCCGCAAAAACTTCGCCGGATTTCCAGCGACGATGCTGTTCGCCGGAACGTCCTTGGTAACGACACTTCCGGCGCCAACGATCGCATTCTCGCCCACCGTGACGTTGGCAAGGATCGTCGCTCCTGTTCCGATGGACGCACCCTTCTTGATCACAGTCCGCTCGACTTTCCAATCGGCCTCGGTTTGCAGCTGACCTTCGGCCGTGGCGCGTGGATAAATGTCGTTGATGAACATCACGCCGTGACCGATGAATACGTTGTCCTCGATTGTGACTCCTTCGCAAATAAACGAGTGACTCGAAATCTTGCAGCATTTCCCGATTGTGGAGTTCTTTTGAATCTCGACGAATGCGCCGATCTTCGTATCATCACCAATCTCGCAGCCATACAAATTAATGAATTTTGAAAGCTTGACGTCTTTTCCGAGCTTTACGTTTGGCGTAATGGCACAGTATTCGTTCACAGGCGCACCAATTCTCCTCTCTTCTTAATGGAGCAATCCGCAGCTTCGAGCATTCGCACCACACGAAGACCGGCCAGACCGTCGTTGATGGGAATTATGTTGTTGAGAATACAGTCGGCGAAGTAGTCCAGCTCAACACGCAGCGCTTCCAACTGCTCCACCTGCGGTGCCCACATGTCTCCGGACCTGTAATTGACCAGCATCTCCCGAACTTTGTCACCCGAAGAGATCTGCACTCCCTTGTCGTAAACGCGAACTTTTTCATCCGCGACCAGATCATTCCAGACCAGCATTTTCTTCGTTCCGCCGATCAAGGTCGTGCGAATCTTAACGGGAGAGAGCCAGTTGACGTTGATGTGTGCTATCACTTTGTTAGGGAAGTAAATCGTCATAAAGGCAACGTCTTCCACCCCGTTCAGGTGGCATTCGCCTGTGGCCACAATGGCTTCCGGCTCGCCTTTGATGAGGTGGTCCATGATAGAAAGATCGTGGGGAGCCAAATCCCATACCACGCTGACGTCGTGCTGAAACAGGCCGAGGTTTACCCGCAGTGAATCGTAATAGTACAAGTCACCCAGAGCACCGCTCTCCGTCAACTCGCGGATCTTCCGCACTGCTCCGGTGAACAGGAACGTGTGGTCCACCATGATTCGCAAGTTTTTGCGCTCAGCCAGGTCAATCAGCTCCATGGCTTGGTCGGAGTTTGAGGTAAACGGCTTCTCCACAAACACGTGCTTGCCATTCTCGAGTGCCGCCTTGGCGAGCTCGTAGTGGGTCCAAACCGGCGTGATCACAGCTACGGCGTCGATCTTAGGTGATTTAAGAATCTCAGACGGATCTGTCGTGACCTCAATGGAAGGATAGTTCCGTTTCGCCCGTGCCAGTGCCGCCGGATTCTTGTCGCAGAGCATCTCGACGCGGGTGTGCTCATGCCCATGAAGGTTTCGGACGATATTCGGGCCCCAGTATCCGTAGCCTATTACGCCAACTCTGATCATGTTTGCTCCACTCTGAATGAAGAAGAAAACTCAATACCACCAGGAGGCTGAATCACTTATTTTCGATACCGCTTGGTTCGTTCTATCTGGCCTCGCGCGCGCGAGAAGCCGGCTCCAGAACCACAGGAGTTACTGTTTGGAAGGCGTCCATCGGCGGACCAAAATACTGGTGCGTTTCATCGCGGATGACTCCACCGTTGCTAGTCTGTGCTACCACGCCACCGTCGCACCCTTGCTGGACAGGCTACCGCCATAAATGTCGTTTTCTGACACTCTGGAATTGGTCAGTCCCAGGTTAATACTCTGTAATTTCAACAACTTAAATGCGAAAGCTAGGTTCCCGATGACGCATAGAGAGTTCGCAATCGAACTGCCAGAGGCACGGCGTCAAGAAGGGCGTCGCTCTAAAGCAAACTCCAGTTTAAGCAATTGAAAACAAGCAAGTTACAGAATCCAGAAGGAGAACCGAAGACCTGCCCTCGTCTTTCCTCCCTCCCCATATGGGGAGGGAGGGAAAACTCTTACCACCTAGTGCGAAGTGCCTTCCGCGGCCCTTAACTCGCCAAGAGCGAGGTTTCCCAGCGGAATAGGGTCTCAAAGGCCATCTGTGAGTGGGTAGCTAGTCTCATCACTGCGTTCCACTCAAGGGAACCCGGGCGTATTACGGGGCGAGGATTAATAAGGCTAACATTTCGGTCGTACTGCGCCAGCTGGCATAGATCGACTCGTGATTCCCGATTTATGAACTCTCGCAAGCAAAGTTTGCGAGATCCTTGAACCATGCAATCTGACGCCAAGAAAGGTTCCAAACGTATTTGTTAAAAGGTCCGTCGTACCTGAACTTCGGGTTGGAAGGTATGACTGCAGGATTTCGATCGTGAGACTTATGGCCAATCCCCAAAAAACAGTGGCAAGGGTAGCAGATTTGATGGGCCGTGCCGACGTCCAGTAGGCGTAAAAAAAGAAACCAAGAGGAATGAACCCCACAATGTTCATCAGGGTATATCTTACGTAGCTCCACTCGGGCTTGAACTCCTTCCAGAATGGCCTTAGGAACATCTGGTGCAAAAGTGAGAATCGTTTCGGGATGTAAAGATCGATTCCCGGATGCAAAGCGTTGTGTATAACGCTTCCTGTATGCTCGTTAAAAAGGTAAAGCGCCATCAAATGTTCGTCGCCAACTAGCTCGGGTGCCCCTTGCATCGTCCAGGTTTCATAATGTTTGGCAACTTGGTTTGCGGTTAGCTCTCGATCGTAGATTGCCAGTCCTTTCAACTGGCCGGGCCAGCCGTCAGAACGCACTGGTGAGGTGCCGATGACTAGTTGTCCCGTGAAATCCTTTCCCAGCCGAAACCCTGGAAATGCACGGGCTAATGCACCATCCACGTACATTTCGGTTCCTTGTGCGCTTGAAGTTATGGTTAGGAATCTGGGCTTTATTTGGCGGAAAACTCCTTCGATTCCGATCACTTCAGTTCGCCGCTGGCCACCAGGGATCTCGCGCTTGAGTATGACGTTGGATAAATATTGATGCAGCGAGAGCTGCAGAGGATTTTCTGAACTGGAGAACGAAAGGAAAGTATTTGAGTCACTCACAAGTTCTGGTTGCAACCAAATCTCGAGGCTGCACGAAGCTTGCTCCTGCGAACCAGCCATCTGAAATGTTCCCGCGCTTATTATGGTTCCGTAGCCGCCGAAGCGAAGACCGTTTTCCACTCCCAACCAGGAAACTTGGTTCCTCGGCCTGTGAAACGGCCAAAGCCCTAGAATTAAAATGCCGCACAAAACCGACATGCATAGCAGGCCCGGGATTCGATTTCTTATCATTTTCGATTTAAAGCACGCTCGATCTTGCACCAGTAGCGTTCAGATTTTCATCCCCGGGCAATCTGGATCTTAAGCTTTTTATCCGGCCACAGCGTATCTGTGAATCGTGCCGCGCCGCAAGTGAATGGATTTTTTGGCCTCGACCTAACATTGATACCGAACCGTCCAACGTCCGGCATTGGAGTCGGCGTTTCCGGCACGCCAACACCTCTTGTACTACAGAACTAGTCTGCTATTTTCGTTCGCGCGTAGTGGGAGTGGTATGGGGACTCATCCGGAACTTGGATAGAGCCATGCCCAAATTTTGAATGAAAGCCTCGGAATTATAGACATCCGCGTCGATAGGCGCTCCGCCTTCGGGAGCCGTCGGTTCCACCTCGTCGAGCTGAAATTCGTGGGCGACGTTCTCAACAATTTTCGAAGAAATCGGCCGTTCTTGATCGACGTAGGCGTTGATGAGTGAGTGTTCGCATAGCAGGTTCACAACGCGCGGAATGCCGAGCGAATACAAATGTATGGTCTCAACGCTTTTCGGGCTGAAAATCACTTCGCCGCTCGCTCCGGCGATCCGCAATCGCTCGTTGATGTAGTCGTGCGTCTGCTCTTTGGTCAAAGAGGACGTCTTGCAACGCAACATGATGCGCTGGCGAAGCTGGCGTAATTGCGGGAGCTTGAGTTTCTCTTCCAGCTCTTGTTGCCCAGACAATACGATCTGTAGCAGCTTCTCAGTGGACGTCTCCAGGTTGGTTAGCAGTCGAATTTCTTCAAGAACCGGGTAGGTCAGGTTTTGAGCTTCATCCACGATGAGCACGGTCGTTTCACCGGCGCTATAACGATCAAGGAGCCATTGGTTGAGGCTCATCAACTGTTGGCTCTTGCTTCGTGACTCGCAGGCGATGCCAAATTCCGCCAGAATAAAATCGAACAACTGATTTGTATTCATGCGGGAATTGAATAGGAAAGCAGTTCTTGCCCGCTGTTGGTGCAGCCAGTCGACAAGCCGGTTTATCAGTGTAGTCTTTCCTGTGCCGACCTCACCGATGAGGGTAATAAAGCCCTTGCGGCTCTGAATCCCATACATCAACCCGCTCAGCGCTTCTTCGATCTCTTTGGTATGAAAGAGGTAGCGCGGATCTGGATTGACATTGAATGGATTGTCTTTGAGCCCAAAGAAGCTTTTGTACATGGTGTCTACTTTTTTCCTGGCCTAGCCTGCTCTGGTTCTATCCCTGTTGCTATTCTCTCACTTCTTCCCTATCCGGAGAATCTGGTTTCGCGATTCGCCCTGAAGAGTTATTTTACGCTATCGCAACACCAGCGGCCTTGTCGTCCACTCGAAAGTGAGAAAAACTTGGTTCACTGTGCGGCTCGTCCCGCAAGTCGGATTGTTACAAATCACAACGTTAGCTCCTTGAATTTGAGCTTGATACGCCAGCGACAAATTTGCTGTTCGCCCAAGTGGGCGCTTTAACCCTGCTCCCGCCAGCCACGCTCCAAAAACGGGTGGCGTCACCCCACTCGGAGACAAGATCGGTTGGTTTTTCGCGTAGCCGAAACTTAGACTGCCATTCCACGCTTGCGTCAGCCTTCTGTTCCATGCCGCGTTGACTTGATCGATAGTCGATCCCGTGAATACACCGCTGCCCCCGCTTACATCATGCGCATAGCCCAGCGTGACGTCGCCTCGTGCAAACCCGTATGTCAACGCCGTGTACGCGGAGCCCGTTATTTTTTGCGTTGACCCGCCGATGGGAATTCGAACTCTAATGAGCTCTGGTCCGCCCGCCAACCTCAGCGCCAATCTCCCTGTAATCTTCCTTCCGTAGATAACTTGCGCAACGTGGTCCCCTATTGCTTGCGGGTTACCAGGAAAATGGTAGGCACCAAACCGGTAGGCTAATCCGACGCTATCCTTCCGAGTGAGTGCGTAGTCATACCCCACGTTTACAATCACGCTGTCGCTGTCCACATTCCCCGGGTTGATAAAGCGCAACGCCCCGTAAACTCCAGCAATAGTGATGGAGCCGCGTCGACTCACGGCATAAGTCAGCTGAGCCGCAGAGGCGTTGCTGTAACGCGGGCCAGTGGTCGTAAAAATGGTTTGGCTGGGCAAGTACGTGGATTCAAGTCCGGGTAGGGGAACGGCCAAGGCTCCCGAGATCCCAGGTAACGCCAATCCAGTCGGGCCCCCAAACCCAAATGCGGTTTGTGGCAAATAAGAGAACTGGTCCACGAAAAGCAACTGCCAACGTTTCTTATCAATTTCGTAAGCCATCGCAAGCTGTTGGTATTGCCCATTTCCTTGAATAGGGTCGGTGGAGAAAAATCCGCCCCCAGAATAATTCGTCGAGAACGCAGAGTGGCTCCAAGCTTCCAGCAAGCTTACGTCGCCGCTCACAAAGCTGGTGGTATTCCAGCCGGTATTCGCTGCTGCGTTCAAGGAATTCGAAAGCACTATGTTGCTGTAGGTGACGCCGGGCACCCAGTAGCTGTGGCGTATCTCCGGAGTTCCCAGTGTTGGGACTTGGATACTGCTCAAAGCCTGATTATCTGGTTGCAGCGCCTGGGGTGCCTGATTTGGATTCTGTTGATCTCCCGTCGTATCTACGGCGGGTGGATACTGGCGTCCCGCAGGCTTTGGCTTTTCTCCCTCCGCTTGTCTGGCCAAAAGCGGCGTAACCCATAAGCAGACAGCCACTAAACAAACAAGACTGTGTCCGAATTTTTTCCGCGCGTTCATTTCCTTGTCCTTACGGCACCACAATCACGTCGCCTGGCAATACTTCAATGTTCTGCCCGGGATTTTTCCCGTTGACCGCTTCTTTGTAATTGAAGGCTATTTTCGTCTGTTTGCCATGATCGGTTCTAAGCACGTAAATGCTCTTCACCCTGGCAAATTGCGTAAATCCGCCGCTACTTGAAAGTGCCTGCAGCACGGTCATGTGTGGGAAAAGAGCGTAGGCGCCACCCTTCAAAACTTCGCCGGTCACATAAACTCGCCGGCTGTTAATCTCCGTCACGCTGACAGTGACTTGCGGACTGCTAATGTACTTTTTCAGCTGCTCGCTGATTACGCCGGCAAGTTCCATTGGCGTTAGGCCGACAGCCTGGATGTCGTTAAGCAACGGCAGCGTGATCTTTCCATCCGGTCGAACTGGCACAGTTCGCGTCAGTCCTTCCTCTTTCCACACATCGATGATCAAAACGTCTTGCGGCCCAATCTTGTACCCTGTGTCTTCCAGGCCGGTTTGTGCCGGTGTTGCCGCAGCTTGGCCTTTTGCGCCCTTGCCGTCTTCCTTCTTGTCCTGTCCCGTCCTGCGCTCGCCCCGCGCTTCTGTTGCCGCCGCAATCAAGCAGGCTGTCAAAATCCCCACCATCGCGATTCTTGCCGTCATTTCTTCACCCCAGTTCCGTCTTCTTTCCTTCTAGCCCGGTTTGCTTGATCTTGTACAGCAGAGACTTATAGCTGATCTCAAGAAACTGCGCAGCGCGTTTACGATTCCAATGGGTTCGTTCGAGCGCCTTTTGTATTAACTCGCGCTCTGCCTGCCGCGAAGCAGCCCGTGAGGCTACTTTCAAAGACGATACAAGTGGTCTCTCGTTGGCTTGCCGCATATTCACCTGAATCACGCACAAATCCGCAAGCGCCAACGCGGGATCCCCTAGAACGACAATCTTCTTGGCAACGTTTTCCAACTCGCGGATGTTCCCCGGCCAGTCGTAAGAGTTTAGCAACTCCTGCGCCTCACTTCCGAGATTGGGGATGGTTTTCTTCAATTCATTCGAATGCTTTCGAAAGAAATATTCCAGCAGCAATGGGATATCTTCCTTGCGTTCGCGGAGGGGCGGCAGACGTAGAATGGCGCCGTTAATTCGAAAATAGAGTTCGCGGAGGAAACGTCCCGCGGTGATTTCCTGCTCGATGTTTCGGGGTGTCGAGGAAATAATTCGAGAAGCCTTCATGCCCGACAAGTTTCTTGGTTCCCCGTCAGGCAGCAATGACAGCAATACCCTCTGGCAAGCGGAATCCAATTCATGCACGCCATCCAAAAACACCGTCCGCGGTGCGACATCTTGACTTTCCTTGTGCGCAAGGACCTCTTCCTGCATGTCTCTCAGCAAGCGTCCAATATCCATCGCCGCACAATTCACCTTTTTTAGCGGCGCTTCGGAGAACCCGGATAGCCGATGGATTAATCGCGCATACACTTCTTTGCCAGTCCCGCTCTCTCCCATGAGCAGAACAGGCATGTCTGTTTTTGCGATTTCGACGACCATGGCGTTCAAGGACTGCACAGACGCAGCACGCCCGTATACAAAACAAGCACCAGCCAATTGGTCCGAAGCGTAGGTAGCAAACGTCGTCATAGGACTCCGGTGTGACAATTAGCAGGTTCCGTACCAGTGAAAGGGCATAATTCCCGGTTTCCGCAATCTCTGTAAGCTTCCTGTATTCAACACTATAAGAAACAAGGGGAGCCCTGGCGTCCGACTCCATTCTCCCTGACCTGCGGAATATCCCCATAAAATTCCATCAAATGGCAATTTCATATCCTCCGCAGTTCTTTCCGCACTTAAGACAGAAGCAAAGCGGATCGTCTTGCATCAGAGGCAAAGTGAAGTCCGACATTCTCTCTAGCTGTGTGCCCAGTAAGATGCCCTTCTTGGTTCAGGAAAGGCCCTTCGCGTCGCTAAGTTGCCATCTTCGAGCAATCTATCGGTTCCGCTTAACTACATGAAAACGCGTCCCTTGAAGGCGTTGATGTCGAGCTAGCATTCCTCGGGGCACGCCTGGAAACCAATTGTCAAATGTGGGTAACAGTTTTCTTCTTTAGGCTCATCACGCACTCCTTTGAAATTTTGGTGTCAGCAGTCAATCCAGGAATGTCCGCCAAGCGATTCATTCTAAAGCTCTTGAATGCTGAGATGGAATGACAGTCTGTTTGCCCCGAGCACCCTGGTCTGGCAGATCGATTGCGTATATGTCGCTAACTGATGGTGCAACCGTTAGGGTCGAAGTTGCCTTGCAACGCACGGAGATCAGAGTTTTAGAGGAGTCGCTAAATCACGATGAAGCCCGAGTTCAACGCTAATCAATGGTATGCGCTCCAGGTGAGGAGTCGCTGGGAGAATGCGACAGCCACACTACTCTCCGGCAAAGGCTATCAGACGTTTCTTCCCACCTACAAGGCAGAGAGTCGCTGGCGGACGACATCGAGGGAGCACGCAGTCCCTCTGTTTCCAGGATATGTTTTTTGCCATTTTGACGTGCACAACCGCTTACCTGTTCTCGTGACTCCGGGCGTACTAAGCGTTGTCGGGAGAGGCCGCACTCCGATCGCTGTCGACGATTCGGAAATCGATGCTCTTCAGAGGGTAGTTTCATCCGGCCTCCGAACTGAGCCCTGGCCCTTCCTGGAGGTAGGTCAGCGCGTTCGGATTCTGGAAGGGGCATTAAGCGGCCTTGAAGGAATTCTAAGCAGTTTTAGAGGAAGCCACCGGATTGTGGTTTCCGTTTCTTTGCTGTGCCGATCGGTATCGTTGGAGATTGAGCGCTCGCGAATCGATCCGATTCAGTCGACGCGGACGTCCGCAGTCGGATCGCTGGAAATGGTACCGGCGTTCGACGAAGGGGTCGCTTAGTTTGCAGTTTTGGTCGCCAAAAACAAAAAGTCGGCGAAATGGGGTTCTGTTCCGTGGTGCCAGGCTGTTACCGAATAACAAAATAGCTCTACGTAAGGATCGGACGAGGGTCGAAAACAAATGGGAAATAGCTACTTTAGAATTCCAGCTTTGTGGGAACAGGGTGCCCGGCGTTTAATGGGCGAAAAAGTCATTTCGGCCTTCGATGCTCCCGGGACAAGCCTTGCAGGTTTCTTGCAGGAAGAGACCTTCCAGAACATGCTTACTATGGAGCGTCGGCGGGCCGAACGCTCTCGCAAACCGTTTGTTTTGATGGTGATCGAGCCTGCGGCATCCATTAAGGCGCATGAAAACGATCGCTGCATGTCCCAGGTGATATCGGTCCTCGTCAAGTCTACCCGCGAGACTGACCTCGTTGGCTGGTACAAAAAAGGAACCTGTTTAGGGCTAATCTTTACTGAAATAAGCCTGGAATTTACGACTCCCATCACGGAAATTCTTCGAACAAAGGTTGTCAACGCTCTTGAAAACGAGCTTGGAATCAAAGTCGACTCAAAGTTGGTTGTCTCGGTTCATCTCTTTCCGGAAAACCGGGGTTCCAACACGGACGAACCTGCTGCGGACATGCGGCTCTATCCGGATATCGCTGAGAACAATGCCAATAAGGGCGTTGCTTCGGCCATGAAACGCGTGATTGATATTCTAGGGAGCGCTGCATTGCTTCTAATTTTTGGGCCTTTTCTCGCCGCGATTGCGGTTGCAATCAAACTGACCTCCAAGGGGCCCGTCATCTTCCGGCAAGAGCGAGTCGGCAAATATGGAGCTCGTTTCAAGTGCCTTAAGTTCCGAACGATGTATACGAACAACGACTCAAAGATCCATCAGGAATTCATCCAACAATTCATCGCGGGTCAGGCCGGACCCGATAAAAGCGAGCCGGGAAAGACGGCCGTCTACAAAATCACGAACGATCCCCGCGTCACAGCCGTCGGGAGATTTCTTCGAAAGACTAGTCTGGACGAATTCCCCCAGTTCTGGAACGTTTTAAGGGGTGAGATGTCTCTCGTAGGCCCGCGGCCGCCGGTGCCCTATGAATTTCGAGTCTATGACACGTGGCACCGACGGAGAGTCCTCGAAGTAAGACCCGGTGTTACCGGGCTGTGGCAAGTCAGTGGCAGGAGCCGCATGTGCTTCGATGATATGGTGCGACTGGACCTCCGATATTCACAGTCATGGTCGCTTGCACTCGATCTCAAAATCCTAATGGCGACTCCGCGTGCAGTCCTCGGCGGAGAAGGCGCTTACTAAGTCTAGCTGTCAGCTTTTGCCCTTTATACGGCAACATAAATAGTAACTACCAGGCGCACGGTCGAAGTGTGGCAACATTGTGATTCGGCCTGTGCAACTGGGATTAAGCCCGACTCTTCGCGTAGCAGAGAACGTGAACGTACTGGTGCTGCGCAGCGCGATCGAGTGTTTGGTCGGATGATTGGGCTACCGGCGGAAACGCGTGTCTCGGTCGCCGCGGGAGTGACGGATCTGCGACGAGGATTTACAGGTCTGAGTGGAATGGAGACAAGTCAGACGCCCGAGTTACCCGCGACGTCGTTCCATAAGCTTGGTTTTGCGAGCAATCGAATCTCACTGCTCGGATTGGGCATTCAGCTCATTCTGGTTTATCGGCCGGATAGTTCGAATAATAGTCTGACCCGTAAGAATCGGTCTTTTCGACTCGATTAAGTACGACCCCAAGCAGATTCTTCTCTCGAAATTCTCCCGCGACTCTTTCCGCAACTTCAGCGTCCGTCGACCCAGCCCGCAACACCAGCAGAACTCCGTCTGTCAAATCGGCAAGGATGCTCGCGTCGTGAACCGGCACGGCCGGCGGCGAGTCGATAATGATCCAATCAAAGACGGGGGTCACGAGATCTAGCAAGTCTTTCATCCTCTGACTAAGTAGAAGTTCGCTAGGATTGGACGTCTCTGAGCCCGCTGGGATCAGAAACAAGTTCTCTCGCGCGCCCTTCTGGATCGCTGCGAATTCATTCACTTCGCCTCTCAGATAGTCCGTCAATCCAGGCCGGCTCGGGGCCCCCAGCGCTACGTGGAGCTGTGGAGCGCGCAAATCTGCGTCAATTATTAGCACGCGCCGTTCCGCCTGTTGCACAATCGATTGCGCCAGATTAGAGGTTACGAAGGTTTTTCCTTCCGCAGGAATGCTGCTGGTTATCAGCAGGCGTCGCAAGGTGCGCGTGCCGGCTATTTGGTAAAGACGAGAACGCAGCGTGCGAAACCTCTCTGCCCCTCCATTGCGCGCGCCCGAGCCTTGAAACACATTCGGTCGTACATCGAGATCCCACTTCGAATGAGAGCATCGTTTGACAAGCTCTTCATATCGGAAGGGCCCTGCCTGATTCCCGCCGGCTGAAACCCGTTGCTGCTCAACACGATTAGCGATGCTTGCTTCTGTCCTAGCCTGGCTCTGGATCTTAACCAATGCCGCTGAGCGATCTCTGGAATCGCCGCCCTCAAGCTGCTCGCTTCTCTCCTTCGCGGCCTTCTGCAGTGCTTCATGTATACGACTCATTGCATTTCCTTAAATTCTCTTCTGCCTGATTGTGACTCAAGCGTTCGTTGCAACGGAGCCCTTTAGTAAACCGATGTTTCTGTTGTTCCCCTGAACCACTTCAAGAACAGGGACGGTCGCAAGCACAATCAACTTCAATTGCAGTTCAACATCTCTCTCGGTGTGAAGAGTTTTGTCTGTCATCATCAAAATATACAGAATGGCCAGGCTCAGAACGAATCCTCCGCCAACCCCGCCGCCTGCAAAATATGTCTTCTTAGGAAACGACGGTGCGACTGGAAGGTTTGGCGGATCAAGCACGCGAAATTCCTCACCTTCGCGCTGGTGCGCCAAATCCTTCGCCATCTGGGAGCTTTCACGCTTTTTCTGCAAATCGTTGTAGAACTCAAGCGCGCTTTGATAGTTCCGCGTCAACTCCTTCAGTTGTTGTTCAACCATTGGGCTGGCTTCCATTCGTGCTTGAAGAGTGCGAATCTGATCTTGGATTTGCCCTTGCTGTTTCGTCAGACCCGCAATGTTCATTTCATCCTGGCGGACACGCGCACGCAGCAATTGAATATTGGCTGGCTCAGCCTTCGTTTGCGTTTCGCCGGAGGAATTCAACGTTTTGGGAGCTGCTGCCGATTTCTTCCGGAGCTCCTCCAGCAGTTTCTTGGTTTTGATCACATCAGGATGTTCGGGCGTATATCTCGCCTCGAGAGACGTTAACTGGTCTTGAAGTGCCTGGATTTGAACATCGAGAGTCTCGGGATTCTGTCCGGTTTGAGATGCCTTCCAATTTGCCTCCTGCTGGCTCAAAAGAGATTCGTTGAAGGCCTTGTCTTGCTGTGCCGCGTTCAATGCCTGGGTATTTGCCTCAATCTGTGAATTCAGGGTTGTCAGCCGGTTGAGGTTGGTTGGTCCTTCCTCCGGAGTCAATCCAATATGCTCGCGCCTGAATTGAGCTACCTTGGCGTCTTGTTGATCAAGCCTGGCCTTCGCCTCCTCGAGGTGCTCGCTGACGAAAGAGTTTGTGCTGTCCGCATCATTCACCAGAGCTTGCGAGTTTTGTTCCCTAAACATGGAGGTTATCTCGGTGCAGATTTGCTGAGCGGTCTGAGCATTGCTAAACGTTACGCTCACGTGGAAGCCGGGCATGCTCCTATCTAGCGTGCCAGGCATCGGCTCAAGCGGAGAAATTTCGATTGCCGTCCGCAACTTCTCGATCAGCTGCTCCATGGGAACCTTGCGCCGATCCTCTTTGTAAAGGCCAAACTTGTCAATCACCGGCTCAAGCCATGAGCGGCTCAGAATCTGGTCCTTCATCGATGAAACCCGCTGGTTCAGGTCTTCCGTCACAATAGGCTTTACGTATTCCACCGGAACCATGGGCTTTGCTACCAGCACCAGTGTCTGCGAGGTGTACTTCTTAGGAAGTTTCAGAGCAGCCAGCACCCCGACGGCTCCGCAGACCATGATACAAACGGGGATGACCCACCATTTTCTACGAATCACCCTCTTAACATCAGCTAAGGCAAATTCACCATTCCGGACCATACAGTGCTCTCCGCAAAAAGCAGCTTACACTATCCTTCACCGAGTCATGCACGCGCCCTGCCATGCGCCATGCCAGAAATCCAATCATCCGCTTTGCAGGTGGCGCCATGTAACACCCTGCAATTGCAATAGTTTACGTACAGCTTCTCTTCTCTCATAATTGACAAACCCTGATAAATCATCGACATGCCCTAGAAAGTGGAAGTTTTCTATCCAATTTATCCCTGTTTTTGGCCTTTGTCTCTAGATTTAGCGCTGGCGAGAGCCAAAGCATTAAGTTTGGTTTGGGAGATGTACTTTGGTTTACAACCGAACTCGCCACAACGATAGCCAGCTGTCTCTGATGCGGATTTACCGCCGGAAGACTTCTATGCTGGAAGGCATAGGTAGCCGCCGTTTATTCCCTTACTGGACGCTCGTCACCCTCAAATTGCTGGGTGCTGCAGGTCGAGCAGTAATTGGACCGGCTTTGAATGCAATCCCAAATGTGGCCATGGCTGAAGAGCTGTTTACTTGGTTCCAACTGAACGCCAATGGCGCGATGCTTGAATAGAATACATGCTGCCAACCGTCTCCGTTGTTTAACCTGCTGGAATCCGTCTCCCCCGAGTAGGGGGTGTTATCGTAAATAAACCCGGCCCCGACCCCAGAGGATGGTCCAAGTCCGGTGTTTTCTACTGCGAAGGCGATCCCCGGCTGAGTAGTCGGCGTAAGATTTGGTCCGGCGATAATCGTACCGTTATTAGAGAAATAAGGACTATCAACATCTTCTGGCGAACTCGCGGCCCCGACCACATCGTATACCACCAGGAGTGTGGTGTCGGAAGGCATCCCACTATGCACTATGCAATGCATGTTTGTCGATGCAGATGGCGAGGCAATGAAAAACATTTGTGGGGCATTGGCACCGCTAGGACTGCGTTTTGTCCAAGTGTTCGACGGGGTGCAGGTATCAATGGTGACGACGTTTCCGCCCGAGTTCATGTTTCCGTCGTCCACTGAGGCTACCAGCAAATTCCCACTGGACACGAAATAGTACATCTGACTAGACGTACCCTGATTGATCCACACCGTCTGTTGGTGCAGGATGTACATTCCTGTCGGACTGGTTCCCGCGCCGGCGGAGGCCTTGAATGCCATTGCTACTATATTGAATGGGTCTGAGTTTCCGGCTACCGAAAAGGAAGGCGTGATCGATCCGGCGGCTGACTGAACAAACTCCTCCTCCGCGTCGCCACAAAAGGGATCGGCCGCATCAAGCACAAAACTCCCTCCTGGCACAATGGATGTGCTCGTATTCCCGCAGAAATTTGCGCCAAGTCCACCCACAAGCATCGTGCTGGCGACAATCAGATCGCCGCTCGTTCCCGTCACTATCGGGGCACTGCATTGCACTGTTGCGGGAGTAGCGGTATGACTCGAACAGGTGCCATCCACAGGCGAACTCGTCGCCACTCCGGAATACTCCTGGACTGCTCCGTGCCAGTCAGCAACGCTCTGTGAAAAGTTGACGCTGATTTGAGTGATACCCGCCGCCGCTCCAGGTACGTAGTACAACGCAGTCACCCAGGCCCCGCTATCTGCGCTTGTGCCCAAAGTGTACGTGCTAGATTTGTTGTCTGAAATTGAGGAAACCGTAGATCCGTGCGGGTAGGTCATTCTGAGGGTGAGAAGATTGCTCGCCAGCGTCCCGGTGCCCATCGCGCCGCCGTACTGAATCTTGAAACCGTTGCCTGTCTCTCCAGTAGTGGAAAGACTCTTTGAGTGAACCAGCTTTGGCGTCTGCGCCCTCGCCGCAATCGAAACCATCAAGCACAACGTCAGAACTAGAAAACGTAGTACCGGCCGTCCAATCACACGACTCCTCCTTAAAGCATTTCCCCCCATGCTCGGCCCGCGAGCAACCCTGTTGCTGAGGAGTCAGGGCCTCGACTCATAGACTCGCTAACTGCGCGGGAGCAGATCCTTTGTCGCATCCATTCCGTTCACAATACTTTTGAGCCGCCGAATCAAATCTTCATTATTATCTACAGACTATTCGCACTACCTGAAATTAAAGTGGCCAGCTACAAAAACTTCTCGATGTTTGGTTCCCTTGCCACCCACCCGCGCTCGGCGAATAAACCTTATGGAATTGGCGCTGACACTTCGTTAGAGTTGACGCTCTCGTTGCCGCTGGAATCTACCGCCGTTGTCACATAGAAGTAGGTTGTGCCGCTTACAACGGTTGTGTCAGTGTAGGCCAGCGCGGGAACCAAAGAAGAATTGATCTTCGCGTAGCCCGTCCCGCTCGCCGTACTACGATAAACATTGTACCCAGAGACTGTCGAGGTACTCGCATCCCAGCTCAACGCCACGGTGTGCGCCTGTTGCACAGCTGCCGTAAAGTTTATTCCAGTAACATTCGCGGAACTGACCGTGACACTTTGGCTGGGGGGCGTGAAGTTGTACCCTGCATTGCTTGGCGTGATCGTGTAGGAGCCGTTTGCTAGTCCTGTAAAAGTGTAAGTGCCCGCACTGTTCGTGGTTGTAGTAGCCGCTGTAAGCCCGCTGAGCAGCACGGTGGCGCCGCTCCCGCCCGCGGTAGGAGTGATCGTCCCCGTGATGCTATATGTTGGAGCAGTTTGCGCCGTCGCCGTGAAATTGATCCCCGTGACATTAGCCCCATTGACTGGAGCACTCTGGCTCGTCGGACTAAATGTGTAGCCCGTGTGACTCGGAGTCACAGCATAGTTTCCGTTCGCCAAGGCACTGAAAGTGTAGTTACCGGAGCTGTCCGTCGTCGTCGAGGCGGTTACAAGCCCGCTTAGCACTACCGTAGCTCCACTGCCGCCCGCTGTCGGGCTGATCGTTCCGGAAATGCTAAACGTTGGGGCGGTTTGCGCTGTTGCCGTGAAATTGATCCCCGTGACGTTGGCTCCGTTGACCGTGGCATTTTGACTTGCCGGACTAAATGTGTAGCCCGTGTGGCTCGGAGTCAACGTATAGGTACCATTGGTCAAACCCGTAAATGTATAGGCCCCTGATCCGTTGGCCGTCGTGGTGTTGCTTGCCGCCCCACTCAATGTGACCGTCGCCCCACTGCCCCCCGCCGTCGGGCTTATCGTCCCAGAAATGCTGAAGGTTTGCGTCTGCGCACTGGCTGTAAAATTCGCGCCTGTAGTCACGTTGGCACCGTTGATCGTGACGCTCAGGCTAGTCGGACTAAAGGTGTAACCCGTATGGCTGGGAGTGATGGTATAGGTCCCGTTGGCCAAGGCTGTGAAAGTAAAAATGCCTGACGCGTCCGCGGTCGTCGTTGCGCTTGTCGCCCCGCTCAACGTGACCGTCGCCCCACTGCCCCCCGCTATGGGCGAGATTGTCCCTGAAATGAGGAAGGTCTGTGGCTGCGTATTTTGGGGGGAGTTACTCCCGCTGACTATGCCGGAACAGCCCCATAGTAATATCACTGGCAGGAGTGCTGCCGCCATTAGCAGGGCTTGGCGCGCCCGGGAGTCTATGCTCCAGCGATTTGCAAACCCCATCAGGCTGTGTCTATCTCGTTGCATTCTCATCGTCCAGGCCCCTCAGACCTCTCTCGGACGCAAGAGTACTTCTATATCAGCTCCCAAGGAACTGATTGGAAGTCTAATTTAGGTACAGGTGTGACCCTGTCCGTAGGGACCATCAGATGTTGACGTTGCCTACGGAAAGCCTGCGTTAACTTCCCTTTCTTGAGCTAATGCACCTAAACCGTTGCGTTGGGGCGAAGGGTAGCATTCCCTTCTCCCTGATTCCAGTTCTTCGGCCTGCGGATTAGCGCGGCCTGTGGATAAAACCGACGACCCTGAATGAATCTGGCGCCGTATCGCCCGCCAGGCTACTCGCAACCCGCCTCGTCCTCTGACTCACGGAATCAGTGCCGAAACCTCACCCGAGTCGAGGCTCTCATCGCCAACGGAATCGACCGACGTAGCGACGTAGTAGTACGTCGTGCCGCTCTGCACTGTCGTATCAGTGTACGTAAGGGTGGTAATCAGGGACGTGTTGATCTTGACGTACGGCCCCCCGCTCGTGGTGCCACGGTACACGTTGTATCCAACCACAGTGGAAGTACTAGCGGTCCAGGCCAAAGTCACTGAATGCTGGACTGGCGCGACGCCCGTTCCAGTCAGGGTAATCGGAGCTGGCGGTACGGTCGCGTTGCTCACTAGGGAAATGCTTCCAGTTACGCTCCCGACTACGGTGGGGCCGAACATAACGGTCAGGATGAGGTTTTGGGACGGGGAAAGAGTGACTGGGGTGCTTCCGCCCGTCATCGAGTAGCCAGCCCCGCTCAAGGTTATCTGTGAGATGGTGACACTCGAATTGCCGGTGTTGGAGATCGTCACAGTTTGCGGAGCCGACGAGGTGGCTGTTGTTATGTTGCCGAAACTCAGGCTAGTCGGATTGACACTCAGTGTAAGGGTGGCGGCTATGCCCGTGCCATTCAGCGTCACCGAAGTGGGCGAAGTCGGCGCGTTACTCGCGATGGAGATGTTCCCAGTTAAGGCACCGACTGCGGTTGGAACAAAGGCGACCGTGATTATGGCCTGTTGCCCGACATTTACATTTATAGGAAGCGTGAATCCACTGACTTTGAAAGAGGACCCAGTTTCGGTCACTTGAGTGATGGTCAACGTTGCCGTGCCGGTGTTAGTAATGATCAGCGATTGGCTGGAATTGCTGCCCACCACCCCGTTTCCAAAGTTAACGGGGTTAGAACTCAGCTGGATACCCGCCACCAGGGCAGGGTTTACGGTCAGTGTTGCCTTGGTGCTCGTCACGCTCCCGGCCGTGTTGCTTACTACCACGTCGAACGTCGATCCGCTGTCCGTCGTCGCCGTTACCGGCGTCGTGTAACTCGCCAACGTCGCTCCCGAAATATTCACTCCGTTCTTCTGCCACTGGTAAGCGAGCGGCGCTGTCCCTCCCGCCGCCACTCCAAACGTCGCCGTCTGTCCCGCTGTCACCGTCTGATTCACCGGTTGCGTCGTGATCGTTGGCGCCACAGCCGCCGCGTTCACCGTCAGCGTCGCCGCATTACTCGTCACGCTCCCCGCCGTATTGCTCACTTTCACGCCGAACGT
>Ga0137360_10000707_pt1 | contig 19476 bp, 27 predicted proteins | sample Mad1_60_16metaG_FD_104924 | JGI IMG/M metagenome (GOLD analysis project Ga0137360, IMG submission 104924) | Vadose zone soil microbial communities from Angelo Coast Range Reserve, California, USA - Mad1_60_16 metaG | ecosystem: Environmental > Terrestrial > Soil > Vadose zone | place: USA... | reverse complement strand
CTCCCCACTGCGCGATCAACCGATGCTAGCCGTCGTGCGCGCAGCCGCAGCGACCGTTTTCGTCCCGCTGACCATCGGCGGGGGTATCCGTGACACCGTCGATCCGGACGGTACTCCGCGATCTGCGCTCGAAGTCGCCGGCGCGTATTTCCGTGCTGGAGCAGACAAAGTGAGCATCGGCAGCGAGGCGGTCTATGCCGTCGAGCGTCTGCACGCAGCGGCATCGGCATCGGCATATACCATGGACGCCGGAAGCCGCGGTGGCGATGGGAGTGGCGCAATCGAGACGATTGCACGGGTGTACGGTCGTCAAGCCGTTGTCGTGTCCATCGATCCCAAGCGGGTGTACGTTGATGCACCATCGTACGATGGACCGCGGAGGGACGAGCTCATTCTCGGCTGTGGGGAGGAAGAGGGCAAGGCGTGGTGGTACCAATGCACCGTCTCCGGTGGGCGAGAAGCACGGGACTTGTCTGTCGTCGAACTTGCGCGTGGCGCGGAGATACTCGGCGCGGGGGAAATCCTATTGAATAGCATCGATCGCGACGGCACGGGACGCGGATTCGATCTTGATCTCGTGAATATCGTACGGCGAAACGTGAACATCCCCGTCGTAGCAAGCAGCGGTGCAGGGAAGAAAGAGCACTTTGTGGATGTATTTGAGAAGACTGGTGTTGAGGCGGCCCTGGCAGCAGGTATTTTCCATCGTGGGGAGGTACGAATAGATGAGGTCAAGGAAACACTCGTCGAACGAGGCATCAATGCGAGGATGACCAGACCGAAGAGTTGAAAAGATGTAGAACGATAGCTCGCATACATCATGTCCCAAATAAAATTGATTTTCAGCAGTCATATGGGGTGGCGACATACAAGATACTAAACTAATCGCCTTAAACCGAGACGTACAGTCGAAGCCTACATGGTACTTGTGCCCACATATTCCGGACACAGAGATAAGTCAACGTCGCGCTCGCGAAACAGGTGGATAATAAAACAGCTGAAGTATGAGAAGTCGGATACATGTACAAACGGCACAGGCTGTGGAAAGAAAGAGCGCGCGGTAAGGTAATACACACCAGACAGGCGCCAAAAAAACGCCAAAAATTTAGGTATAGCCGCGTGCCAAGGGGTGGATCGAAGGAAGTAAAGTAAGATTATTGGAAGGGCATTGTGGAAATGAATTCGATGCGAACAATTGGGGTACACCCGGCCTAGCTAGCCAGGTTTCGGATTATGTGGCATGACTATTTACTGCCACGGTATACGACGCCTCTGACCTTTTTCAAGATGCTGGTCTTGCGCCCTAAACCGCCGCCTGGGCTAGTGGGAGTATCAAAGTAGCCATTCATTGGACTGATAGGGATTTCTGGAAGCTCCCTGGCCCTGTCATCAACAATGGCATAGGGCTCGGCAGGAACGGCCGGATACATATCCCTACGGCCACCACGAGCGAAACGACCTAATATCATCATGACCGTGAGTTGGGCGACCATTACTGCTACACTCAGTGGAGGTGGGGGAATAGGACGCACCATCAGGGGTGTCCATCGTCTCATCAAAGCCGACAGGTACATTGGGAGAATCACGCATTTTACGAATGCGCTGTATGATAGACTTGTTGCGGCCTATGTTGGCCCCGCCTGAACTGGGAGAGGGCTGAGGAGAGTGGGCCTCAGACCCTTGTCCATTGCCGACGAAGATGGGTTGCGGGGGAGGGATACGATTAGAACCACGTGGGCGAGAGGCGAGGTCTTCGCGAGTTCGCCTGCCATTAGAGCGTGCGTCTCTCAAGGAGCTACCGTTGGTAGTAGGGCCGTCAGGGTCACCGCCACCAGCAGAAAATTCCTCGTAAGGTTCAGGCTCATGGATACCCCATGCTTCGGCAATGGCATCAACCTTTTTCTTCGGGGCTTCGGAGTAATAAGAGGTATAATTAGCGGTTGCTGGGGGGGAGCGAGAAACATCCGAGGAGTAAGAAGGGTCATAATCAAGAGCGGGAGCAGTAGAAGTCATGCCCTCCTCTTGGTCTCGGTAGCGGGCAGCGACCGCTTCATCTTCAGCATTGATGGAGGTCCATGCATACATGGGGGCCTGGGTGCGATGTCTGTTGCGAGATGGAGCACAAGCATCGAACGGCCCATCGTGGTGGAACACTATTTAAATAGTAGAGTGAGAAGAGTGAAAATGATCAAGCCCGAGAAAGACGTACTTGGACCAACACCAGTAAAATCAAGACGATCAATGATATCGGCATGTATGGAACCCTTCTTGCCCTTTGAGCGGTGTGTTTTTGTTTTATCTGATGGAGTCGAATCTGAAGAGTGGGAACGTCTAGCTGGCATAGGCTGAGGGCGAGACGTGGTGATGGCGGTTGAACTGATTAAGAGGAGAAAATCAGCGAGAGGGGGAGGAAGAGCAGCGAGGAAATGACATACGGTGGGCCCGTTGTCTGACTGCGATTAGGACGATTGCGAGAATGGGTATCAGTAGAGCGGGAGGGATGATGGTTGTGGGAGGGGTCTGTGCGGGTATTAGACCGAGGAGGTTGGTAAGATTGCTGTTGTTGTCGACGAGAAGGAGCGAACTGCTTTGGGGGAAGAGGAGGAGGAGCGTCTGCAAATGGGTTGGACATGGCCACGCGAAAGAAAGGGAGAAGAAGAGAGCCGTGAAGCGAAGGCAATGACGGGGGAGAAGAGGGGAGAAGAGCAGACAACGAACCGAGAGTGGCAATGTCTCGGCATTACCCGTAGCGCTTTCCCTAAGCCATGACCCCCATCACGCGCAAGTCCGTTGCCGCTCGCATCCTCGACGGTGAACATCTCTTCATCCTCAACGGCGAGCTCATCCGTGTCCCTCAGCAATGGCTTTCTGCACACCCAGGAGGTGCTCTCGCCATCCTTCATTTCGTTGGTCGTGATGCCACAGATGAGGTTGAAGCTTATCATCCCAAGCATGTGTTGGAGAAGATGCGTGCCTTTTCCCAAGGCCCCGTGCAACTGTCAGGAGATGGCTGGGTGCCCCTTCTGCCCCCCATATACACAGGCTGGATTAGGAAACTTTCCCCGGATGGTTTGCCCCACTGGCACAATGAGGCCATTCCTGACCATTCTGAAGATGCGCCATCTTCGCAAATTCTCCTCGTCAAGAAGTCGGACGCTCCCCTTGCTTCTGGCCCTTCCTTGGCTTCTATACAACCCCCATCCACCACGTTGTTGCTTAAAACTCAATCACAGCATTCCGCCGCGTACAAGGAACTTCACAGACGTGTAGTCGCTGCGGGTCTGTATCAGACTCGTTACATATCCGGCTATGGCCCCGAAGTCGCTCGATACATTTTCCTCACCTTATCCTCATACCTCCTATACCAGCGCCACTCGTTCTTTCTCAGTGCAGTTTTCTTGGGGGCCCTCTGGCACCAGCTCGTATTCACATGTCATGACCTCGGCCACGTTGGCGTCACTCACAGTTGGCACAAGGACCGCTTAACTGCCATTTTCTTAGCAGATTTTATAGGTGGCATCAGCATCGGCTGGTGGGTCCACGTATGTCCCTTTCTTCCGTATACCTTACCCTCCTTGACTCATCTTCTCGACTCCCTAGAATCACAATGTTCATCATGGTACGGTTTCCACGTTGTACGATTGCTTCCAGCTCAAAGATAGCTTTTCGCAGTTGTCACCAACCATCCCTCTCAGTAAGTGACTCTGTTGCTCCATCTCCTTAATTTCATCATTGTTTCCACAGTGACCCAGATATTCAACACTTACCTTTCTTTGCCATAACACCTGCCTTCTTCAAATCACTATATTCCTCGTATTACAAACGCGAGCTCACCTTTGACCGGTTTTCGCAAGCCATTATTACCGTCCAGCACAACCTCTTCTACGTCATCATGTCCCTCGCGCGTTTCAACCTCTGCCGCCTATCATATCGACATCTCTGGATCACACGCAACGACCCCAGCAAAGCCCGCGGTGGTCGTTGGGCTTGGTGGCTTGAGGTGTTCGCACTCGTTGGCTTCCTCTTCTGGTACGGGCGCGTTCTTCGTGGGTGCGGTTCTTCGCAAACGGGTTTGATGTATCTCCTCGTGAGCAATATGGTTCCGAGTCCCTTGCACGTTCAGGTAGCACTGGTTCTACCCTTTCGATAACCGCTGCCCTCACTGACTGTTTTCGCCACCCAGATCGTCCTTTCGCACTATTCGCGCTCCACTACAGATCCCGGTCCAATTGAGTCCTTCCCACATCGGCAGCTCCGCACTACGACTGACGTCATCTGTCACCCATATGCGGCATTTCTTCATGGCGGACTCCATTTACAAGTCACTCATCACCTCTTTCCCCGGCTGCCGCGCCATAATCTCAAAGAGGCGAGCTATCTTGTCAAAGAATTCGCCAAAGAGCAGGGACTAGAGTACGCGGAGTTCGGCTTTTTTGAAGGAAATGGGGAGGTACGGGATACCCTACGAGGTGTTGCGAACCAATTAAAGATTATCAAGATGGTTGCCGATTCTGAGATTCACGGGGCAATGAATACAAAAACGGATTAATACCCAAGGTTACTTGATATCACCAATTTATGTCTATTTAACAGACATTTTCACGATCTGGGAGATCAGAGTGCATGTGATCATGTATTGGGTGATCTGCGATACACCCAGGTTTTTTAATGCATACATGAAGGGGAAAATAAAAGAGACAGTGGACGACAACAAGTACGAAACTACTTCTTTTTGGCTGCCTCCTCTTCCTCCTTCTGGAAACCCATGACCGCTGTTGAGCAAACGGACGAGAAAACGAAGTAAATTGTAACTAACCTTTGCTGCACGAATCTTGCGTACACCCTCGAATCTTGCCTCTGCCCGGTTGTTGCGAAGCGTCTTGTAAGCGTTGAATTCCCGCTCCTCTTGGGTAACCTTGCGAGGCTGTTCGGGAACAGCGGAGGGAGGAAGAGGGAGGGTCTGACGAGTAGTAGTGGCTTTGAGGTCGTCGGGCTAAGAAGGTTTATTTTGTTTGAGTGAACTGGGGACACAAGAAATAAGAAAGCAGCTCACAGAAGAGTCGCCCTTCTTGGGCTTGCCCGCCTTACGCGGGAACACAACAAGACGCTCTTTGTACGACTTTAGCCGCTCGACGTTAATTGATTTTCCCTCAACGGATAAATTCCGACGCCGGTGGTCGACAACAATGCCGAGTCCAAGTGCAGTCCTACGGCTGACACCCGCCTCTTTCAACTCGCCGAGAGAAAAGCCACGGCCCTCGCGTATCTTCGCATTGTATCGTATCGTCTGGCCGCGCACAGCCGGGCGGAGGAGAGTGAGTGGGCGCACACCAAGCGTGGCAGCCTTGGCTTTGCGTGCATTACGCCTGCGGAGCTTGCGGCCAGGTTGGTTAAACCATGTCTTGACGCGACGTTGCCAGTCTTTGCGGAAGTGATTCCCAGGAAGGACGTTGTTTTTTCCGAAACCCATAGATTCTAAAGTCTGAAGAAACCCGGAGAGGATGTCAATGACGACTGTGTTGGGAATGCAAAAGACACTGATGATGGGAAGCCATCCAGAATATCTGCACTGCATCCAGCGGGTAACCACACAATTTTGCAGACCGATATTGTAGAGATCAATCTCTACGGACACTTTGTGCGTAGCCATATGATCATTTCGAGTGAGAATCGAGAGTACTGACCTGGAGAACGCGATCTTGACGTTTGGCTGTGGTTGACGGGTTGCTTGCGGTATGAGAGCTTTGGGTTATTTTCAAACTCAGCCAACCTAACTGAAGTTACAAGTCAATAATATAATTTTTGTGTACCGTGGCGATATATCATACTTGCCTCGCGATCAGTTTGGCCTCTTGTCCCAGTGTTACCCCCGCAGTACTCGCCTTCGGAATCATGGAATTCTGATTAATCTGATTCTCTAATCAAGTCGGCTCGTTGAAGACGACGAGCCAACTAGCAGAGATACCAACTTTCGATCTCAATGGACCCAATCCCGGCTCCTTAAGCAGTTGTTTAAAGGACCAGTAGCCCGCGCAACTCCATCAAGACGAGGTCATGGAACTCCCCAAAATGTGGTGTGAAAACACGGTGACCATTCACTTTCGGTGTCACGGTAACCTCGAGTAGTGCTCCGTTATCAAACTCACTCTATTCTATAGCGTCCCCGTGATGTGTGCATAGTGACTTCCGACCAAAATTTTGCTGTGGTTACCTATCACGAATTCATGGCTGGGCTATGCTGACATTACATTACGCTCTGTTCAACTACAATATCGCAAATGAAGTATATATTTATGCATGGCATCTCGGTATCCGTGTACAGAGAGCAAAATAGACAGCATAAGTGGTGGACATCTTTGAAGGGTCGGCAATCGCGATAATACGCTAGTACTAACACATGGGGGGTGACAGCGAACAGGTGTGTGACGAATCGCGGAATACAGAAGGGTTGGATCAAGCAGCTCTGGTCGAGAATACGCGGTGAGATGTCCTTTGAGTTTCGTTGTCGATGCTAAAAATAGATCATGTACAATGCTGCTTCATCCAATAAATCCTGTCACAGAGAATGTTGCATCGATACTGCGCTGCCTTAAGGACCGTCTTCGGGCGCGTTAAGATCCTGCTTTGAGAATAGGTCGATCATTGATTCTTGTTCCTGCCGGCGCACATGCCTCTTCCGTCGGTCATCCTTGATGACTCGTTCGATGCGGCGGCGCGACCTATGGTGTGACCGTGGGTCAGCAACTGCGTGCTTGCATCGGTAGCATGCGAGCTCTATGCATGCGAGGAGCCGCAGTGTCTCAGATGTGTTTAGAGCCTGGGAAATAGATACGGTCAGAATTCCTTTAGCCAAATATAAAACAATGCTCACGTTGAGTGACCAAGAGACCACTTTCGACCCCTCAATGCTCCCAACGACAACAAAGTTTCCACGCTTTTCAGCTTGAAGTTCGCTATTCTGCTGTTCATGAGCAAACCGGCGGAACGGCCCTAGAGGGCTGGGCCAAAACTCACTTCGTTAAAGACCGACAATATCTTATCCGTTGAGGTCGAGCGGATAACTGTGAACTGCGTTCAGAAGGTCTGTCCTGAGTCGGACGAAGGTGTGTATATTGACTCACCGACTTGAGAGGAATGTCCCGATGTGTCCAGCGAAACTGCCGCACGCCCCACGTACACCCAGGTGTCTCTGTCAGGTCTCCGAATGTGTACTTTGACAGGGATTTCTCTGAAAGGTTCGCGATTCTGGGAGCCTGAGTTATTGGGCGGGTCCAAACCAGCAGAACAACAGTCACCAAACCAAACCGAGTGGAGATAGCAATGGGTGGCCTACCATTAGACAAAGGTAGTCCCGTAGGCACGACTGGGTGTTCCTGCACTTGTGGAAGGCCATGTAGTGTGGCGGACTGGCCCAAAGCTATTCCATCGACGTCCATGGTTGTCGCCATCGCAGCCTTACGGACAGTACCAGGTGACAGGAGGAGGTAGAGGTTGAAGTTGAGACGGCTAGCCTCGCAGAGCCCAAGAACAAGTACAAGCCGGGCACGTGGTTCCACGTGCCATTCTCTTCAACCGACTGGCAAAAGCATATCACACCAACACATTTACTACTAGCACACTACGCTACATGAAACATGAATTTGCATGAAAGTGGAATAGGAATGAAAACCGCAACCCAAAAGGGTAGCTCGGGCAATTCGGCATCGGGCTCCTTTCATCACCGTGGTGTCGTGGAGAGGTAGGGCCCTGCAACGAGGCATAAATTACGAGGCGTGAAATGGACGGTCGTAATAGGGGTTCGCTTTGTGGGGAATGTTGAAAGGAGGTCCGTCCTGTGATTCCATGAGACAGAAGCACAGTGAAAATTGTGAACAACACACGTCTCAATTACTTCCGGGCCTGGATCCTTCGAATGATGCGGATGCGACCCATGACTGCCCCCGACGCCATTGGTTCTCGATGTCTCAGGTGGCCCACCCGCATCTCTGACGTCCCAGCACCTGACAGTCCAGTCCGCCCCACCGCTGACCAACACCGAAGACTCTGCACTGAAAGCAAGTGAATACACCGAGGCTGTGTGCCCGGTCATCTTTTTAATTCGACGTCCAGATCCAAGGTCCCACAGATTTATAGATAAGTCTTCGCCTAGAGGTGACCAATTCAGCAGATTTCCAACGTTGTAGGTATAGGCTTACCTGTTGTAGCCAAGTACCGGCCATCTGGGCTGAAGGCGAGAGTGGAGACGATGCCTTGGTGGCCAATGAACACGCGAACGGAGGTACCCCGCTGAACATCCCATAGCCGGGCAGTCCAATCGCTTGAACCCGTAGCTATATACAAGGAATTAGGGTGGAATCGGACACACTACTTTAAATGAGTTTCCGACAGTCAGCGACATTTCCTGGTACTCACATCGACATCACTTGAGTGACCTGCATAAATTCGCAGAGTGGAAGTTCGGTCCGTTGACCAAAGCCGGGCAGTACGGTCTCGACTGGCTGTCGTGAAATAGATCCCCATATGACTCCAATCAACATCCCAGACAGGGTTCTGATGTCCCCTGTATGCAACTACGTTCGTCATGGTGTCCAGAGACCATAGTCTCGCCGTCGCATCCGCCGAGCATGACAGAAGATATTGCGGTGGTCCGGCGGAGCCAGTTACAGGATCGAATGCGAGAGAATAGACTGGCCCACTGTGTCCGATGAGTTTGCGTGTAGGTGATCCTCCCTTTTCTCGAAGAGAATTGAGGGAGGAAGCTGTGAATAAACGATCAGGGAGCGACATGTAGGTGTTAGAGCGCCATACAGTCCCGGATATCGTTAAGGTGGAATTCACTTTGTAGACCTTTCAGTGGCTCTCCCTTCAAATTCCATAATCGAATATAACTCTCCTCAAAACCGGCGGCCATAAGTGACGTGTCCAAAGAGAACGTACAACATGGAGAGCTACTCGTAATCCGTCAGCAAAACCGGTCAATAAAGGAGTAGAATGAACAGAGGCGAACCCTTCATGAACATCGTGCAAAGTGTATGCACATACGCTGGGTAGACTGAGCTGCCGTGCTGCAGCGCCCTGAGGACTGCTGCCATCCGCAGCAGAGAGCGTGCTCGTGTCTAGACGTATCCGTTTCCTGGCATCCCTCACCTTCTCGACCTCCCGTCTGATGTCTACGGTTTTGAAGGTCTGGGGATGTGGTAAGAGGTCCGCGGTTGTTGGAGAGACTACCCCAGCCACGGGAGTTGGACGGATAAGTTGGTTGTCGTATTGAGCTGTGGGATCTCTGTCCATCATTGCCTGTTCTCGCAAAGACTTCTCAGTCTCTGCGCGAAGTTCCTCTGAGATGGGAGCCGGTCCGAGCTTCAGTTCTCCTGCAGAGCTGTTGAATGCCTGAGGGTTTGCAAATGGGGTCGACGCCCCATTGGATTGGGGTATAAGCGAAGAGAGAAGACCTGTGCTATCCCCAAAGGATGCAAAGGACTTGGAGGCACTGGTCGTTGCCACTGCAACGAAATTAAAGGCGACTCGTCCGAAAGTGCCTCGAGAACTGCGCTTACCGTCAAACTTGAGGTGATTATTGACAATTCGCATTACCGCCGCTCTCCCTCTTCTACCCTTTTCACCAAAAAATCCATCGCCTGCACCGGGGGCCTCTCCTCCCACACCTTCTGTGAGCCAGCCCAGCAGTAACGCGAAACCAGATCGAGACATCGCAATGGGGTACTTGTCACTTCTGAGGCGTTGCGCTGTCTCGTCACTTTGAATGTGGGACGGTAGACGAACCGTGGAAAGACGACGTATTTCGTTTCTGTGAGAAGGATCCAGTGACGGGGAAAACTTGTCAAAGAACTCCTGAGCTAACGCCTGACGGTTAGCACACGACGACACCAGTAGCGTGCAGGGCTTACCAGCATCTTTGAAGCCAAACTGGACGAGATCCAGATAGAAGTGGCAAAATATTGGGAAGATAATAGGACGGAACTGGGGCTGAGTCGTGTTGTGAGGAACAGGTAACTGAATGAACGCGTCAAGCGTACGCGATATATGTCCAGGGATCCCTCTACCCAAGCCTCTAGTTCCCTAAAACCTTCCTGCTTGTCATTTGGGTCAAGAGATAATATCTCCTCAGCTCCGACTGGTCCAATACTCGCAATCAGGTTCTGTAAGTTAGATGAGTTGACTACAGTTGCGAGCTCCTTCTGCACTCCCAGGGATGTCTTCAGCGTATTTTCACCAGGTTGCGCTGGCTTTTCGGCATATAGGGTGAGCCTTTTTATGAGTTCTTCCCCGGATATAGAGACGGGGGATTTTCCCTTGTCATCGGAGGAACTAAGTGCCTCATTGATTGCCTGTTCTGCGCCTTTATGACCCCTCGACCTAAGGTATTCGAGAAGGCGGTCGGCACTGAGCGTTGCCTGGTTCGACTCGGAGGCAGGAGGTGCTGGCGTTGACGGATCAGGAGTGGAAGCGGTCGGTGTAGCAGCCGACATGAGAGTCGAGTTGTCTGGGGCGCGTTTCGCGGGCCCACAATATGTCTTACATAATCACATCTCAACTAAACAACTACGTCGTCTACGTCGTCTAAAGCTCTCACGAATACAGCCGTGGCTCAAGCCGCATTCCAAAGCCTACATAACCCATCTAGAAGTGCTCCTGTACACAAGTCAGTCAAGACAAATTTCCGAACAACGAGCACTCACCTTCGCGAAAGTGAAGTTGACAGAAGCCGACGAATTGGCCACTGTTGCCTCTTTGATGGCCTTTGCAATCGGAGTAGGGCCGCAGAAGTATGTCTGGCATCGTTTCAGGTCAGTTAAAAGGACGCCACAGGGCTAGCATGTGACATACACCAACGGTAGTCTTGAGCTGCGAACTAGTGCCTGGAAGGTATTGCCCTGCCTCAATCGCCTGGCACATGCGGCTGTAGATAGACTTCCAGTCGGGGCGACCAAACATCGTACGAGAGCGGAGTAAGGTCAGAGGATCATATTCCGCTCCAGCATCATTAACGGCGATATTCCAGAGCATGTCGTCGCCAATCTTCTGAGTGAGGTAGATATTGATACGAAGGAAGTTTGCTATGGAAAAGGTCAGGACCACTCAATGGCGAATACCACCGACTTACGATCAGCTTGTGCAGCCTCAACTTCTTGCAAGAGACTCTGGAACCAACCAAATGAAGGGGCGTCGCGGCAAATCCAGAAGAATTCCACCCTACGCAAGCTGCCAAGATGGCCGCTTTGCTGACGATACCATATGTGTTTCAAAATTGAGGCGAAGGGGGTAACACCTATTTCATTTATGAGATGGAGAATCAAGTAGAAAGACATGTCGTACCGATACCAGCGCCAATAAGGACGGCAATCTCCACATTGAAAACGTCTTCAGCTGGTGCACCATAAGGACCATCGATACGGACGATGGGAAGAGCACGGTCTATGCTCGCAGGATCAAGCTCAACAAAATCTCCGCGGGATCCCCCGAAATGGCCGTCTTTATCGTCCCTTTCTCCACCTTTCATTGCAGCTTGCGTAAGGGCAGACACAACAGAGGGCCCAGCACCGACACGTTCGCCAAGAGCCTGAGTCCAATCGCCAACCTGACGGATGTGGATTGAAACGTACGGATCCTCTGGAGCAGACGTGATGGTGAACTAGATGACATTTCAGCCCTCGCGCCATTGTGGAGTAGAATTAACAATACTAACCGGATGCCACTGCCAAGGAGAGACTTCTGGAACTTGGAGGAATAGCCATTGGCCTGCAGTGTACTTGAAACTGGGCTTCACAATACGAAGTTCCATAGCACCTGTGGGGATCAGGTGTTAGTCAGAAAAAAGGAAAAGTATGCAACCTAACGTACCGCTTGGGTGCACCAAAAGCTTGGACAGCCTTGTGGCCCTTCTCGCGCGGATCTCGCGGTAAACCCTTTCCCCAAAGTAAATGATACCAGGCCATATAATGAACCTCCAACTCTCATAGCCAAGGCAGTGCTGTGTGGAATAGAAGGGGAAGGTCGGAATATAATCCGGGTTCACCAAATCGCGGACGAAGCAGCCAGTGGCGTGGGTGTAAAGTCCGATCATGAAGAAGAATGCAAGGTGATGTGTGTACCAGAACGCTTCGAAACATTGGGCACGTATCTTGTGGTGGGCGGTTGAATATATCAAGAGCATGATAAATAGCATGAAATGGCCTGTAATGCCACCAGGCTGTGCGTAGTGGATTTGAAGCGCCGTCTGAGCTCGGACCTCTGCAAGATAATGAGAGGTGCTAATGGAACAGAAACAAAAAACCGTACGAGTTCGCTCGACGTTGAGGAAGTTGACGTAGTGCGCGGTGGTGTGTACCATAGCCCAGAAGGCCATGGAGTAGGCAACCTGTCTATGGAACCAGATGTTTTCATCGGCAGGGAACAACCAAGTGAGCTTGGGACGGATGACACGGATGACGTTGCGAAGCATCGGAAGGAGAATGAGACCTCCGGTATAGGCGAGAACAAGACCGGCCCCACGAGACGTCCAGACAGAGAATTTGAGGCCATTCAGAATGTGAAGTTTCTCGTCCGTTTCCTGACGAAATAAACGCGATAAGTAATGCTCACGGGAAGAAAGATGTTTAGAGGCACACCTGCAGGTACCACCCCAAGATGAAGAGGAAGAGTTGGGAACCGTAAAATAAGACATTAAAGGCCAGCCTCTTAGGAGTGAGGAACTCGCGTTGAACCCAGTTTTCTCCCATGGCGACGGACGAATAGTAAGTATCTAGTGTGAGGGAATGACTGTCTGGCCAGCAGAAAGAAAGAAAGAAAAGAGGACAACGAAAAGAGGAAAGGGGGCGAGCCGAAGGGGAAGGAGTGGGTAGAGGATAAAGGAGGCGATGTTCGGTTAATTACGGGACAACACACTCGTGACCATGGCAACCAACAAAACAAGCACGACGGCGGGTGCATCAAACTATCAACCGTTGTTGTGATTACAGTAAGATCACGGTCACCCCTCGTAACGATAAGAAACCATAGCCTCAATCCTATGAACATCCGTGCTGAAGCTCCGCAATTTCACCTGCTGGCTCTTACTTGCTTCTATCGCCAACGGATCCGTATCCACCCACTCATTCGCAGGGACGTCAGCCGATTCATGCGTATACACGAGGATGTTGAACACCGTCGGCTCGTCGATGATCGGCAAAAATGTTACTGTTGACACGATTTGCTTGAGTATGGAGCGAATTTCAGCTTGGATGTCAGCTTCCGGTTTGCTTGATTGGGCCCTGTCACAGTCGATGTCGATGTTCGTCAATCAAATGTTGCTGTCAATCCAGAGTAACTTACTGTTCCACTCTTTGGGCGGGTTGTTGAACAAGATTGACATCAAAGACCCACCGTTCGAGAGGCATTCTCGAGTCCTTGGATATAATTGCTACAACGAGCTGGGTCACCGACCCCGTTAGCAACCATGCTGGACCGCGCATTAGTGACGCCGGTATGGGCGGAGATGATGGGCCCTTACTGCTAATTTGCTTTAATATCCTGGAAGCGGTGTGAGAAGTTCCGGCAGGGGAGGTGGGATAACAGCAAATACTTCTCGAGATAGTTCTCCAGAGCGAGGTCTTGAGTGATTAAAACCGTTTGGCCATATTTCTTGACCATATGAAAATCATCAGCGGGGTATACTCCCCGCTGGAACAGGATCCTACGCAAAGGAGTGAACTTCATTGAGGCAAGCGAGCGGAGAACGCTACCCACGTGTTCACAGCATACTTGAAGAATTCTGTGACGAGGTCTGTGGAACCCTTGAGGGTGATTGACTGGCGAATGGCGGCGGATTGCTTGGTGGGAGCCATGGCGTGCCACCGACGCGTCCTGCTCGTTCAAGTCGGACCACGTGGCCGCGGCTGCTCTTTGTCCCTCCCATGCCCACGCCAGACCTCCCTCTCCTACAGGGCGCAAGTCAAGTCATCCAAGACTACTTTGCAAAGGACTCCCAGGTCATCCCTGACATAGGAGAGCTACTTGTCCTTCGTAGGTCGGTTCAACCACGCGCTCAATGGTAAATACTCATCCCTTGTGGCCAGCCGGTGTACCCTCCTCGGCCTCCTACTCCGTTTCTCCTGATGACTATCGTGTTCCATTTCAAAAAAGGCGGTTAATTGCCATTCCAGAAGGCTTGTTTCAATTCTACAACAGTCCGTTTTCCCCTCCGCTCCGTATTTCAATCCTACTTACACCTATATAGCTACAGATGTCGTTTCACATATGGGGCTCCTTTCGGCAATTGAGAGGGTCTGGATCGCGATTGACCATAAGCTTTTTCTCTGGGACTACGTGGAAGGGTGTGTTATATATCTCTCTTCCTATACTCGAGTTGACGTTTAAGTGTAGCCAGGACCTAAGCTCCTTTGTGGATCAACCAGACGTAATCACCCACGTCGCGATTGTCAACCCAAAGCCAGGAGTCTTCGTTGACGAGATCAATTATCTTCTCGTCCTGTGCACCCCATTAACTGTCATCCTCCTCGGAGTCTCCGTGACAGACGTCCCTGGACATAATCGCACGACTCGCAAAGAAATCAAACTCTTTGATCTAGACATGTCTGTACCGTGTGATGTGGAGATGATATCTGTAGCAGGGACTGCTGACGGTCGAATATTCATGACGGGCTCGCAAGATGGACATCTTTATGAACTGCACTACCAGGAAAAGGAGGGTTGGTTTGGTCGTCGTGTCCAATTGATCAACCACTCTGTAGGCAGTGTTCAAAGCTTTTTCCCCCGCCTCACCAGTTCTCGTGCAGAAGGTACGCACTGGTTATTACATCGCACACGGCCATTTAGTTCCAATTCGCCTCTAGATCGCATCGTTTCCGTTGTCTCAGACCTGAGCAGAAACATTTTTTACACCCTGGCCGCGAACAGCACCATCTCCATGTACTACCCAACGGGCAACAAGTCTGTTCAGCTGTCGCAGACAATTCAAAATTTATACAAATTGGCTCAAGAAAAAGCACCTGGTTCGCCTGCCATCACGCCAAAGCACTTTCGTGTCATCGCACTACACGTTATCCCCCAGGAAGAGACCCGATCTGGTGTGCAGTTGATGGCCATCACTATGAATGGCGTCCGCCTGTATTTTTCTTCATCTGCAGGCCCATATGGCTACTATCCTGCTAGCGACACACGAGTTCAACACAACTTACAGTTAGTTCACGTTCGCCTTCCCCCTTCCAACTTGCTTCATCCTGATGAGCAATCCAATCCTTACTTCTCGGGTGGCACTGGTTATCCATCCCGTTATCCTCAAGCCCCACCAACATCGCGGCCGTATGTACTGACGGAATTGGAGAACTCGGCCCATGCTGCTGGCCTGACCATTGCTGCACATCCCGGGGACACCGATGGCACCGATTTTCTCCTCTGCATGTCGCCGGATTTGACACGCATCGGGGCTCTCGGTCAGACCCCGCCACAGACTTCACAACCGACAGGACCACCTTTCGGCGCTGGGGTCGGGTCCCAGCGACCTCCATTGACAGAAAGAGCGGCCTTGCTTGCCATCCCAGGGCGGACCTGGGGCATGGCTGCTCTTCCCCGCCCAAAGAACTCCATTACCCTTACTACCCCGGACCCAAACGCCCCCATGCCGGTTGTGACGAACGAACTCGCATACCAGTTTTTGGAACCACCACGACAATTCCTAATCCTAACAAATGTTGGAATCACCGTATTGGCAAAACGCCGCGCATTAGATTGGCTACGTGATGCCATCGAGGAAGTGCAAGCGGAAGGAAACGTTCAGCCTATCATCGACTTTCGAGACAGGTATTATCCCTTCATCTGGATCCGGGTTGATGTTGTCCTCACACATACCTACAGTTTTGGTCGGGACCAGACATGCGCCATGCTTTTGGCCTTGGCCAGCGGAAATACGTTCCTCGAATTTGGCGAGCAGTCCATCAGCGGGACGATCACAAACCTGGCACCGGAGCTCACTAATGTAGCGAAACAGGCCTTCTACGATTGTGGCGAACGTCCGATGTGGGCCGAACGGATGACTTATGGGACTGGTAAGTATTTCTCCTGAATCTGATTCAACATCCCGGGCAATTCACATGAGCAGGTGACGGATCGGGAACTGCTCTCTTCAGCGGAAGACGGGAAGGATTTGCTTTGTATTTCGCAAGGCTGGTACGGCCAATATGGAAAAGCAGGTTATTAAGGCCAATGTACGTATCCATTGCTACTTGTGATGTCATGCAAACCTTCTTCAAAGTGCATCAGGGCCCCAATCCAACATACCAGAAGAAAACCTGCTTATGGTACAAAGAAATCTCTTTGCACTGCATAGCTTTCTAGAAGGAAACCCTCATCTCTTTCATTCTGCCACCGGAGACTATTCAGGTGCTCGTGCAGCCCCCACTAGTGACCAGGAAGCGTGGAAGGTTGACTACATATACCTTGAGTCTGCGCTTCAATCGACTAATCAACGCCTCTCTTCAGGCTGAACAAAAGTCGGTGGCAGAGCTGCAAACGTTGCTAGCGCGAACGATTGAAGGTGTTTCCTTCTTTCTTCTGCTTATTGATCACCGCATCGGCGAACTCGTTGGCCAGTACGTATTCCCTTTGGTTGTATTTACTACATTACTGAAGAATTCATCAGAACGGATGTCACTACTCAGAGGCTTATTGCTTCGATGACATTTGAAGAACTCATCACCGGGCAGAATGGAGTGGCTGCTTCAAGGGCGCTTGTGAACGTGATAATTGACCAACAAATTGGCCAGCAGATAGCCGTAAGTAACAAGGCACTGTTAGGTTCCAACCCTGCCTCACGTGTACACTAGGTCGATACCATCAGCGACGTTTTACAAACACGGTGTGGCTCATTCTGCAGTACGGATGATGTGATGCTGTACAAGGTTCGTATGTTATTTAATTTCTTTGACAACTGCCGAATTCCGCTTGTGTAGGCTAAGGAAAGCGTGCGAAGAGCCGTGGAGAGTCCCAATCCGCAAGAGCGGCAAGGTTACCTTGGCGAATCATTAAGGTTGGTCCCTTGGTAGATCGTTACCTCAAGATGTTGATCAGGTATCCAGGTTATTCATGAAAGGCGCCCGTATCATGGAATTTGATAAGCTACGCGAAGTCATCGGTGACTACCAGCAGCTGGATTTCGCAAAAGGCGCCGTTGAGCTTGCATTATACTGCGCTGAAGCATTGGATGCCGATGGCCTTGGGAAGGAGTACTGGCAGATGGTCCCACCAGAGCTGAATGGACAGGGACGCAGCGACAATGCGCCCGGTGACCCTCGCCGACCTTCCTGGGAGCGGCGCGCTCGATGCTATGGTTTAGTTCTTGACTCCCTCGAGACTTTTGAAAATAAGGCCGCGAGTGGGGACGATGCCGCAGAACGAGTGCGGGCACATGGGTATGAGTTGGCATTTGCAAGCACGGACGAGATCTTCCACTCGCGACTATACGAATGGCTGATCTCGAGAGGCCTGGCGGATGAGTTACTTGAGGTACGCAAGAGCCATTTCTACCAGTCCATTAATCCGGAAGTTTCATCGCTATGCAGATGCGTCCATCATACCTGCAAGCTTATCTTCATTGCGAGCCGAGAACGTATGACAAGTATCAACTCCTTTGGCAATTCTATGTTAAAGACGGTCAACCCCTCCGCGCCGCCGAAGTTCTTGCTACCTTAGCAGAATCGTCTGAGTGCGTACTGTCAATGACCCTTGTGCTCATTTTTCTTAGCCTTTGAAAGATTCCCGTTATCCTTATCCCAACGAGTAGAGTACTTGACGCTCGCCGTCGGTAATGCAAAGTCCCATCCCGTGTCGGCGGGCGGGAAACACGAGTCCGCTATTTCCTTTTTGACGGATCTTGAGGAGAAATTAGAGGTTTCTCAAGTACAACTCGAGATATTCCATACTTTATCTCCTCGTCTCCAATCTCAACCTTCCGATCCTGATTTGAGGGAGAAAGTCGAGTTACTTGAGCGAGGACTGTTTAACATCACAGAAGTATGTCTGATTGTTATGCGGGAGCTTCGTTGACTAACCACCGTGACTTAGCTCTACCAAGTGTACGCCGAGCAATATGACCTTTTGACAATTAAGTTGCTAGTTCTCCACGTGTCACAACATCACGATGATGGACTCGTCAAAAACATCTGGGATCGTATATTCAATGAAGGTACGTCACTTTCGCGAAAACACCAGACTTCGCGTTAAATGTCGGGACAGCTGTGCAGGGTGTTGCACCTGCCGAAGCCCTGGATCGTGTCCAGGGGAAATTTGTCCCACTCGGCCAACGATTTCACGCCTCAGATTCGAGCTTCCCATTCAGTTCGTACAGCGTTTCTACTGCGTCAACTGCATCTGACGGTCAACCACGACAGAACATATTGCTCGTCTTTTGGTCGAATTCCAATTGGCTAACACGGACGTTGTGCCACCAGGCTGGGTTGTCCGAGTGTTGGCCCGGTGTAGCATACCATACGTAGAGATATGGGACGTGATTCATCAGATGTATGAATCACAGGTATGTATGATCCATTATTTTAATGGGCCGGATTCTCACTTCTCCCGCAAAGGTTCCCCCGTTCAGCTCACAATCGGCTGTCCAGATACTCTCAGCGGCAATTTGTGTGCTTTTCCAGGATTGGTTAGAGGCGGAAAAGCAGTCTCCTGGCGCATATTTCCCAGCGGATCGTATTGACTCCGCTGTGGAACAGTATCTCCGAGAGCTGGCAACAGGTGATGCTCAGAGGGTTACACGCGAGGGTTATGAGCGCGTTCGTCGGGAACTTAGGAGATCTTGGTAGCCGTTAGACACGCCTACTGTATCTTACATGACTGGACGATCTGATGGCGAACGACGACTATATAAGGCACCTCCCATCATGATTGACGCAAATACATATACTGTATGGTCTTACATGGTAGCCTATGTATTGACTTCGAGGATGCTTGTCTCAGCACGGTGCAGGACACGTTTCGTCAACAGTTCCGTGAATTTGTAGACCTGGTAGATAACCCTAATCAAAGCTCACATTCAATATGCGTGAACAAGGAGTAGAAAAATGTGGCTCACCGTAATGCCCCAATGGCAAGAAGGAGGATGATAAAAATAGCGGCAGTGTCTCGCGAATCGCTATTCCGCCTTCTGCGATTTCCCCTTGACCGGGCAATCCATTGAATTGGACCAAGGAAAGGTAACGAGAACAGCATATGGATCAAGGATGCTGCACCCACAACTGGTAAACCCAAGACGATACGACGGATAAAACGCCAGAAAATACGGTGGTTGGACATGGTCTCCGCGTCGTCGGATGCGAAGGAGGTCAAAAATGCATCGGGATCGAAGACACCGCCGGATTCATCTTGGATGATGCGTAAGGCAGCACGGATAAGGTCACGCCCGACGGTGTATGGGTTCGTCCAGGTCCAGTAGCCCCCACCCGAATGGAT
>Ga0137360_10000701_pt1 | contig 19530 bp, 9 predicted proteins | sample Mad1_60_16metaG_FD_104924 | JGI IMG/M metagenome (GOLD analysis project Ga0137360, IMG submission 104924) | Vadose zone soil microbial communities from Angelo Coast Range Reserve, California, USA - Mad1_60_16 metaG | ecosystem: Environmental > Terrestrial > Soil > Vadose zone | place: USA... | reverse complement strand
TGGAAAAACAAACTACGTTTTCCCACCGTTCCCACAGCCCCTATGCTGCTAACAAATTAAGATGAAAAAGCAGCCGACCCAAAAACAACTGACGATCGTTTACACAAAATCCTTGACGCTACCGAGTGTTACTATTGATGTTCTGTTCCGCAATCAGTTTTGATTATCAATAATGAGTAGTTTTCGTCGAGATAACGATCTTTCGAGTGGCTCGTTTGCCACTTTCTTTCGCTTACCTAAGCAACCGGGGGCAGCTTGGCCCGGATGGTCACGTTACCGCCGACAGATTTCTGATTCTCACAAGGTTGTAAGCGGCGGTAGCGAACTTGAAGATCCAACCCACCAGCTCCAAACCTCGGTGTCGAGTCTTGCGCAACAGTCCCACGGTCTTGAGCCAACCGAAAATCTCTTCTACTCGTTTGCGTTTGTTGGGTAAACGAAACAAGCGGGTCACGTTGGCGGCCGACAAAGCTTATGACACGCAAGCTTTCGTCAGCGACTTGCGGCAACGACGAGTGACTCCGCACGTAGCGCAAAACAAGAAACGACGCAGAAGACAATGCGCGGCTGTCTGCTGCGGTACGTCCAGGGGAATTGCAGAGTATCGAACCGTTGTGTTGTGAAGCCAATTCGTCTGCTTACTACCATTGCCTCATAACAAAACCTACTCGAAGAGTGATATTGACTTGCACTAATCCCTCGCATATCATAGCCGGCATTCAGAAGTCTCTAATCAATTTGGCTTCAGAGTTCTACCGGGCCTCGTGGTCCAAGCGCATTAGTCGTTAGGAGTTCTGCACTTTATCCCGACTAGATAAATCTCTTTTGATTTATTTCGGCCGAGTTGATGCTTTGACTTCCCCGGAATGACCAGTGGCGATCTAACGATTCATTAATGTTGGTCGAACGGAAGGGTTGAGTCTGGCAAGTACCCGTTAGATTTCCATGGAGGAAATTATGAAAAGGCTCGTCTCAAACATCACGATGATCGCCCTCGCCCTAGCGATGTTCATCCAACCCTTAGCTCTCACGTCGAGAGCGAAGACGAATTCGCGATCGAGCGCGCCTACCGGAGAGTCCGTTCCGGCAGGTGCCAGCGCACTCGCAATGGCTTACCCACTTGCGAAAATTCGTAATAGAACTATCTTTCAGGCGACTGGTACAATTAGGTACGCCAGCCTGCTTTGCAAAGACGATCGCTTCAGCGTGCCCGCCGGCGTACTACAAAAAGATGGTTCGATTAAGGAAGCCGTTTGGCAGGCCCGCAGGAGAGGTGCCTGCCTCATTACGCGGATTGATGCCCAACTTCAAGGAGCAGGCAGGGGCGTAACTTCATACTCTTCCAGCGGTACGAGCTACGGCAATTTCATTATTCAGGGTACGCAAACCGATTTTAGGGTGTGGTCCGATCATGAGTTGGCCGCAGAAAATGCGAAAAGCAGGGAAGGCAAGAGCCCTGGATTTTATATTACCAACAAGACTAAATGGCCGATCTCAATCGCCTTGAGTCAGGTCGGGTGCTTGTATTATCAAACGATTCAGCCAGGTCAGGTATTTAAGCGAAACACCGGTGCGGTGTGGTTTACCATTCAAGCAAGCATTCAGCCCGATGGGAAAGAGCAAAGGACACACTGGGATTGCGTTGCACCGGTCGCCGCCGTTGTCGGGACAGTCCTACTTGCTGCAGCCACGGCAGGGGTTGGGGCATTTGCAGCGGTACCCACCGCGCTAGCCCCCATAGCGACAAGTGCCGCGGTGACAGTTAGTGGCGCGGCTGTGTTTGCTGGAACGGTGGCCGCGACAAAAGCGCTTGCAATAACCGTTGGAGTGGTCATAGCGAAAAATGGGAACGCAAACCTGGTAGGTCAGTACGCGGGGCCTGAGTGGCCTTTTAGGTGTAATCAAATGCCGACTTATGAAATAGTTGGCGGCCCAGGCCAACCAATAAGACTTCCAGACGGGGGATTCATACTGGAGCCAGGTACGCCACTGCGGATCATCAAGGTGAATGATTGTGGAAATAGCATGATGGCGACCACTCCGCCCAGAAGATAGAGGGAACTTGCAGGCATCTCCCAGGCAATCGCCATCCATCTCGCTCGAAACTACGCCATGATGGCGATTCGGCGTAGGGTGCGAGTAGCCTAAGCTGAGGGCTGATACAAGAGTTGAAACGTTACCCTCATTTCCTCATTCGGCGCGTAGAATAGGTTGCGAAGAGTGTCCACTGCGGGGAGCCAATCTTAGTAATGTAGCTGATGTAAAGACAGGCCTTAGCTTATTGAGTAGTTAAGGCCTGTCACAAGCAAGTCACAAAGTTTTGGCTTTGGATGCCGACTTAGGTTTCCAGAGCCTTATTTTTTCTGGCCATTACTTGCACCGAGGCCGAAGGCCAAAACGTTATGTACCGGCTGGCTCGCTAATATTCGACTCGCTATGGAATCTTGCACAGCTAAGAATCATCGTCAATTCCATAGAGGGCTTTTCCGCCGTAACTATGGAAAAACCACCAAGCGTATATCCCTATCGGCCAGAATGCGAACATCGTGATCGGGGCCGCGATGAGCGCTAACGTTCTGCCGATAGATTTGCGTCGGTGCATATGAATCGCAGCCGACCAGAACAGAAGGGCTATGAGTAAGACTGCTCCAAACACGAGTATCGCAGTTGGTATCTGTTCTGGTCTCCTAAAGTTCTTTTCAATGATCCAAGGCGCCGCGACGATGCCGCAAGTGTAAAATGCAGCTACCGCAGCGTATAACATAGCCAGCGTTCCATTGTGATCCTTCGCAGACATATATGAACCCCGCATCGGTAGTAGTGGCGGGTACTTCCGGTATCGACAGCCAATCTTGTGGTGTCTTGGTGACTTCATTTCGCGTCTTCTCCTTCAGAAATCCTTGACCAATTTGATAAGTCTCGCCCGTGTAGCCTCCCGCCTCATTTTCTCGAGTGTCGACTGCTTTCCAGAGCTTTTCTCTTTCTTGCCATTAATAGAGCCCATGTTGACGTTAGCAAGCGCAGCAAGTCGAGCGGACACGCTTGCTGCCAGCTCAACGGACTGAGGCATGAATTTCAGATATCTTTGGGTTTCTATGATGGAAGCGTGTCCGGCGTATTCCTTAATGCCATTTATTGGAACTCCGGCCAAAGCAAGATTTGTTAAGCAAGTGTGACGAAGATCGTGAGGGCACCAACCGCCTGGCACCGTCTGGCCATAGCGAATGCCAACTGTCTCGGAAGCTTCTTTTAGAATGTCGCGGAACCAATGATCAGGCTGCGTGAGAACGCGCCTTCCGCCATGCTTTCCCTGTGCCCTGCGTTGAGCAATAAGAGTCGTTGCGGAAGGCGCTTTGATGGTGCGCCATTTCTTTGTTTTGGAAGAATAGATTTTCACGGTTCCGAAGCGAACATCGGACTCTTCCCAACGCATTCGTCGGAGTTCGGCCATACGCCCCGCGGTTATTAAAGCAAGTTGGAAAAAGAACAGAGCTTCGTGCCATTCACGCTTCGCGGAGAGCGCCGCAGATATTTTGGCAATCTCTTCGTCGGAGAGAACGCGATCACGTTCTTCTTCTACTTTTTTCGTTAGGGGGCTGCGGGGTACTTGGAAGGACTTTAGATCCGGGAATGCTTCAACCGCATGGTTCAGAGCAGCCTTGATAGTGTTGAGTCCTCTTCTGATTGATGATTTCTTCAGGGGTCTTTGATTCTCTTTACCACGCTCGGTTTCAGCGGCGACCCAAAAAACAAAGTCATCTCTTGTCACCGTGCTGACATGACGATTAGGGCCTGCGAACTTGCCCCAGCGTTCAAGCGTACGCAGATGTCCGGGCATCTCACGCCAGTAGGTGGTGTCATCGGTTTTGTTAGCGAGAAGGTATTGTCAGGTTAACGGCAGAAGATGTAATCAGGCTATTCATTCGGCATAATCGTTTCATGGCATCTCCGTCTCTCTATTATCGTCATCGCTTCCCAGTCGAGATCATCAGTCATTGCGTCTGGTTATATTTTCGCTTCACTTTGAGCTTCCGCGATGTCGAAGAAATGTTAGCTATGCGCGGTGTGACCCTTAGCTATGAGACGGTTCGAGAATGGTGCTTTAAGTTCGGCCAGACTTATGCCAACGGAGTGCGACGCAAATCTCCTCGACCGGGCGACAGGTGGCACCTTGATGAAGTGTTCCTAAAGATCAATGGACGCGTCCATTACTTATGGCGAGCAGTAGATCAGGATGGCGACGCATTGGATATCCTGGTCCAGAGACAAAGAGATAGGAAAGCTGCCAAAAAATTCTTTCGCAAGCTGTTAAAGGGCTTGCGGTATGTCCCGCGAGTAATCATCACAGACAAACTGAAGAGCTACAGCGCGGCGAAAGCTGAGGTGATGCCGGGTGTCGAACATCGCCAGCATAAGTATCAGAACAACCGAGCTGAGAATTCACATCAGCCGACCAGATTGCGAGAGAAGATTATGAGGAAGTTTAAGTCAGCAGGACACGCCCAACGCTTTCTCTCCGCCTTCGGGATCATCACGTCATTCTTTCGAGTGGGGAGACATCTGTACAGAGCTAGCGGTTACCGGGACGTGATGAAGTCGAGATTCGCCGTGTGGGAAGAGGTAACTGCCACCCAAGCAAATCGTTAATTGACCAGATGACAAGTATGTGGATTCATCTTGTCCGAGTTGATGATTCTGTCTCTTCAGAAGTTAAGTTGACAATGCCGTCAAGACCTATTTCCGCTTTCGCGAAGATGACCCCTTATTGGATTCTAGTCTTCTAATAAGTCTCTCTCCCCTCAAGAGAGTACCTTGCAATCGGCGGTCAGCCACCGCTTCGCGTTTGCGTTCGTTTGGCTCAAGCGCAATGGCCAACCTTGATAAAGGATGCGAGTTGTTTTGGAAGACTGGCACCTGTGATCGAGAATCGCAAAATCGCAAGCCTGACCCGATTTTAGTTTCGGGCTCCTTACAAAGGTTCTTTTGTAAGGTCTGTATCACGCGCAAGGATGCGCGGTTTGTAATGAAATACTTCCGGATCTACGGTTCTGTTGATCTCTATGTGGCGATGTACTTCCTCTGCGATGACTCTTTTGGAAGGGCGTCGCCCTCTTCCTTCGTCAAACGATCCAGACGCCAGAACAGACCTCATTTTTCGCAGGAGAAAGCTCCTCTTCCCAATCCAAAAGACCCAAGGGTCATTCGAAGCCTTGGCAGAGATTACATAACACATCTCGCCGTCAACAAACTGTTCCTTAATGATCTTGGCTTCAGAGAGATCCCTTATAACGTCAGCAAACGTATACGGCCTCAGGGTTGGTATTAAGAGACCCGGAATCGTCAGAATCGTGCCATTTGACGGCTTGACCGCGCGATCAACCAAGAAGTCGAAGTCCCTCTTCCGTTCAAAGTTGAATCGATCGTCCGGCGTCACTCGGTCGAGTGCCCAAATGCAGTGTTCCTGACCGTCGGACCAAATCGCAGATTCTCGTGAAGTCTTCGTCAATCGGTTCAACCAATCAAATCGAAAGAGTTGTGGTTTCTCAAAAAATGTTCTGAACAACACGAGTGGCTTCGCACGTCTTGTGTTGTCATCTAATATCGATTTCGCGTTCGGCAAGACTCGCATCTCGCCGTTGTCTTCATAGGATCCGGCGTGCTCGTAAGTTGCCAACATCTTTGCGAACACTTCCGGCGCATTCTTGGCAGTTTGGCTATGCGCACTACGGCCCGCCCACACGCAGCAGATCATCAGAAGTAATGCCGCAAAAGCAATTCGAGATCTCGTGGAAATCATAATTTGTATTTAGAGCTTGTGAACTTAACCGAATGAACCGCTCTCACTCAGAAGCGGCTTTTCCCGACGAAAGTCTCCTTGAAGAAGTGCTGAATCTGTTGCTTCATTATCCGCATCTCATCGTTTGTAGGATCCCTGTCTTCACCCTTCATATGCTGATGCATATCCCAAGTGTTCGTTATCGGCCCCAGCGGTCCCGTTGAAAGATTGTAAACCATCCACATATGCGTGGGCGAAACAGCGTCCATTATTGGGTGCATGGCCATCCCGAAATGGAAGAGCGCTTTTTTACGGTTCTCGGTATACTGCGCCATGTTGACCGACTGGTTTGATGCAGCCATATAAATTCTTGCAAGTTCAAGCTCGTCCGTTGTAAATCTCGCAGCCGCATTAATAGCCGCCTGAGTAGCCGCTGCCAATCCGTCCTTCTTCACCCAGTTTCCGGGCACCATCGCATGAAGAAATGCTTGATCGACCTTCAAGGTGTTAAAAGGCTCGCCTGTGGGTGATATCGAATCACCCCAGTCTACCTCACGGCTTCCTAGGAACGTGTCGTTCAATTCGTCCTCCGTTAGACCGAAGTCCTCTAGACTTTCTCGAAGAATCTTATCGTGCTTTTCGGAGGGCCATGGAAGCGCGGACCCGCCCGTCGAGTGCTTCAGAGCTACCGCGGAAGGGGCTGCAAATTGATTAAGCCCCGATGGCCGCGACGCTACTCTCGTTGCACTCCGAAGTGTGTCCCAAGTCGCCTTTTTCTCCAATAATTTTGCCTCAGCAGCGTTTTCAGTCTGACAGACACCAATGTCCGAGAGCGCCAGCCCGGTTGGATCAACTGAATTCACGGGGTCGTTGTTGACGTAACTATAGCGATTGAAGCTTTGGGGACTAGCGACGGACATGCTTCCGGCATAGGGATCAGGACTGGTCCAGCGTCCGCTCGATGAATCGAACTGCCGCCAGAGCGTGTGCGCCATGCTGGTCGCATCGTCTGTCTCCATTCCGGCGTACTTCTGTCGCGCGTTATCTCCGGCGGTGTATCCCTGACTCGAAGACCGCATCCCTAGGGTGCCAATCTCTTCACCAAACGGCGCGTAGTCATGACGTGACACAATCGCTCCCGTGCTGCTGGTGATCGCTCGAGGCGAGCCTTGCTGATCGGTGAAGAGATATTGCGTGCCGCCAAGCGTGGCGGACGAACCATACTCCACGACCAGCTTCCCGCCAGCGTCATACACGACCACGTTCGTCAACGAAGTACCGACCATCGTGGCCACTCGCTGGCCGCCGGCGTCATAGATGCTTTTGACTACGCCGGTATCGTTGAGGTTTGAAGACTGTTTCTGACGATTGTTGGCGTCGTATTGGAACTGGAGATTGCGGAACTTCGAATCGACGGTGATGTTGCCGGCGTCATCGTAGGTTACGCCTGAGTTAAAGCGATTCGTGGTTTGGCTAATCTGTCCGGACTCAACCCAGACCGGTGAGAAGGGATTGCTGCCGTTCTGTGACTGGTACTGAAAGCGATTACCGAAGACATCGTAGTTATAGTTGACTAGCCAACTCGGCTGGTTATTATCGCCGCGAGACTCCCGCGCCGAAGACAACCGTCCCAGCGAGTCGTAGGCGAAGTTCTGTTGCCATTGTTTCTGAGTGGCAATCGTCCCCTCGATACGCGCAATCTGTCCATTGTCCTTGGTTTCGTCCAGAGTGTTCGTAGCTGGATCGTAGACCCCATACTTGTAGTCGTAATGCTGAATCTGCGTCCCGCTCCTCGTCAGGTCGATGCTCTTCATTTGCAGACGCGAGTTGTAGCCGTAGCTCTCCACCGCGCCGTTACCCAGAGTCACCGCCTTTAGAAGGCCCTGGGCTGAACTGTAATCGAACTGATTCGCATAGACAGTGCTGCCGTTGCCGCTCGATACCTGCGAGAGCCTTGCTCCATCGTCGAACTCATAGCTGACAACTCGGTTTGACGGATAAGTCTCGCTGCGGAGCGCGCCGCCGAGGTTGTACTCATAGCTCATGGAATAGCTCTGATCGCCAACTGTCTGCTGATTGTTTTTGACGCGCCCCATCAGATCGAAGTTGTAAACTTCTGAAGTCGCCGGCAGCGAGCTGGTTGAGGCGGTCAGTGCTTCAGTCAAACGCCCGTTATTGAAATAGCCGGTGCGCGCCTGATCGTAGTTGTTCGTGACGGTCGGCGTGCCGTCTGAATAGTTAACCTGATAAATGCGGTTGAGCTGGTCATAGTGGAACTGTGTGCTGATGCTGCGGGCATCCGTGGCTGTGGTCAGCAAACCTGCGTAATTCACGCTGTTGATAGTTTCATCATAAACCAGTTTACGAGACCAGGAGCTGTTGCCGGTGAGCGCATCGGTGGCGGTGAACGTCCCGGCTTGTTCGACCTGCCGCTCATAGGTCAGCCGTCCCAGCGCGTCGTATTTGAAATAGCGATGCTGGATGTAGCTGGCTGGATCCTCGGGGTTTGCATTTTGCTGACTAAGACCCTGTGAAATAGTAATCAGATTGCCCTGCGTGTTGTATTGATAGAAAGTTGGCTGCGCGGGTGCATCGACTGTCGTCCCCAGACTTCCGTTCGAAGCCGGCTCGTCCACGCGCACAATGCGGCCCAGCGCATCAGTCTTTTGCCGACGTTGCCGGCCCGCTTGATCGGTGACCGTCGTATAGACTCCCTGATAAGCGGTTTGGACCGGAGATGCATCGGGGAGCGTGACATAATCGACTCGGCTCAGCGTGTCGTAATGAGAGACCGTCCAGTCACTGGTATGTGAGAGGTCGGGTGTGCCGTTCAGTGTTGTGGTGCGATAGGGATTTGAAACCTTCCACACGCGCCCCAACTTGTCGTAGATCGTATCGGAGGCGATATAGCTGTCGCCGCCCTCGCTGCTGAAAGTTCGAGAAGCTCGTCCCGATGGATCGGCATACTGATAGCTTTTTACCGTCCGAGTTGCATCGAGTTTGGCCTCGGTCATCGTGTAGAGGTTGCCAAGCGTCTCGCCAAAGCTATATTTGGTCCACCCGCCGTCCGGCCGCGTCACTTTGCGCAGACGATTCACAGAATCGGCAACATCAGAATCGTTCTTATAACTGAAGTAGGTCGTCTGCCCGTTCGCATCGGTCGTCGTCAACGGCAACCCCAACGTGGGATCGAACGTGCTGCTCGAAGTAAACGCAGCATTGGAGCCGTGTGCACCTAAAGAATCGGGCACGGCAGTAGTTGCTTGAGTTGCGAACGCGTGTTTGTAGGTTGCTGAATACTCGATCTGCGACTCGATTCCGCGTTCGTTCTTGATCTTCCAAACGTTGCCGACCTGGTCAAAATAGGCATGCGTCCCCAGGCAGACTCCAACAGGACATTCGTCGCCCGGGGCCACGGTAGCCTGTGGATCAAGATAGCGCCTCCCAGTCGTCACGTTGCCGCGATATATTCCCGGATCCGTCCAATCGCTGCCGAAGTCGCTGTACGGTTGTATTGCTGCCTCGTCATAGAAAGACTCACTCTTTGAGACCGGCTGAGAGTTTCCATCCATCAACACGACCGAGGCAGGCAAGCCGAGAATGTTCCGACTGAGATAAGCCGAATCGGTTAGATAAGTCGTTTCCGCACGGCTGGCCTGTGTTCCTGATTGAATATCGCCAATCACTCCCGACGCCGCAGTCGTCTGATTAACCGAAGCAAAGTAAGACTCAGTTGATACAGTACGATCAAGCCCAGTGGTCAATTCATAACCATTAGCCGCGTAATCATAAGTAACGGTCTTAGCCAGTGCATCTCCGCCCGTATCGAGGATCAGGCTTACTGTTTTCGTCGGGCGCGCGTTGCGATAGGCCTGCTCGACGTTGTCCAACGGCACGGTGCCGTTGAAAAGACGAATCGCCACGTCATTGTTCGTTTGGTCGAACTCGGTGAGGGTGCGGCGAAACATTGCGCCCTGGCCGCCCGCAAAGACTCGCTCTTCATAAATGCTTCCCTGGCGCGCGTCCTCAAACCCAAACGGCCAGTAATACTTCAAGACGCCACGCCCCGTGACATGCTCAGGTGGCCCAAAGTTCTTTCTGTAAGTTACCGTGCGGATTCCGTTAGGCACTCCCGTTTCATCAGGCGCGGTCGAGGTGGTGACTGCCCCGACCACTGAATACGTCGATTCGGCAAAATCGTTGCCCGTGCCGTTCACGCTCAGTTTGCAGCTGGTGACACCGCGATTGCTCTGCTTGTATGGAGCTTTGACATCCCCAAGTGGGGGCAGCGCGCTGTAACTACTTTGCTCGAAAGCCCCGGTTGGATAGATGATCTTATCAATTTCGCCGTAGATGTTGTAAGAGAATTTGTAGCTTAAGCCATTAGGTAGAACAATCTCTGCCAGCACGACCGGATTGAAAAGCTGGTTCTGGGATTGGCCACGTCCCACCACCAGCGTGTATGGCGCGCCATCGTCGGCATCGTCCGGAATGTCTCGGGAAAACAAGCTGGGCGATTGATTGTCGTGCGGAAAGTTGTTTCCGAAAATACTGGTCGGTGGACTGTTCGGATTAGGAAGATAGTCGCTACCGGCAACCAAGCGCTGCGGAGTTTGATTATTTGCATCCGGCGTCAGCGCATCCGCAAGATTCTTCCAACGGAAAGTATAGGGAGACGTAAAGCCCAGCGGGGTGTAAGTGTAGTCCTGCGCTTGAGGGTTCGCCGGCAAGGGATTAATAATGTGTCGACCGAGAGTGTCTGTCCATTCTCTGGTTGAGGCATCGTAATTTAGCGTGTTGCCATTGCGATCGATATATTGCGCACTGCCGCCATTCAAGACATACCGTGTGCCATCCGGCAGAAACAGCGTGCCGGTGGTCTGGCTGCTTGAGTCGTAACGCATGCGCGAGCCGTCGACCGCGTAGAACGTGCCCGTCATTATCATTGCACCAGAGTAAGGCTGATCACTCGCGCGCAACTCATGCGTTGACCCGTCCGGCATATGAATAAACACGCGCTTCACTCGGAACTGGATGGCACTGGATTCGCACACCGAGCAGAACGGCCCCCCGTAGTGATAGTAGGTGTCGTCGCTCTTTGGCCACTCAATGATAGGAAAATCGAGGCTCGTTTTCCATCCTGCGGTGGAGTATTCAGAATAGATGGCTTCGGCGACCGACTGGTAATAGCTCTGATTGTTGACCGTTTGCAGATGTCCAATCCGCCAGACACGCGAAGAGTAAGTGAGGTTAAGCGGTAAGCTCGTGGCTCCTCGGCCGGGATATGTCCAAAGCGATATCTGTACTGTGTTGTCGAGACCCGAGCCGACGCTTCCCTGTGTGAATTGAATGTTTTGAGCGTGTGTTCGCGTGCCGATGCAGGCAAGAATGGCAGCGCACACGAATCCTCTGGATAGTGAGTTCACCATTCTATTTGAGAAGAGCGTCTTCATTAACGCTATTACCTCAGGATCGTTGGCGATAAAACTCGCACCGCCTTGACGTGCCGGCCCCAGAGGTCTTTCTGATCTTTGATCGTCACACTGATTACCCTTAGATAACTTCGGTTATGGTCGGCACGGCCAATCTTGCAATTCCCCAGTGGTCGAGCCGCATCAATCGCGCAACTTGTTTCCAATGCTCACCGATCAAGGCCCACTACCGATCGTGTAGAACGTCGATGGCGAGCTTTGATTGTTGTACTCGGTCTTGACCCAGTCATCGGACCGTTCGACGGTTGAGAAGCGAGCCTCATCAATTTTCCCTTTGAAGTAACATGCCCCAGTAGCCGATCCGATGGATAACGTGCCGGCCATATAACCCGTATCGCGCATCGCCTCGTTGGTTATCAGGGTTCCATTTTGAAAAATCTTTACCGTGCTCCCCGCGGCCTTCTTCAAAACGACGTAAGTCCAGGTGGTCGCCGATATATTCTGCGATGGAGTGGTGAACGAGGCCCCAGGCGGCCAGCCCTGATTGGTACTTTGTAAGGTTAATCCGGAGTGATCTGGTCGGGGTATTAAGAACCCGTAGTTGTCGCTGTTGTTATAGCCAAAGCCGAAGACTACATAGGTGTTGTGTGTAACATCATCCAGGTTGATCCAAGCCGAGACGGTAAACGCGTCGTCCAGATCAATGTTTGCAGGAGTCGTTATGTTCTGTGATGAGCCACTGAAGCTGGCGCTACCCCCAATTTGGCCCGTGGACGCAGTGGCCCCGTTGATAGTTCCGTCCTTAGAATTGCTGGTGGAGTCCTTGGCGGAAAGCGTCGTGCCGTCACCGAGGTGCCAGACACCTCTGAAGTTTGCATCCCAAACTCCGGTCTTATTTTCCTGCGAGGTGCTGATCGCGTTGTCGCCGTACGCCATATAGAACACTGTGTCCGAAGTGTACAAAAGGGTGGGTATGCGTACCCACATCTCGATCTCGCCTGTCGCAGCCACATACTTCTGGATCTCGTGGTCCAGCTTAGTTGTGCGGGCAGCGTCTGAATAGAAGACGATGTCGTATCCGTTGGCGCTCTGAACTCGCCCACCATTGCTTGCCCCAGCCAAGTACGAATAAGTACCGCTGATCAAGACCGGAAAGCTGGATTGATTGGAATTCGGAACCTTTGTGTAGTCAATGGTAATGCTGCGCTGGGAGGCGAAGCAGCCGCCGCCACTCGAAGAAATCGTATAGAACGCAGAAGGAGCGCTTTGATTGTTGTACTCGGTCTTAACCCAATCATCGGATCGCTCAACGGTTGAGAAACGGGCTTCGTCAATTTTCCCTTTGAAATAATTAGCCGCGGTTGCGGATCCTATGCTTAACGTACCGGCGGTATACCCGGTATCGCGCATCGCCTCGTTCGTTATCTCTGTTCCGTTTTGAAGAATCTTTATCGTGCTACCCGCGGTCTTCTTCAGTACTACATATGTCCAACTTGCCGCGGAAATGTTCTGCGATGGCGTGGTGAACGAAGCGCCAGGCGGATAGCCCTGATTGGTACTCTGTAACGTTAGGCCCGAATGATCCGGACGGGAAACCAAGAACCCATAGTTGTCGCTGTTGTTAAGGCCAAGACCAAAGATCGCGTAAGTGTTGTGTGCGACGTCATCCAGATTGATCCATGCTGAAAGAGTAAACGCATCGTCCAGATCAATACTTGCCGGGGTGGTTATGTTTTGTGATGAACCATTGAAGCTGGCGCTACCCCCAATTTGCCCAGTACCGGCAGTGGCCCCGTGGATGGTTCCGTCCTTGGCGTTGCTAGTGGAGTCCTTCGCTGAGAGTGTAGTTCCGTCACCAAGGTGCCAGACACCTCTGAAGTTCGCGTCCCAAACTCCGGTCTTATTTTCCTGCGAGGTGGTGATCGCATTGTCCCCATAAACCATATAGAACACAGTGTCCGCTGTGTGCGAGAGGCTGGGTATGAGTACCCACATTTCGATCTCGCCTGTCGCTGCGACATACTTCTGGATCTCGTGGTCCAGCTTAGTTGTGCGCGCAGCGTCTGAATAGAAGACGATGTCGTAACCGTTAGCGTTCTGGACATAGCCGCCATTGCTCGCCGTAGCCAGGTACGAATACGTACCGCTGATTAAGACCGGAAAGTTCGTCTGATTCGTGCCCGAGACCTTGGTGTAGTCAATCGTGATGGTGCGCTGATAAACGTGGCCGGTCGCACCCGCGCAAGTAGGACTAACGTTGATGTGCGCGCTCGGGCTAGGGGGAGTGTTGAAGTCGACGCTATCCGTGGGAGTAAAAGTGGTGAAAAGCGTGTTGTCACCGGCACTCAGAACGGTGCCGGTTACAGGCGAATAAGCAAATGTCCCAGCGACGCTATTGCCTCCATACGAAGGTGTCGCATTGAGCTGCGTCGAACTAAGCGCTGTCCCATAGACGATATCAGCGGGGTTATTCCATGAAATGGTCGGGGTTGCCTTGTTGATTGTAATAGTCGCGGAGCCACTCGCAGCCGAGTAATTCGCATTACCGGCAAACGACCAATTGGCGGTCCCCCCTGGTACGTTGGTGAAGGATGCGCCAAGAGTTAGCAGGCTGTTCAAGTTTTCGCTGGCCACACCACTGGCCGAACCGGTAGCTCCATGAGCGTTGCCATCGTAGGTGCCTGTGGAGCCGTTGACCGCGATGGTGGCGGTGGCTTTGCCAATCGTGAAGCTTTGGGGAACAGCTGTTGCCGCGTTGTAGTTGGAATCAGCGGCTTGCGCCGCAGTAACTGTGCACGAGCCCGCCCCGGTTATCGTGATCGTGCTGCCATTGATGCCTCCGGTTGTACAGTACCCGCTCGCGCTAAAAGTTACGGGATTACCAGAGCCTCCTCCGGTTGCACTCACGGTGAATGGGGCATTGCCATACGTTTTATTGGTCAAAGCGCTAAAAGTAATTGTCTGGTTTGCTTTGTTTACTGTGAAAATCTGATCGACATTAGGCGCTGCGTTATAGTTACCATCACCGGCTTGCGATGCGCGGACTGTCACGCTCCCAAGACCCGTTATGTGCACGGTGGTACCAGAAATCGTAGCGGGACTACCAGATAAGATACTGAAGCTGGTGGCTAAAGCTGACGACGCGCTCGCGCTTACTGTGAAATCAGAATCACCGTATGTCTTTCCGGCCAGCGTATTGAACGTGATTGACTGTGAGGTTTTGTTAATGACGAGTGTGCCCGTCCCATTGCCTTGATAGTTGTTTTCATTGACCGTTGCATTGACCGTGTAGCTGCCCGCATTGGTCGGTGAGCTAACGTTATTTCCATTCTGGCTATATACGAGGGTGACACTTAGGTTCGCCGGATTCGTGGTTACCGAAGCGTAGTGTGCCGCGCCGTCATAGGTCGGCGTTAGATTAGTGAGGCTGATGGATGCTGTCGCTTTGTTGATGACGAGTGTGCCGGTCGCATTGCCTTGATAGTTGTTTTCATTGACAGTTGCAGTTACCGAGTAGCTTCCGGCATTCGTGGGAGAATTGACCGTCGTACCGCCCTGGTTATAGCCAAGAATAACATTCAGATTTGCCGGAGTCGTCGTGACCGACGCGTAATGTGCGGCACTGTCGTAGGTCTGGGTCAAATCTGTCAGAGTGACCGTGACGGCGGCCTTAGCCACGTTGAATGATTGCGTCACAGGCTGCGCTGGGTTGAAGCCGTCGTTCCCGCTCTGACTTGCAGTAACACTGACCGCTCCCGCGCCATTGATCGTTATAATATTGCCGGAGAAGGACGCTGGACCAGAGGTAACTGTATAGGTGATGGGAAGCTCCGAAGAGGCAGTGCCGCTCATTAAGAACGGTAAAACACCATAAGTCTTATCTGGAATTGAATTGAAAGTAATTGTTTGATCGGACTTGCCTGATTCAGTTGCTATCAACTTGCCGCCAGCATAAATATATTCTTTGGAAGGATTCGCCGCCGAAGGAATTGTCGGCGGTGGTGCGGGTTGTATTACCCGAGGTGCGGGCGAAACCAGATTTCTAACAACCGGCAGATTTCGCCACTGGCCGAAGACGGCGCCAAGGCTTAGCGTAGCCGCCAGGATCACAACCAGAGCAATATATTTCGCTCGCTTGGCGCGGCGATTCACTCTTTTCGGCTTTGTTTTCTTCTTGGACACAAGCGTTTGATTTCCTAAACGCGTAACGTCCGAGCACTAAACACCGACAAGTTGTAATCTATAACGTGAGACTAACTGGCGAGTATGCGGGAGAACTGCAGAGGCTCGGGGGAGCTAGTCATTGCAAGAACATTCGGCATCCTTATATGCCGAGCCTTCGCCAAAGTCAACTTTTAACAACACTTCTTTAACAACACCTTTTTTGCAACTCCAAATCAGACTAGAGGTTGGCTCAGAGGACGGTGGCAACCTCGCAGCCTTTGATAAATATTTATCTCGGCATGTAATTTGCCCATGAGGAGGCGAGAAATGAGAAAACTCCCAGAGAAGACTCCAAGCATTGGGCGAAGGGATCTCGAACCTTACGAATATCTAAAGCAGAGAAGGGGATTCATTCAAAGTAGGTTTCTGCATTGCGTAAGATTTGTTGAATTCTCTTATGAACTTGCAGGCATTCTAAAAGATTGCGGGACTTGTTTTGGTTCTGTCTTGGACGCGATGATCAGGGGTTTGCGGTTTACGCACAGACGACAACCGGACATTAGAGATTATCGAGCGTTTTTGCAGGCGCAGGATGTCAGAACATGGCTATACAGCGTGCATGTTAGGAGCAGATTCCCCCATGGGCTTATCTTGCCGCTGTTACTTGCTAAAAAAAGGCGAATACGAGTGACGGGCTAACCGTTCTCAGAAACCCTTCAACTCGCATAAACGACCGAATCGTAAGCTCCGCTAACAACCCAACAAAACGCTTTTTGAGGCAGAAATGCCGTATGCCTCATAAATCAGTCCATAATCGCCTTTTTGAGGCAAAGCCATTGAAGTGAATCAGGTTGATGGAGTTTGCGGTGAACAGGTTATCGAACTGCAAGGCAACTTGTCGTTCACCGACCGCGTCTTTTTGTAGGATTGCTCCCAGTGCCGTCGGGTTGCTCGTGACTTTAATCCATGCCTCGAAGGTGTAATCGCCGCTGCCCATCGCCCAAGTCGAGGCGTTGCCTAAATTGATTCCCGCAGAACTTCCGTTGAAGCTGGCGCCACCAGAGATTTGCCCCGTCGCGGCAGTCGCGTTCTCTAAGGTCCCATTGATTGCATTTGAAGTCGAATCATTTGCCGACAGAGTTGCGCCGTTAGGCAGATGATGTATGCACTTGAAATTGCCGTCACAGACTGCGGTCTTGTTGCTTTCATCGGCAGTAACGCTGGAGTTGCCGTAGCACATGTAGATGGTCGTTTCGTTGGTGGTGTGCGACACAGTGGGCACTCTAACCCAGTAGTTAACCGCGCCGCTGGTAGGGTTGTAACTCTCCACTTCATGATTGAGCTTGGTAGTGCAGCCTGGATCGGAAGCAAAAATAATGTCGTAGCCATTTGAGTTTTGGACGTTGCCGCCATTGGCCACGGTCGCCAGATAGGAATAGGTGCCGCTGATCAAGAGCGGGAAGTTAACTTGATCGCTATTCGGGACTTTCGTGTGATCGATGGTGATACTTCGACTATACGTGTAGCCATTTCCTTCGGGCAGCGGTGAAACGGGCGAGTTGGTGGCTGCCGTCGAGTAATTGCCGAGATTGGCAAGCGGCGTGAAAACGAAATATGAGAGGACCAGCGCCAAACAAATACACAAACTCGTCCAGCGAACTAATCTCGCGAGTAGACGGTGAGTACGTCTCATTGAGGCAACTCCTTTTAGGTTCTAACAAAGACCACTTCAAGTAGAGGCTGAATCGGTAGCGACAGTCGCGCTGAATTTGCTTCAAAGCGCGCTCTAGACGTTGTGACAGTTTCGGCTTAATTCGAATCTCTTAGCAGTCTGACGCTGGCTCTCTTGGCGGCGGTACTATGTCTCCCGCAAGAACGAATGACAACAAGCCCAATCGAGTGAGAAACAGCCCGAAACGCCGTGAGATTAAACCTCATTTCTCTATAGCGCAAGTTTTTCTCACAACTTTTAAAGGACCTATAAAACGACTTAGCAGTTATAGCAAACGAAGTGGCGGCGCGTAACATCGATTCCTTCGCGATTACGGCGGTATGAAGGCCCGAGCGATTCCTATTATCGAGCCACATCGGAGAAGGCGATATCACGCCGATTAGCCGAATTACAATCCGTTTCGATTCGTCTGGAGCCACGATTGGATCGCGCCCCAGTGGGAGGCTCGATCCAATGTCGGGGTTTCATTTAATTTGAGGCCTCCCCGGATGACGCTAAGATGACGATAATCTGTCGCGAGACATAACCGGACTAAGCATGACTCTGACGGCTGCAAGTCCGGTAAATACTGGTTCGTATCGTTTGGTAAGACTAGGTGATGCTGTCTCCAACGGACTTAAAATCCGTTGACCGCAAGGTCGTGTGGGTTCGACTCCCACCCTCGGCACCAATTGTTTTCAATACTTTACAGTTAACTTCTCCGGCGCCTGATCGATTGGCAACGGACTTGTCGATTTTCAAACAGTCGCCTCCAACACCTTCGCCCGTGACTGCAACGTCAAAGCAATCACTGACTTAGCAGGGTAGCATTTCTTACCTTCGATCAACGCAACGGAGGGGGTGCCGGGCACGTTGGTTGCTTACGCTCACCGCTACATGCATCACAACTCATCTGGTAACAACAACTTCGATAAGTAGCGTTAGCACTGTAGATCGGACTTAAGGGCGAGTTGGGGCCGACATGGGGGGACCTTTCAATGCAGGCCGAACGGGCTTCTCATTTGGGGCTGAGTTGCGGACAGTTGCCCCCTTGAACCTGATTTTTCAACTGCGGCTAAAATTCACGGAAGAGCATGGCAGACTAATCGCTTGGGAACAGAGCTAAGCCTCAAACCGTCTTGGCCTCAAGTAAGCGATGGCAAAACTGAAACTTACATTCTTTGCAGGCCTCGCGCTCACTTTTCTGGGGTTAACAGTCATAATCTATTTCACGAGCATTAAGCCTGTAAGTATTCCCTTTAGGAGATGGAAAATCGATATGGATGCCATTCACCTTGGATGGCCGGCTGGCTTGGTATTGTGTGCCGTTGGTTTGATTATGATTATAGCCGATGTGTTTCTCACTAACGCACACCAAGGCGCAAGAGAGACAAGAGCGAGAGATGCGCGAAGCTATCTGCGAGGGCCTTCCACATTATGGAATGACGGAACGTGAATTGAACGAACTAATAAATTCCAGATACGGTCGGATCGGCATCGTGGCTTGATGCGGAACAAATGGCGGATTTACAACGTTCAACCAAATCTTAGCCCTTTCACACGATTAATACCTGTCCTGACTGATTTTAGTGCCTGCTGTAGCTGACAAGAATTAAAGATTGGCAGGCGCCGGTGGGGCCGTTAGGGCCGCCAGAAACTCCCTTGGTTAACGCTCCTAATTAAGCACTAGGACTGCAGGAGCGCCCGTAACTTGTGAGCGTATCTGCGGCTCGACGTTACCACGGTTCTTTCTGCCAGTACGATGTCGTAAACCCCATCGAACATCGGACGAATCTCGCTAATGAAGGCACCGTTCACGATGGCCGATTTGCGCACGCGGATGAAGTGGTGCCGCGCCAGTTTCTCTTCCAGGTGTGCCAGGGTTTCCCGCAACAGGTGACTGCCTTTACCGGTGTGGATGCAGGCATAGTTTCCCATGGCTTCGATCCACAAAACGTTGGAAACTGGAACAAAGAAAATTCGCTTCTTGTCCTTCACCACAAAGCGTTCCAAAGGGCGGAGACTCCGTAGGGATTGGAGCAGTGGTTCGAGATCTCGATTTGCTTTCCCGCGCTGTTCGAGGACTTGGCGGGCGTGCGCCAGGGCCCTGGCAAATCGCTCCTTATCATACGGTTTCAAGAGATAGTCGACAGCGTGCACTTCGAATGCACGAATGGCGTGTGCATCGTGAGCCGTAACGAAGATATAAACGGGAGCGGGACCGGTCGATGGCTCCACATTTTCGATGACGCCAAAACCATCCAGATCAGGCATCTGCACATCGAGAAAAACGATTTCGGGATGCAGTTCACTGATCTTCTCCACCGCAATTATTCCGTTCGCCGCCTCGCCTACAACTTCAATGTCGTCGTGTTCGGCCAGATAGCGACGAATACCGCGCCGGGCGATCTGTTCGTCATCGACGATGAGGACTCGCGTCTTCATGG
>Ga0137360_10000700_pt1 | contig 19557 bp, 14 predicted proteins | sample Mad1_60_16metaG_FD_104924 | JGI IMG/M metagenome (GOLD analysis project Ga0137360, IMG submission 104924) | Vadose zone soil microbial communities from Angelo Coast Range Reserve, California, USA - Mad1_60_16 metaG | ecosystem: Environmental > Terrestrial > Soil > Vadose zone | place: USA... | reverse complement strand
GACGCCGGACCAGCAGCGCGACGTCACGCTGGTACAAGATATCGCGCGCGCCGCCGGAATGAACATTTACCTGACCGGGGGCGCGGTCCGCGACATTATCAGCGGATTCCCCATTCGTGATCTCGACTTCTCCGTCCAGGGCAACCCCTTAAAGCTGCAAAAGGATCTGGAGCGGGCCGGAGTCAGGATCGTCGGGACCGACGACGACCTGAAAACCCTCTACCTGGGTCTGCCCGGCAACGTGCGCGCTGAAATCACCATGGCCCGCATCGAGCGCTACGAAAAAGCAGGGAAGCCACCGGTGATTTCTCCCGCGACCCTCATCGAAGACCTGCGCCGCCGGGATTTCACGGTCAACGCCATGGCGCTGTCGCTGAATCCAGGTTCGCGCGGACTGCTGATGGATCCGTTCAACGGCGCTGCTGATATCGAAGCCAAGCTGTTGCGCGTCCTGCATAACTACGCTTTTGTGGAAGACCCCTCGCGGCTTATTCGGGCCAGCCGCCTTGCCGCGCGCTTTCACTGGCCGCTCGAGGAGCGCACCCAGGCTCGCTATGAGTCGGCAAAAGAAAACAACTACATCGAGTACATCAGCGACAAGGCGATCGGCTACGAGATTGAGCAGTTGGCCTACGAAGAGGATCCGCTGCACATCGTTAAAGTGCTGGAAAAAGAAGGCTGGCTTAAGGTCCTAAACCCACACTGGACCAGCGCCAAGGTGGACACCGCGCAACTGAGCCATCTGCTGAAGACGCGCCAGCAGATGACGGAACTGGGCTACTCTCCGGACCCGGCGCCGGCCGTCATGTATTTCCTGACCGCCCGGCTCAGTGACAAAGACATCGCCGACATGCGCAAGCAAATTCCGCGCAAAGACTTGGTCGAGGCCTGGCGAGATCTCGAAGACCACGCGAAAGAGTTGGCAAAGCGGCTCAGTGGCAAGGAAGCTGCCACGCCTTCCCGCACCTGGAAATTGCTCTCTGAGGCGCGTCCAGAGATGATTTTGTTCCTGGCCGTAACTGCGCGCCAGCAGGCCGTCGCGCAGAAAATTAAGAATTTCTTCACCAAGTGGCGGCAGGTACAGCAAAAAATTCCGTTGCCTGAAATGACCGAGCTGCACATCACGCCGCAACTACCGGAATATCCGAAGATCGCGCATGACGTGTTCATGCTGCTGTTGGACAGCAAGCTGCGCTCGCGAACCGAAACCCTGAAGTACCTGAAGCCGTTGGCGCCGCCGCCACCGCCTCCACCTCCGCCTCCGCCACCCAAGCGTGGCAGAGCAGCCAAGGCCGCCGCCGCCGCGGCCGCCGCCGAAGCTGCTGCAGCCACGGCTGCAGCAGTCCCTGCCGCGGGCAAGAAAAAAGGAAAAGGCCAAGCGGCGGCCAACCTAGCACCGGCCGCGCCAAAGCCAGAAGGGGCCAAAGCTTCTAATCCGGCGAAGCCGGAGAAGACTAAGGCTGCGACCAAAGATGCCAAGGTAGCCGACAAAAAAGCCAAGGCGAAAGGCAAAGACAAGAACAAGCGCTAGCGTGTGGCACAGTCGCCCTTCGACTTCGCTCGGGGCAGGCTCGCGGCTGTCCCGCGGAGCAACGCTCCCAGGCTTTTCAGCGGATGGCTGCGCGGCAGGGAGCTGAAGTCTACTTGGAGGAATTGAGCAATTTACGCGGCCCTGAATAAAAAACCGCTCTTCCCCGGTGTTGTGTGTTTGGAGAAGGCAAGTCTCCCGAGTTACAAGATTTCCGAGGTGCATTTCAATATGAAGAAGCTGGGTAGGATCCTGCTCTGGGCGTTGATCACGCTCACCGTATTGCTGATCGTTGGCATAAGCTTCACCATCGGATGGCGGCCGTTTATCGGACCCAGGGCCAGACCCACCAGCAACCGCAAATTTGAACGCACCCCGGAGCGCGCGGCGCGCGGCCGTTATCTGGTCGCCGGACTGGCCGGGTGTGAGACCTGCCACACGCCCAAGGACTGGAATACGCACGGCGCTCCCAACCTGCAGGGCATGGAACTTGCCGGGCAGGGGATTCCCATTCCCGACTTGCCGGGACGGGTGGTAGCTTCTAACCTGACGCCCGATCCGGAAACCGGCTCCGGCATCTGGAGTGACGACGAAATTGCCCGCGCCGTTCGGGAAGGCATCGCGCACGACGGTCGGACGATCTTTCCCATGATGCCTTACATCGGCTACCGGGTGATTTCGGATGAAGACCTGGCCTCTATCGTGGTCTATTTGCGTTCCGTACCGGCGGTGCGCAATCCTTTGCCGCCAACCCGTGTAACTTTCCCTGTCAACTATCTGATTCGCACCGTCCCTCAGCCGTTGACAGATTCAGTCAGCGGGCCTGATCCGCAGTCCGACCCCGTGAAGCGAGGAAAATATTTAACCTCCATCGGTTGCGGTTGCCACGTAGCAGCAGACCAGAATGGCCCGATTCGCGGTTTGGAATACGGCGGCGGCGAGGTTTTGAAGGGGCCCTGGGGTGAGGTCACCAGCGCCAACCTCACCCCCGACCCCACGGGGATCAAGTATTACGACGAGGCGCTGTTCATCCAGACCATGCGCACCGGTTACGTGAAGGCTCGAAAGCTGGCCTCGATCATGCCATTTGGAGAATTTGCTAACCTTAACGATGATGACCTGAAGGCGATCTTCGCGTATCTGCGCACCTTGACTCCGGTGAAACACGCAGTGGACAATAGCTTACCGCCGACATACTGCAAGCTCTGCCGCAAGAAGCACGGGGCTGGAGATCAGAACTAGCGAAGATTTGACAAATGACAGGGTTCGCCGGCGCTATAATCTCCGCATGCGGCGCCCATTGGCCATTGCGGCGTTATGCGTGGCGGTAGTGGTGGCACCTCTGTGGGCTCAGATGCGGGGTTCTTCCAGGGGCGGCGCATCGGCAGGACGAGCCACATTTTCGGCGCGGGGTCCGGCCGGTTTCCGCAGCGGTCCGGCGTTTGCCGGCACACCGCGCTTCGGCGTAGGGTTTGCCACCGGTTTCCGTCAGCCCTTCGTCGGTCCTCGCCAACCCTTTAACGGTTTTCGCCGACCCTCGATCGGCCCCCGACGCTTCCACCACCACCCTTTTTTCTTTTCGACATTTTCCCCATTCTATTTCGGATACTACGGTTACCCCGCCTACTACGGAGACTTCTCGTACTCCACTGCAGATTCCTACTCCACTTACGACGCCTACCCCCCTTACTCGGGACAGAATAGCAATAGTAACGACCTGGCTCGGCAGCAACAGGACATCGATCACCTGGAAGACGAAGTAGCGCGTCTGCGAGAGGAGAGGGAGTCGCGCGATGCGGCTCCCGCGAAGCCGCGGGAGGAAAATAAGTCCGAGCCATCAACGCCCACCCTGCTGGTCTTCCGTGACAAGCACACGCAGGAAGTGCAGAATTACGCCGTCGTCGGCGGCACGCTCTGGATCTTCAGCGAGCAGCGCGCCACGAAACTTCCGCTGTCCTGGCTGGACATCGAAGCCACCACCAAAGCCAACGACGACCGCGGCGTCGATTTCCGTTTACCGAACTAGCCTCAAGATGAGGGCGAGCCTCCGGTTCGTGCGGCGCTACTAGGCTGAAAACGACTCCACAAGTGCCGTCTGTGGATAACTCTCCTAAACCCAGCTACCATTTCCCATTAGAATAACGCCGACGTAAAATCAATACAGATCCCACATGTCCCAATTCGTTCACCTGCATCTCCATACCGATTACTCCATGCTTGACGGCGCCTGCGACGTGGAAAAGCTCGTCCAGCGGGTGAAAGAGCTGGGCATGCCCGCGGTAGCCATGACCGATCATGGCAACATTTTTGGCGCAGTACACTTTGTGAATGCAGCCCACAAGGCCGGAGTGAAGCCCATCGTCGGCTGCGAACTTTATGTCTGCAAAAAAGACGATCACAACATCGAGCGCACGCCGCCGGAAGGCGACACCTATAACCACCTCCTGGTGCTGGCGGAAAACGATGAAGGCTACCGCAATCTGGCCAAGATCACGTCAGAAGCCTCGCTGCGAGGCTTCTACTACAAGCCTCGGGTCAGCAAAAAGTTTCTTGCTGAACATTCCAGGGGTCTGATCGGCCTCTCGGGCTGCCTCAAGGGCGAAGTCGCGGAACGTTTGATGGAAGATAACTACGAAGCCGCGCGGAATGCGGCGGCGACCTATAGCGATATTTTCGGCAGAAACAATTTCTTTCTTGAGATCCAAGACCAGGGCCTGGAGCAGGAACATCGCATTCACCCCAATCTGTTCCGGCTTGAAAAGGAACTTGCCCTCCCGATGGTGGCGACGAATGACAGCCACTACCTCTGCGAAGACGACGCCCACGCTCAGGATGTAATGCTGTGCATCCAGACCGGCAAGTCTATCCAGGACACCAATCGCATGAAGTTCCAGGGCACCGGCTTTTTCGTCAAGAGCCACGACGAAATGCACCGCGTCTTCAAAGACGCGCCCGACGTGCTTTCCCGCACTCTCGCCATCGCCGAACGCTGCAACATGCGCCTCGAGAAAGTCAGCAATCCGTTCCCGCACTTCGACGTGCCCGCCGGATTCACGCTGGACAGTTATTTCGAGCATGTCACGCGGGAGGGCTTCGCCCGCCGCCTGGAAACTTTGCGCGCCGTCGAGGCCCAGGGACGACTGAAGCACGGCCTTGCCGACTATGAGCAGCGCCTGGCCCGCGAACTCGCCATCATTCAGCAGATGAAGTTTTCCGGATATTTCCTGATCGTCTGGGATTTCATCCGCTATGCCCGCGAACGCGACATCCCGGTAGGCCCGGGCCGCGGCTCCGCCGCAGGTTCGCTCGTTTCCTATTCGCTGGCTATCACCGACCTCGATCCGTTGCAGCACGAGTTGATCTTTGAGCGCTTCCTGAATCCTGAGCGGGTCTCTTTGCCCGATATTGACATTGATTTCTGTATGAATCGCCGCGGTGAGGTCATCAACTATGTGACCAGCAAGTACGGCCGCGAAAACGTCGCCCAGATCATCACCTTCGGCACCATGGCCGCAAAAGCCGCCATCAAGGACGTCGGCCGCGCCATGGGCGTTCTGTACAGCGAGGTTGATCGCATCGCTAAGATGGTCCCGCCCACGCTGAATATTACGTTGGAGGAGGCCATCAAAGAGTCGCCGGCGCTGCAGCAGGTCTACGACAGCGACGCTCAGGTTCGCGAACTGCTGGAAACCGCCAAAAAATTGGAAGGCATGGTGCGCAATGCCGGAGTTCACGCGGCTGGCGTGGTCATCTCACCGCGTCCACTGATCGAACTGGTGCCGTTGCACAAAACGAAGAACGACGAAATCGTCACCGCCTTCGACATGGTGGCGATCGAGAAACTGGGCTTGCTGAAGATGGATTTCCTCGGCCTGACCACGCTCACCATCCTCGACGACTCACTGAAGTTGATCGCGCAGACACGCGGCGAGCGCATCGTTCTGGACGGCATCCTGCTCGACGATCACCAGACCTACGAGAAAGTTTTCCACCAGGGACTCACCTCCGGCGTGTTCCAGTTCGAATCCCGCGGCATGCGCGACGTCCTGCGCCGCTACCAGCCGAATTCGATCGAAGATCTCACTGCCCTGAACGCACTCTACCGTCCTGGACCCATCCAGGGGGGCATGATCGACGATTTCATCGATCGCAAACATGGCCGCAAGAAGATCGAGTACGAATTGCCTGAACTCCAGGAAATTTTGCAGGAGACGCTGGGCGTCATCGTCTATCAGGAACAAGTGATGCAGATCGCCAACCGCCTGGCGGGTTACTCCCTCGGCGAGGCTGACCTGCTGCGCCGCGCCATGGGCAAAAAGAAGCACGAAGAAATGGCGCAGCAGCGCGAGCGTTTCATCGAAGGCGCGGTACAGCGCGGGTATCCGCAGAAGAAGATCGAAAAGATTTTCGACCTCATGGCCCAGTTCGCCGGCTACGGCTTCAACAAGTCGCACTCGGCCGCCTACGCGCTCCTTGCCTATCATACCGCGTACCTCAAGACGCGCTATCCCGTGGAGTTCATGGCTGCTCTGCTGACTTCGGTGACCGGTAGTACGGATGATGTGGTCAAGTACATTAACGAGTGCCGCGAGATGGGCATCGCCGTCGAAGCTCCGGACATCAACGTGAGCGACGCCAACTTCACCCCGCATGGCAACGCTATCCGTTTCGGCCTGGCCGCGGTGAAAAATGTTGGCCACAACGCCATCGAATCCATCGTCGCCGGACGCAAACACCTGGGCCGCTACAGCTCCATCTACGAATTCTGCGAAAAAGTTGACCTGCGCTTGCTTAACAAGCGAGTGCTGGAGTCACTGATCAAAAGCGGCGCCATGGACGCGCTCGGCCGCCGCGCCCAGTTGATGGCCGTCCTCGACCGCGCCATCGAAGGCGCGCAGAAGACCCAGCGTGACGCTGAATCGGGCCAGCACGGCCTCTTCGGGGTGTTCCAGCAGGAAGAGGTTTCAGCCTCAAACAACAAGCTGCCAGATACGCCGGACTGGGACGAACACACCCGGCTGGCCAACGAAAAGGAAATTCTCGGCTTCTTCATCAGCGGCCATCCTCTGGAAAAATATCGCGACAAACTTCAAGACCTACACGCTCTCAGCACCGAAGAAGTCGCTGCTATGAAGTCGTCCACCGGAAAAGACGAAAACGTCACTACTGCTGGCATCATTACCAGCATTCGCGTCCTAAAGTCGAAGCGCGGCGATTTCTACGCCCAGGGCACGCTCGAAGACATGTCCGGTTCGCTGGAAATGCTGGTGTTCCCCGAGGCTTATCGCAAACTGCAGGAAAAGGTAAAACTGGAGGTACCAGTTCTGATCCGCGGCGGCGTGCGCATCGAGGAAGGCGCGAATCCCAAGCTCACCGTAAACGACATCAATCCGTTAGAAGATGCGAGAGTCCCGCTGCCGCGCTCGCTCCGCATTCGTATCCCGCTCGAAACCTCAAGCGAGGCCACGGTCGACGCGCTGCACATGCTGTGTGCTCAACGCAGGGGAGAGGCTAAAGTATTATTCGACGTGGAACGCCAGGGCGATTTCATGGTGGTGATGGAAGCGGAAGGCTATAATGTGCAACCGGACCGTAATTTTATCGCCCGCGTCGAAGAATTATGCGGCCGAGGAGCCGTGCGCGTAATCGATTAGCAGGCGCAGCGGACAGCCAGTTGAGGGTTGGGAGGGTTCGGCGCCGACGGGTTCGGCGTGAGCAGGCCCAGCCCCGGAGGGACGACTGAAACACGCAACCCAGAGTGCCCCGCCAAGAAACGGAAGGTCCAAGACCAGCTTGAAGTCTTACGAAATGAAAATTGCACCAGATGAAAGCCCCCAAATACAGGAGTTCAAAGGCGCAACAGAAGGGCGCGCCGCCCGTGGCCAATGACGCGCTGGTGATGACCGGGGTCGAGTTCCTCCTTTCCATGGTGGAATCACGTTGGGCGTCCAAAAACGGCGACCGCGGCCCGAGCGAACGCGGGGAGAGGACCTACCAGGAACTGGATAAGATTGATCAACAAATCGCCCGCCTCCAGGACGTAGCCGGGGCGGATGAAAGTACACGACAGGAGATCCAGCAGTTGCGCGATCGGGTTGAGGCTCTGCGCAAGGAAATGACATCCCACTTCGGCGCCTGGGAAAAAACGGAACTGGCCCGCCATCCGCAACGCCCCTATGCGCTCGATTATATTGAGCGCATCTTCACCGACTGGAGCGAACTTCACGGCGATCGCGGCTTTGGCGACGATCCCGCGCTGGTCTGCGGCATGGCCCGTTTCCACGGTGAGGAAGTCATGATCGTCGGCCATCAGAAGGCCCGTGACACCAAGCAAAAGGTTTACCGCAACTTCGGAATGCCCAACCCGGAAGGCTATCGTAAAGCGCTGCGCGTGATGAAGATTGCGGAAAAATTCGGCAGGCCGTTATTCACTTTCGTCGACACACCAGGCGCGTACCCAGGACTGGGTGCCGAGGAGCGAGGCCAGGCCGAAGCCATCGCCCGCAACCTGCGCGAGATGGTCCGTCTACAAGTTCCCATCGTGACCACAATTACGGGCGAGGGCGGAAGCGGAGGCGCGCTGGCGATTGCCGTCGCCGACCGTGTCCTGATGATGGAAAACTCCATTTACGCCGTGATCTCGCCCGAGGGTTGCGCGTCCATCATGTGGCGCGATCCCGCCAAAAAAGAACTCGCCGCCCAAGCCATGCGCATTACCGCCGAAGACCTCAAAGAACTCGGCTGCATTGACGCCATCGTCCCCGAGCCCGAGGGCGGAGCCCACGTCGACCACGAAGCCGCCGCTCTGCTCCTTGACGCCGCCTTGCATAAGCATCTCTCCGAACTGAAAAAGAATCCCGTCAAAGAATTGCTCGACTCCCGCTACACCAAATTCCGCAACATGGCCCAGTTCCTCCAGGTCGAAGACTAGAAATTGTCCAACCATCCAAGGCTATACCTGCGGCGAACTCGAATGGGAACAGAAATGTTCAACCGACAGATCGACAGGAAGCAAGATAACGCTGCTTGCCAGCCCCGAGTCCCGCCAGGCAATGAACAGCCTTGACCGGCCCCGCTTAACTTGCCGGTGCATAGCCGGTGCATAATGGAGGGGTGGGACCGAAACTCCGAGAGGTTGCGTGATGAACGCATTTCCGCGGTTTGATTTGACGGGCAACGTGGCACTGGTGACCGGTGCTGCTCGCGGCCTGGGTCGCGCCATCGCCCTGGCGTTGGCTCACGCAGGCGCGGACGTTGCCCTCGGTTTGCGCGACCTGCGCACTGGAGGCGAGTTGGCGCAGGAGATTACAGCTCTCGGCCGGCGCGTGCTCCCTCTGCAGATGGACGCGACTAGGCGCGATGAGATCTTCCTCGCCGTGAACGATGCGGCCGCTCACTTCGGCAAACTGGACGTGCTGGTCAACAATGTAGGCGTGGCACCCGAGAACCTTGCCGAAAACGTGTCCCAAGAGGATTTCGATTACACGCTTGCAGTGAATCTGAAAGGAACATTCCTTGCCAGCCAGGCCGCTGGCCGGGTGATGACTCGGCAAAAGCACGGACGTATTATCAACATGAGTTCACAGGCGGGATTTGTGGCGCACCCCGGGGAATCGGTCTACTGCATGACCAAAGCGGCGATTACCCACCTGACCAAATGCCTGGCGGTCGAGTGGGGCAAACACAACATTACCGTGAATGCGGTCGCACCCACGTTTATCGCAACACCCGGAACGGACGAGGCGCTCTTCGATCCTACATTTCGCGCCGACGTGATAGAGCGCATCGCGGCTCTGCACCGCATCGGTGAGCCCATGGAGGTAGCCGGCGCAGTCGTGTTTCTTGCCTCGCCGGCAGCCTCGCTGATTACCGGTCACACCATCCTGATTGACGGCGGTTGGACGGCCAGGTAGTTGTGCGCGTCACCGCCGTGGTGAGAAGGGCTATTTTCGAGGACAGTGGAGTTCGCAAGCGAACCCCCGCCAGCCATTCATCCCATGAGTTCTAGTTCTTAGGCTGGTACCTCCGTGCCCAACTCCGCTTTCCCTGCCTGTTCGCTCCAGTTCCCCTCCCGTATAATAAAGGGTTCTGCTCCATCAGCAATCGTGAGCGGACAAACACACTCCGCTCAGGTACAAGGAAGGACGGGAATGGCCTCCACGGATGTATCTCTCCAAGCAGAGAGTCGCCAACCAGAACAAAAGCTTGTCGTCAACAACATGAGCATTCAGGTGGCGACCGTTAACGGTTCGGGCTCGCAGAGCTCTAACACCGTGCTGTTGCGCAGCATTTTCCAGATGGGAGTTCCGGTCTCAGGCAAGAACCTGTTTCCTTCGAACATCGCCGGACTGCCCACGTGGTACACCATCCGCGCCAACAAAGACGGCTACATCGCGCGCAAAAAGGAAATCGATTTCGTCGTCGCCATGAATGCCGAGACGGCGCAGGAAGACGTGATGTCGCTGGCCCCGGGCGCAGCCGTGTTGTACGACGAGCCCTTGAATCTTAGCAGTCTGCGTTCTGACCTGATTTTTTACGCCGTTCCCTACGACAAGCTGGTCGCTCCCGTTTGCCCCGAGGCCAAGCTGCGCAAGCTAGTCAAGAACATGATCTATGTGGGCGTGGTGGCGAAGCTGCTGGAAATCGATATCGCCGAGGTGGAAAAGGCCATCCACAAGCAATTTGCCAAGAAGGTGAAGGCGGCCAATCTCAACCTGGCTGCGGTGAAGGCTGGATACGACTATGCCGTCGCCAATCTGGTCAAACGTGACCCTTATTTCATCCAGCGCATGAACAAGACTGCGGGCAAGATCATCATCGACGGCAACTCCGCCGCCGCGCTCGGCTGCATGTTCGCGGGCGTGACCATGGTCGCCTGGTATCCCATCACGCCTTCGTCGTCGCTGCCCGAGAGCCTGATCGAATACATGAAGCGCTTCCGCCTTGGCGCCGACGGCAAAGCCACCTTTGCCATTGTCCAAGCCGAAGACGAGCTGGCCGCGATCGGCATGGTGCTGGGCGCAGGCTGGGCGGGCGCGCGCGCCATGACCTCGTCCGCCGGTCCAGGAATCTCGCTGATGGCCGAGTTTGCCGGCCTCGCCTACTACGCCGAAGTCCCCGGCGTTATCTGGAACATCCAGCGCGTCGGTCCTTCCACCGGGCTGCCTACCCGTACTTCACAGGGCGATATCCTCTCGACGGCTTTTCTTTCCCACGGAGACACCAAGAACATTCTGCTGCTCCCATGTTCCGCGGAAGAATGTTTCAGTATGGCGGGTGACGCGTTCGATTTGGCCGAGCAGTTCCAGACTCTGGTCTTCGTGATGTCCGATCTCGATCTCGGCATGAACAACTGGATGGCTGATCCCTTCAAATATCCAGAGAAACCGATCAATCGCGGTAAGGTTCTCGGCAAAGAAGATCTCGATCGCCTCGGTGGCTTCGCGCGTTACAAAGATGTCGATGGCGACGGCATTGGCTACCGCACCCTGCCCGGCACCGACCATCCCGCCGCCGCCTATTTTGCCCGTGGCAGCGGACACAACGAAAAGGCCCAATACAGCGAGCGGCCCGACGACTTCGAGCGCAACATGGAACGGCTCAACCGGAAATTTGAGACCGCGCGCTCCTTCGTGCCCCGGCCCGAGGTTTCCACCGGAAACTCCAAAATCGGAATTATCGGATATGGCACGTCCCACTGGGGCCTGATCGAAAGCCGCGACCAGCTGCGCCAGGAATACAACATCGAAACCGACTATCTCCGTCTTCGCGCCTACCCGTTTACCCGCGAGGTTCACGACTTTGTGAAGCAACACGACCGGGTCTACGTGGTGGAGCAGAATCGTGATGCGCAGATGCTCACCCTGCTTAAGCTAGATCTTGAGCCCGCGCTCATCACACGCCTACGCAGCATCGCCCATATTCACGGCTTGCCGCTCGACGCGCGCTCCGTAACCGACGAACTCATGACCATGGAGGGCAAGTAAATGGCGACCACCACCAGCACACCCCCACCCAAGACCAACCGCGTTGGCTTGACCGTGGTTGACTATCGCGGCGGCAAGACAACCTTGTGCGCCGGGTGTGGCCACAACGCAATTTCCGAACGCATTATTGACGCAATGTACGAAATGGGTGTGCCGCCCGAGCGGGTGATCAAGCCCAGCGGCATTGGCTGCTCCTCAAAAAGTCCCGCATACTTCATGGGACGCTCGCACAGTTTCAACGCTGTCCACGGCCGCATGCCGTCGGTTGCCACCGGCGCAGTGCTCGCCAACCGCCATCTGATCGCGCTCGGGGTCAGTGGCGACGGTGATACGGCCTCGATCGGCGTCGGCCAATTTATCCACCTGATGCGGCGCAATCTGCCCATCATCTACATCATTGAAGACAACGGTGTCTATGGCCTGACCAAAGGCCAGTTCTCCGCCACCGCCGATATGGGCTCCAAGTTGAAGACCGGGGTGATCAATGACCTCCCGCCCATCGACACCTGCGCCATGGCCATCACGCTGGGCGCCACTTTCGTGGGCCGGTCGTTCTCTGGCGACAAGAAGCAGCTTCACGCCATGCTGAAAGCCGCCATTGCCCACAGGGGCACGGTCATGCTCGATGTAGTCTCACCCTGCGTCACTTTCAACGATCACGAGGGTTCTACCAAATCGTACAAATACATGAAGGATCACGAAGAGCCGCTGCAGGAAGTCAGCTTCGTTCCCGCATTCGAGGACATCACTGTGGAATACGACCCTGGAACCACCGTAGAAGTAACCATGCACGACGGTTCGCGCCTGCGCCTGCGCAAGCTCGAAGAGGACTACGACCCCACCCATCGCATCAAGGCGATTACACGGTTGAACGAAGCCCACGAACAAGGCGAAGTGCTGACCGGCGTGTTCTACGTCAACACCAAGACGCCCACCTTCGTCGACCTGCTGAACATGACAGAGCGACCGCTGGCCACCCTGCCCGAATCGGTGGTGCGTCCAGGAAGGGAAGTCCTCGAACAGGTGATGGAAGAGCTGCGATAAGCGGCGAGTGATTAGTGGCCATTGGCCGACGGTGAGTGAGTCCGCGCGTCCAGTGCTGGCTGCCTGGCGGTCTGAGAAGGAGCCCCCGGTTCGTATCAGGGCATCGCTTCAGCGATGCCGCGACGTCGTAACATCGGAGCGCCTTTAGGTGCTGCGGTGCGCTAATTCTGTCGCCAACTCTTTGTGCATAATCAGCGTCTGAGTGGTGTGACCAGCGAGCCATTCGATGACTCAGCCAAGGATTCGACCGCCCAGTGAAGCTCTGCTAGTCGTGATATCACTGGTGGTGATTGCCACCACGGTGCTTATTGTGAACGGAATTCACCTCTCCAGCCCCTATCTGCGAAAGAAAGTTGTGGAGGTGCTCGGCGAGAAGTTTCACGCTAGCGTGGAACTGAAAGACTTTCACGTCCATCTGTTCCCCGGGGCGCGCATTGAGGGCTCAGGACTGGTTCTGCGCCACGAAGGCCGGACGGATGTCGCTCCCCTGATTTCGATCGCTGAATTCTCCGCCGAAGCAGGGATTCTCGGACTGATAGGCAAACCGTGGAAGATTCAGCAGGTTAAGCTCAAGCGCCTAGTCATACAGATACCGCCGCCGGCGCAGCGCAGGAAACAGGATTGGTCGAAGGCGCGGGACATGCCAGTCCTGATTCATGAGATTGTGTCCGACGATGCCGAACTTCGTCTGCTGCCCAAGTCGGCGAACAAGGATCCCCACGTGTTTGCGATCCATCATTTGGTCATGCATTCCGTGGGGCTTGATCGGCCCGCGTCTTTTAGCGCGCAACTTACCAACGCGGTTCCACCGGGAGAGATCGACAGCAAGGGCAATTTCGGTCCCTGGAGTCCCGACGATCCTGGTCAAACCCCGCTTGCGGCCCAATACACCTTCGACAACGCTGATCTGGGCGTGTTTAAGGGGATCAGTGGAATTTTGTCTTCGCGGGGAAAGTTTGGCGGCGTGCTGGAGAAGATTGAAGTCGAGGGGAAGACTTCGACTCCCGATTTCACCGTAACGATTGGTGGCCATCCTGTGGCGCTCGATACGACTTTCAGTGCAACGGTCGATGGTACTAACGGAGACACCCTGCTGCACCCGGTTATCGGCCATCTCTTGAACACGGTCATCGTTGCCCAGGGTGGGGTCGTCAAATCTCCCGACCAAAAAGGTCGGTTGATCGCTCTCGACCTCACTGTGGACCAAGGTAGACTCGAAGACCTGTTGCGCCTGGCCGTCAAAGCGGACGAGCCTCCCATGACCGGCACGATTATGTTTCACACCAAGTTTGATCTGCCTCCGGGTGCAGGCGATCTCTCCGATCGATTGAACCTGGACGGAAAGTTCGACGTCGCGCACGCCCAATTCACCAGCCCCGAGGTGACGGGAAAGATCGAGACCCTGAGCCGGAAGGCTCAAGGCCAGCCGGAGAATGAAGACGCGGGCAGCAGCATTTCCGAGCTCAAGGGCAGATTCGTGCTCGACAACGGATTCATCACATTTCGAGGACTAACCTTCAGCGTTACCGGAGCCGAAGTCGCCCTGAACGGCAAATACGCTCTGGAGAAAGAAGATCTGGACTTTCACGGCAAACTGCGGATGAAAGCCAAGCTCTCTCAGACGATGACGGGCGCCAAGTCATTCCTGCTGAAAGCCTTCGATCCCTTGTTTCGTAAAAACGGACAAACCGAACTACCCATCAAGATCAAAGGCACGCGCGCCCATCCGTCCTTCGGACTGGACCTACGCCACAAGGAAAAAGAAAAGGGAGAATGACCTGTGTGTGCGGACACTCTGGTCCGCTGCCTTTGACTTGGACTTTTGTATTTCGACCCCCGTGCACGCCCTCGTAGCGATACGGACCACCAGGCCCACTCCGACAAATCAACTTCAAGGGCGCCGGACAAGAGTGTCCGCCCCACATTCGCCGTGCGGCGCCAACTCTATCTTCGGTTTCTCGGGATCAACTTCCTCCCCGGAGTGTTCCGGACTCGCCCCAGGCTCGGGAAAATCAGTATCCGAAGATTTCAGCAAAGGATCCTGATCCCGGTGTCCGAGCTGTCCCTGCATGGACGTATTCCCTGTTTGACTCGGTTGGTCCTGCTCAACCGCGCCTTTGCCCCGGTCCTGATCCTTTTCGCCTTTTAGGTCGGTCATGGAGTATCCTCGTCGAAGCTGGAAATGGCGCCAGGTTGTGACCGCTAGATTATCGCGAAACTTTTGCCGAGGAGAAGGGTTATAGCTGGGCTCGGCAAAAAAAAATAGATGGCCAGAAATAATGGCTCGCAGAACAATCCTCGCAGAACAATCAAGGAGTTCACATGAAGCGTCTCGGACTGGCAGTTTTCGCAGTGATCATGTTGACCTTGCCTGGTTGGGGACAAAGCACTCCGCGTGAGCAGAGCAAGGCTGGAGCAGCCGCGCACCGCGAAGAGGCTCGCAGCAATCCGGAGCGCCCGCACCATCGCAAGCACCGCCGGCATCATCGCCGCCACACTGGCGCATAAGGCTGGAGGGAAAGTTGACGAAGTAGCAGCGGGTATTGCTTCGGCTTCGCCGAGAACTCACTGCACTTGCCGCGCCGTGGTCCCCGTGGCCGCGACTCCGAGCTTGCGCAGGCGCTCCCGCGCTTGCAATGCCTCATTCGACTTGGGATAACGCTGGATCACATGGCGTAGCGCCGCAATCCCAGCTTCCTGCTGTCCCAGTTCGATCAGCGCCAACCCTTTCTTCAGTTCCGCCGCCGCTGCCTTGTTGCCGTCAGGAAAGCTTTGCAGGACCTGGTCATAGGTCTTGGCCGCGGCCTGGTAGTTCCCTTGCCGGAATTGGATATCTGCCAGGTAGAAGTTGGAGTTTCCCGCCAGATCAGTGTTGGGGTAGTACTTGACGTAATCCGCGAATTCCTGCGCCGCCAGATCGTTCTTGCCTGCCTGGTAGTCGCGCAACGCGTTGTTGTAGAGAACATCAGGAGGCGGGGCCGATGACTGTTGTTGTTGCTGCGTCTGCTGGGCCGAAATGCTCTGTTGCGCAGCCTGCATGTCCTCCAGTTGCTTGCTCACCTTGCCCAGGCGCGCCTTGAGTTCATCCAGAGTGTCATTCAAGGCCTGAATCTGACCCGACAGTTGATCCGTGTGCGCGCCGCTGTCTGTCTGCTGCTTCTGCAAAGTGGTCTGGAGGTCTGTGACTGACGTGGCCACCTTGTTGGCCCGGTCTGTGCTCTGTTCAATCAAGTGCTGCAGCACGCCCATGCGCTCGTCAAAGGATTGCTGCATGTGGGCAATTCTGTCCTGGAGATCCTGCACCTGAGTCTGCAGTTGTACCATGTCCTTGTTGACGCACCAGACCGGGGTCACGCCGGCCGGGAGCATCGCCAACAGAGCCAGTACGAGCGAGTATCGCTGTATTTTCATAGTCCATTCCCCACGAGTCCATTTGCTAAGATGCGAAGAGTAGGTGCCACGTAGGCCAGCGGACGAAAAGCCGTCGACAGCATCCATCGGCTAGGAGCGCCCAGCACTTCGTGGCGCCCGCGTCGCAGCGGCGTCCCGCCCTCGCAAACGTACCCACATCGCAGCCCCGTCGCCCAATCTACTTCTGGTACACGAAGTGTCCCCGCCGGTTCTGCTGCCAGCACTGCTCATTCGACTCGGTGCAGAACGGTTTTTCCTTGCCGTAGCTGATGGTCTTCACGTGGTCCGCACTTATACCACCCTGCACCAATGCGTTTCGCACAGAATTGGCGCGGCTGTCGCCCAGAGCCAGATTGTATTCGGTCGACCCTCGTTCGTCGCAGTGTCCCTCTACGGTGAAGGCAATATTGGGATGCTGCTTCAGGAACTCGACATCGCCCTGCATGGACGACTGCTGGTCCGCATTGAGATCGCTCTTGTCGTAATCGAAGTAGATGTCCTTCACCGTTTGTGAGAACAGTTCTTCCTCCGTGGCCGAGGGTTGGGTTGGCGGCGCAGGCGAGGTGACGGTAACTCGCGCCGTTGCCTGTTGCGTCCCTCCCGCTCCCTTAGCTGTCAGGGTATAGGTAGTTGAATCAGCCGGGGTGACGCTTTGTGACCCGTTGGGCTGCACGGCGCCAATCCCATCAATGCTGGCGTCGGTCGCATTGCTCGTCTGCCAGGTCAGGGTCGTGGACTGGCCCTTTTCCACCGTGTTCGGATTGGCCGTCAGCGAAGCCGTAGGCGCGGCCGGTGGCGGCGGTGGCGGCGGCGGCGGGGGAGCCACTTTCTTTTTGCAGGCGCCCAGCATCATGATGGCGCCCAAAGCGAACACCAGCATCGTAAATCTCAGTCGTCGTTGCATCACTCTCGTCCTCCGTGCTCTTCGTGCGCATTGATTCCTATCGTTGCGCCCGGCTCAGGTCCGAAGAGGGAGGACTACCACCCCACCTCTTGCGGGAATTAACTACGAAACAGCGATTATGATTCCGGTAATCACTTCCAACTCCAGTTGGGTTGTGTGTTACTGCCCGCGAATGTCAACTGCTTTTGATTCGTACCATCGGCCAGCATGGTCCAAATCTGCAGGCTGCCGGCACGGCTGGACTGGAAAATAATGTGCCTATTATCCGGCGACCAGTATGGGAAGTCATTCCGTCCGCCATCGTGAGTCAGTTGCACCCACTGCTTGCTGGCAATGTCCATGATGTAAATGTCTTGCGCCCCTGGCGCTCCCGGCCCATATTTGCGCATCCAGGAAACCACCAGAAATTGCCCGTTGGGGGACCAGGCCGGAGAAACCGCATATCCCTGATCGGTGAGCCGCTGCGCGTTGGTGCCGTCGGCTTCCATGGTATAGACCTGTGGCAGCCCGGTCCGGCCACTCACCCATGCGATCTGCGCGCCCGTCTTGCGATTCCAGGCTGGCGAGACATCCGGACCTTTGAACGATGTGATCCGTTTCAGGTTCGCCCCCGAGGAATCCACGACATAGATCTCAGGGTCTCCGCTGCGCGAGGACGAAAAAGCCAATTTGGTTCCGTCCGAGGACCACGCCGGCGAAAGATTCGTTCCGCCGAACCGGGGAAAGGTCACCAGCCGGTTCAGATCCAGTGAATACATCAGAATTTCCCATCCGCTCTTGGTCAAGGAACTGAATGCGACGCGCGACCCGTCAGTAGAAACCCGCGGAGACAGTGAAATCGAGTTGAGGTGGGTGACGGCATGCTGGTTGGCGCCGTCATAGTCCATTGCCCAGACTTCTTTGTGTCCACTGCGGTTGCTCACGAAGTAGATCTTGCTTTCCGCGATTCCGGCAACGCCACCACCCAACCGGAAAATAATCTCGTCGGCAAATTTGTGCGCCGTAGTCCGAGCCGCATCAGTGGTGGCGGCATCCTGATACTGCTTGCCCAAAACCTGCGGCGAAGTCACATTCTTCACATCGTAAAGCCAGCCCTGTACAGTCATGCCGTTGCCGGATGCGCCCAGATTGCCAAACGCCAGCATCGCCGCACTCGGCGGAGCCGCACTCCACGATTCAAACTTCACATCCGCCGGAGTTCCCACCTGGCCTAATGGATAAAAGCTCTTCGAAACCATGTCAAAGATCCCGGCATTCTCCAGATCATTCCACAGGGTCTCGTTGAAAACCTTCAGCAATTCCGCGTTCTTCGGATCCTGCCCAGCCGCACTGAAATCAGGAACCGCCAGACGCACTTTCTCCACGCCTAAGCCAGTCCCGGTCTTAATCCAGTCCTGAGCCAAGCCGGAAGTCAATAAAACCAAAGGCAAAAATAGTTTTAAAAATCGCATCATCAATGAATCGCGTCCTCACTAGATCGCTACCGGCAAAAGAAAAAAGCCAGCCACTATCTTTTGTAATCGAACCAAAACTCTACTGACACTTTATTCGCGGCATAATCCGAGGGCAGGGGACCAAAAGTGTCAATGCGCTGGATGGCCCGCGTCGCGGATTGGTCGAGCGAAGGTACGCCGCTTGACTGCTCAACCTGAACGTTCGCGGGATGCCCGTCGCGCATGACATCGAAAGTGATGTACACCCGCTGCGCTGTGCTGATGCGCGGATCTACTTCATATTTCAGCCAGTTTTCCGAGACTTTCTGCTGCACCACGTGCACATACCAGGCGTAACGCGAGCCGAAGTCGCCGCCCCCACCGGTGAAGCCGAAGCCTCCTTTGGCGCCGTTGGCGCTGAAGGTGCCATAAGGTCCGCTGACCGGTCCGCCCTGGCCGAAGGGAACTACGTTGTCGGCTTCCTCCACCGGTTCCGGCTTCGCCTTCTGTTGCGTGGCGCTGGTCTTCGGCACCGGTTTGGTCTTCGTAATCTTTTCCGGAATTGGGATCGCGTCCGGCTCTTTCTGTACCTCTACTGGCTTGGGCTGCGATTGCGTAATTCCCTTCGACTCGTTGGCGAGAACGTTTTGGGTCTGGGTCGGAGTGGCCGGGAGCGGGATTGTACTCACCAGGGTGACTCCCATGGCCTCGCCCCCACCACCAGCGCCCCAGCCTTCACCATGGCTGCTCGGGACGACCACCGCGCAGAGCAGGATAGAACCGGCCACGGCAACATGCAGCACCACCGACCAGCTGAGGTTGCGTCCCCAGCGATCATGTTCGAAGAAGATTTCAGCGTTGGCTGCCATGCGCGTCCAGCGGTTGAGTGACGATGCTTACATTGGTGATGCCAGATGATTTCACAGCGTCCATGACGGTGGCGAAAGCGCCGAAGGGCACATCCTCATCGGCGCGGATGAAGATGGACTGGTGCTGCGGGTCGCGAATTTTCTGTTTGAGCTTGGCTCCGATCTCGTTGATGTTGATGGCGTCGTTGCCCAGAAAAACCCGCTGCTGTTTGTTGATGCTAACCACCAGGCGTTCTTCGGTGATCTCTTTCACCGAACGCGTCCTGGGCACATTCACTTCGATCCCGGACTGCAGTACCGGCGCGGTGACCATGAAAATGATCAGCAGCACTAGTACAACGTCCACCAGGGGTGTGATGTTGATATCGGAAAGGGAGGTTTG
>Ga0137360_10000698_pt1 | contig 19575 bp, 12 predicted proteins | sample Mad1_60_16metaG_FD_104924 | JGI IMG/M metagenome (GOLD analysis project Ga0137360, IMG submission 104924) | Vadose zone soil microbial communities from Angelo Coast Range Reserve, California, USA - Mad1_60_16 metaG | ecosystem: Environmental > Terrestrial > Soil > Vadose zone | place: USA... | reverse complement strand
GCTTCTAACATGGGTGGCGCTAACTCCCTAATAATCCACAACTTACATTCAGGACACTCCATCAGAGTGTTCGGGGTTTTCTGGGCAGATCGGATTAACTATATGATGATCAGACGCTGGCGAATTTATGATAAGCCGTCAAAGAAGGTTTAGGTCACTAGAACGAGTAAGTTAGGCGCGCGAACGGGCGTGAGTCTATCATGAAACTGAACAGACGGGGGCGGCCATGAACGACAACCCAGTTTTGTAGCACAAAAAAATGAGGGCCATGCAGATTTGCAACTCGTCATCGGAAATTTTCTGAGCGCTCTCCAGCCTTTGACCTGTTTCTGATTCTAAAGTGGATTATCCATTACGAGTTAACCCGGTTGGTTGAAGCCTTAGGACGGAGACGAAAAGCTATCATGGCGGTGTAAAAAAGAGTTAAAGTGCCGCTCAGCGCGTCTTTGGCCTAAACTCTCTTGAGAATTGCGATCATCGGCTGTGGCCATGTTGGCCTTGTCACGGGCATATGCCTGGCGTCTCTCCGCCACGAGGTAATATGCCTTGAGCACGAGGCCCCTCTCATTTCAGCCCTGGAACAGGGAAAACTTCCCATTTATGAGTCTTATCTCGACGTCCTCTTTTATGAAAGTCGCTCCTCAGGGCTGCTCACGTTCACTCGCGACACAGCCCAGGCCGCAAGAAATGCTGATGCTATTTTCCTTTGCGTCGACGTTCCGCAACTCGAAAATGGCGAGTCAGACTTCTCAGCGCTGGACACAGCCGCACGCCAACTAGCCTCTTCGGTGGATTCCTCTAAACTCGTGATTATGGGCAGCACCGTGCCGGTTCAAACCGCCGAACAGCTCAAGCGTTTCCTTTCCATCTATCGGGGCAAAGCCGATATTTCTTTCTCTGTAACTTCCAATCCTCAATTCTTCCGAAAAGGAACCTCGGTAGATGATTTCTTTCATCCAAGCCGAATCCTCCTGGGTGTCGAAGATACGCACTCCGAAGAAATCCTACGCGAAATATACAGACCGATTACTGACGGTTCCTTTTCGTGTCCGATCCATATGGAAAAGTGTCCTGCTAGCGCGGCTCCTCAGATCCTTGTCACGAAGGTCCTCAGCGCTGAATTGATCAAACAAATATCTAACGCCTACCTGGCGGTAAAAGTGTCTTACGCTAATGTCCTGGCGGACCTTTGTGAACGCCTGGGGGGAGACGTACAGGAGGTTACGCGCGCCGCCGGCCTCGATCCCCGAATCGGCTCTCAATTCTTGAGCGCAGGTCTTGGCTTTGGAGGATCCCGACTTCCGAAGGACGTTCGAGCCTTCTGCCACCTGGCGGAACGCTTGGAAATCGAGGCTGGAATAGTAAACGCGGCCGAGCGGGTGAATCGTGAGCGGATCGATGTTTTCTTTGAAAAGGTTCAGCGCTCCATGTGGGTCATCAAAGGCAAACGGATTGCTATGCTTGGACTAGCGCACAAGACTGGCACCGACGATATCCTCGCTTCTCCGGCTTTGGATCTCTATAAACGCTTTATAGCGGCGGGTGCTAGTGTCCGCGTCTACGATCCAAGAGCAATGGACCAGGCTCGATCTCTTTACCCAGAGATGATATGCGCGACCGATCCGCACGATGCCGGTCATCAGGCAGACGCTTTGGTGATCTCAACGGACTGGAACGAATTTTGCGGGATCGATTGGACGCGTATGCGTAACATTATGGCGCGACCAGTCTTGTTTGACGGACGCAATCTGCTGTCTCCGTCCGCAATGAACGCGCTTGGATTTGAATATCACTCAGTGGGCAGGCGCATCGAAAGCCCTTCATTTGAGGACGCTGAGTAGTCGGCGCACGGTCCATACCGAGCCTAGAGTGCGTCGTCACCGATTCTTCAACTATTCGCGCCTGTCTTCGCACGAAGTAAGCGGGCCGCAGTTTGGCGCCGCCCCTTGCGATACTTAGCGCTGGAAAAGGTTGTCAATCGAACAAGGCAGTCATGCTTTTTCGCAGCTTAAGCAAATCCTGAGCTAAGCTCGACTAAGCTTTGAATTTGAAAATGAACACTAAATTCCCAGTCAGATTTTCTTTCTTGGCCGCGTTCCCGTCTGCCGTACTCGTCATATCTTTCTTAATAGGCAGTTGCCACCAGGACCCGCACGCCAGTGCGCAGCAGCACTATGCGAAAGCCCAGGCCTACCTGCAAAAGAAACAAACCGAGGCCGCTCTCATTGAGCTGGCTCGAGCCACACAACTGTTTCCCGAAATGGCTAACGCCCACGGTGATCTCGCCAAGCTCTATTTGAGCCGCGGTCAAATCGGCGAGGCGGTTCGGGAGTTGCGCCTTCTTATCCGCTACAACCCCGAAGAACACGACGCTTATAGATTACTTGGGGATTCGTTGCTTAGGGCTCGCGATTACACCGGCGCTCGAGACATCGCTCGGGCCGCCCTAGAAAAATGGCCAAAGGATCTGGCTTTCACGCTGATCTTTGCAGAATGTAGCATGGCCACCGGTGATTTGAGCAAAGCAAGAAACATTGTCGACGAGGCCGTGAAACAGGATCCTAAGAATTCGCGTGCAAGGCTCGACCTCGCACTGCTCCAGCTTCAAAACAAGGATTGGCAGCACGCTGAAGAAAATCTTCGACTCACCTGCGAACTCGATCCGAGTGGCCTCATTGCCCCTCAGCTCCTCGGACGTCTGCTCGAAGCTTCGGAAAGAACGGCGGAAGCCGAATCGGTATTCAAACATTTGGCGGAGACTCACCGACAGAGCGTTGAACCCCTCTATTCGCTCGCAACTTTTTACATTAGACATAAGCAAATGACCGACGCCGAGCAGGTATTCAAAGAAGTCAAGACGGTGGGAGAGGGTAATCCACGTGACCGTGGGGCTTTAGCCGCATTTTATGGAGCGAGCGGTCAAAAAGATGCGGCGGAGAGAGAGCTTCGGAGCATCTTGGCGGTTTATCCAAACGATGGCCTTAATGCACGTCGTTTGGCTGAAATAGAGATTGCGTTGAGTAACCGGGACGAGGCCCGCAGAATTGCATCGGATCTGGTCCAAAAAGACGCGAGGGATTGGGAGAGCCTTATGATCCTGGCTCGCTTGGATATCGATGATAACAAACCGGACCAGGCTCTAAGAGAATTGGACCAAGCCGCAATTGTCCAGCATCAATCGCCGATGCTGAATTTTCTCACTGCCTGCTGCTATCTGCTGCAGGGCAAAATGGATGACGCCAGGAAATCGCTCCGGGATGTCCTAAATAAAGCGCCCGACTTTGCCCCTGCGCGCGTCATCATGGCTGGTTTGGAGTTGAATTCTGGGCAGACCCGCCTCGCTATCCAAGATCTCAATCGCGCTCTCCTACAGAACCCTTCTTCCCTCAATCCGCATGTCTTGCTCTCCCAAGCGTATGCGATGGAGGGTGAATATCGTCTCGCCGAAGAAAGCCTAGATCGTTTTGTAAATCCTGCCACTTCTAGCTTGGATCAAGCCTTGGTGTTCCGGACGCTCGCTTGGGTCAAATTCCGTCAGGGGCGTTTTAATGAGGCCATTGAGCTTTCCACTCGGGCCGCGAGACTTGCACCTGTCACGTTGGACAGTCTCCGCGTACTCGGCCTTAGTTATTTTGCAAACAAACAGCCAGTGGAAGGTCTTCATGCCGTCCAATCCTTGCTTCCCAATACGGCGGAAGGCCAGCAAGTTCTGGGAGAACTGGCATTTCAGGCTAATAAATTGGATATTGCCGAAAGCGCTTTTCGGAAAGAGCTTGAAATGAATCAGAAATCCTCCCTCGCGCTTTTCGGAATTGCCCAAGTCCAGCGCGCTCGGGGAGACTATGATTCAGCTCGGCGATCTTTCCAATTGTTCGCGGCTGCAGAACCATTGAATGCCGCCGTTCACCTACAACTCGGTTCCTTGGCGGAGCTCAGAGAAGACTGGCTTGGCGCCATCTCTGAGTATGAAACTGCCCTCAAAATGGACGCGACGCTCGCTGTCGCCAAAAATAATCTCGCTTGGTTGTATGCAGAACACGGCGGGAACATCCTTGTCGCTCTTCGGCTGGCACAAGAAGCGCGGTCTTCAAATCCCAAGGACCCCCACGTGGCCGACACCTTGGGATGGGTTCTGGTGAAAATGGGCTCACCTGAAAGCGCCTTGCCATTCCTTAAGGAATGCACCGCGGCCGCGCCCACAAATCCGGCGTACCATTATCATCTCGGCACGGCTTATCTGGCCACCCGTCGTACTCGCGAGGCGAAGAACGAACTGGAAAGAGCGCTTCGACTTCAGGAAGCCTTTGACGGGTCGACAAACGCCGAGAAGAGCCTGCAAGAAATCAGAGCGGCATCACCTGCTACACATCCTGCTAACTAATTTTCGGGGAGACGCAGTACTTCCTTCAATGAGGTGTGGTTGAGGAAATCCTGTAAGACCTCCGATGCAGGTTGATCTCCTCGATCCTCTGTAGCGATCGCGATGATCGCCGCGCCCCGCCGATCCCGTACAACTTGTGATTTGAGTAGCAGAAATTTTGCCAGGTAGGAATTACTCGTATAAGTATTGTCTATCCAATACCAGTCCCAAATTACCAGTGAAGTTTGCGGGGAACGAATGTGTATTTCATGGGTTCGGACCAACCGACCTTCAATCGTCACTGCCAGCTCCCCTTCCTCTGTGCGTGACCAAGCTCTCTGATCGAATAAGAAATTCGTCGAACTGATCAATTTGCCCTGTGACTCGGTTGGACTGTAGTAGGCAATATATAACTCGATCTGTTGTCCTCGTATTTCGTACGACTGGGCCAATTCGGTATTAGGTGCAAAGAACGCGGGCTTCCAACCGATCGTGTCAGTATTCGTGCTCCGGACTGGCGGCGACACGCCAGGTGAGGGCAACTTCAGCGGCGAGCCTTGAGCGACAGGAACCCAAATGAACTTGGCGTAAACCGGGGCAAGGGCCACCGCTATGACACTGCAACAGGAAAGAGCAAGAGTGGCAGTCGCGGAAGATTGACGATTCGCCTTGCTGCGCTCAGTTTTATTAACAACGGTTACGGGCGACGCGGTTGTATCGGTCCGCCGGTCTGACTTCTCTCGCCACCAACTCCCGACCGAAAGAAGCAATCCCATAACCACCGTGAAGAAAATCCACCCATAAATCATGTGGTCCACACCGACGGCAATTCGATTGCCGCTCACATAGGCAAGGGAAACGATCCCGAAAACCCGTACCGCGTTGGCCAGGATGGGAACTACAGCCGAAGCTATGAAAAAGCCGATACGGCGAACCCACGTCCTATACAGTAGTCCCGCAAACAGAAATCCCACAGCCAAGGAAGACGTAAGATATCGAATGCCGCTGCATGCTTCGGCAACTTCCCATTTTCCGGTGGGCACCGAAATGAATCGGCCCTCAAGCAGGACGGGCACGCCGCAGAGGTCCAGCGCCCTTACCGCAAACCATGCGGAGAAGTCTTGTAGCTTTGGAACAAAGGCTTCCCCAAAAGGCACTGCAAACAGCAGAAAGGCGAGTGGCATGAGGAGAGCTCGGACTACTGCGGTTCCAAACACGCTCCAAAACAAGACGAGGATCATGCCAACGAGGCAGAATTGTTCAACCACTCCTATTGCCGCGAGATGCGCCAGAAGCCAAGCAAAGCTGAGCAGCAGCAAGATCGGTATTGCCCAGAACGCCGGCGTGGGCGTTAGCAATCGTAAGTGTTCTCGCCGGGTCCAGATCAGGTACATGCTGACCGGGACAATGAGAAAACCGTGAGAGAACATGCTCGTATGCCATAGAGAGACGATCGCCGCGCCTGTTGGCCAGTAAAGGAAAAGAATGAAAAATAGGCAGCAGGACAGAATCACGCAACTGCGGACCCATGTCGAAGCACTACTGATCAGGCTCGATCGGCTGGCGGTTTCCATTTAAGATTTCGTTCCGGCACTTGGCAGCTATGGATCCTCGCTTGCGCTTACCTGCATTTTATGTCGAGAATATCTTGTCACACGAAACTTCAGTTCGAGAGTTTCCATGTACGCTGGCGAGAAATTCTTACCTGAGCTACTCGTGCGCAACGCAGGACCCTGTGACAACAATCCATTTTCGCAAAGCGCTTCCCCAAGGCGCCGATTTGATATTTGTACTTGCCGGTAGGGACTATCGCAAGCACTACGGTTTGCAGCTCTTCAAACTGGGCCTCGCACCAAGACTCTTGTTCAGCGTCTCTCGATTCGAAATACGTCGGTTTTCACGGTTGCCTTTGCCTATTCCTTTAGACCTCTTGAAATTAGCTGCCGATGTCCCACCTCCTCAACGTCAGTTTTTTGTTTTGTTTGAGCGTTCGAGCGTCGGGGCGAGCTACGTCCGTCCTCGGCGCTTCGGCACATTGACCGAGATTGAAGCGCTGTGGCGCTGGCTACAAGATCATCCCGGTGTTCAATCGATTGTGCTCATCAGCAGCCATTCTCACTTGAGGCGAATACGATTATGTTGCAAATTTCTACTGAGAGGAGCTTTGCAGATTTACCTGACCTCACCGACCGATCAGCCGTCTCAATCGCGAGACGGAAATCGTTTGGCCGCCGTTCTTTTGGAAGCTTTAAAGATTCTTGCCTATGGGGTTGTGTTGGCTCAGGTCGTCAGAGGCCAACTTCGGTAATCCGCGACCGTCCCCTAGTGCACTTTCGTGCGCGTCGCGACTGAGTGGTTAGTGCGAATGCTATACTGACAAATTCAGGCTATGGGCAATCGTCTAAAGATTATCAACGTCGTCGGGGCGCGTCCAAATCTTCCCAAAATCGCGCCGCTCATGCGCGAAATGCGTCGTCATCCGGAGATCGAGCCGATTCTCGTTCATACAGGACAGCACTATGACGAAAAACTATCCGATATCTTCTTTCGCCAGATGGGCATACCGGCTCCCGACGTGAATCTTGGAGTTGGCTCTGGCTCACACGCTGCGCAGACGGCCGAAGTTCTCAAGTGCGTCGAGCCCGTGCTAATTGAGCGAAAGCCTGACGTGGTTGTCGTCGTAGGCGACGTCAACTCAACTATTGCGGTGTCTCTGGCTGCTGTAAAACTTGGCATCCGCGTAGCGCACGTCGAAGCTGGGTTGCGTAGCTTCGACCGCACTATGCCGGAAGAGATCAATCGCATTCTCACGGACGCGATTGCTGACCTCCTTTTTGTTACTGAAGAGGATGCCATCGAGCACTTGCTCAGAGAAGGCCGCCCGCGCTCGGCCATCCATTTCGTTGGCAATGTGATGATTGATTCGCTGCGCCACTTTCTACCCGTTGCTCAAGAATCGAGCATTGGCCGGGACCTCGGATTAGTGGATGGACAAAGCTGGCGCCGCTTCGCAGTTCTGACCCTACATCGCCCCTCCAACGTTGATTCAGCGGACAAACTCGGTGAACTGATGTCCGCCATTGAGGCCGTAGCCAACGAGCTACCGGTTATCTTTCCTGTGCACCCGCGGACGAAACAGCGTCTTGCCGAAGCCGGCGCAATCAGTAACCGACAACTTCGCATAATTGAGCCAGTCGGTTATCTTGATTTTCTGTGTTTGCTTAGTCGGGCAACGCTTGTGCTAACGGATTCCGGAGGCATTCAAGAGGAAACCACCGCGCTAGGCGTACCGTGTCTCACACTTCGCGAAAATACCGAGCGCCCAATCACTATTTCGCAAGGCACCAATCTGCTTGTAGGCACGGATCCGAGCCAGATCATTAACGCAGCAAGGGCCGTTCTAGCGGGCAACAGCAAGGCTGGCCGGATCCCGCCGTTCTGGGATGGCAAAGCATCCGAGCGGATCGTCGAGACCCTATTGCAACAGCCCCACAAAAAACAAACGGAGTCACGGGCCCAGGGTCATGGATTGAACAAGCTTTTTGTGTAGCGCCGCCCGAAAGCTCGAGTGAGTCCGTAAAAAGGGTTTATCACACCGGACTTACGCCGCGCGCTGAGCGAATAGGTCACCCACCCAGCCACTTCCGATTTTTTTCCCCCGCACCATCGCGATTGCTTCTTCCAATGACAAGCGCCGGTTTGTTCCTTCTTCTAACACACTTACTATCTTAAACCCAGCATCCTGGAGCCACCGAGGAAGCTCCAGTGGGTCCTTGCCAGCATCAGCAAGCAAGGGCGGCGCCCACTCGACGATTACCGAAATGTTCTTGTTTTCAGACAGGAGCTTGCTCATTCCTTTCAATACTTCCAAATCGGCTCCTTCAGCATCGATTTTCACTACGTCCACAGGGGAATGAACAAGCTCATCCATCGGCATCGCAGGAACCCTTACGGTCCCGTTGGTTCTCGACATGGCGGGCCAGTTAGAATGCAGGCTGAACAAGGACAGCCCAATCGCTGAAACATTCAAGGTAAGATCCCCTCGCTTGTCTGAAGCCGCCACCGGATAAATCTCAGCATTCGTTATATTATTCTTCCTTACGTTCTCCCGGAGGACGGCGAGAGTATCCGGCGAGCATTCGACTGAGTGTACTTTTCCAGTTGGACCGACTTTACCGGCGGCCAATAAAGTGTAGTATCCGATGTTCGCTCCCACGTCAATTACGACGGAACCTGGTTTTAGTAATTTCGAGAAGACCTTGCGCGTCAATGGCTCGTGGTCCAGGAAATTAAAATACTCGAGATAAATGGGGTATAGTTCGCGTGGAATGTACAGACGGTAGGAGCTCCCCCACATAGGAAAACCCTGCTCGTGAAATAAGTCACCTGCCAGGGCCCGGAAGAACCAGTGTCGATGGATTGGAGCAAAGTGCCCCTTGACGGATAAATTCAAGATTTGTCTCGAAATGGACGGAAACTTTCGCGCAACTGCAGCACCCAAAGTGCTCCGCTTCATAGTACCTCCGCTGTCAAAGAAGATCTGAACGAGTAACTACGTTGGCGGAATCGAACCGACCGAAACGCGCAGCGTGCAGTATTCACAAGGTCATCAGTACTTTCGTCCGCGGCCGGCTCCCTTTAAGTGCTAAGCCTAAGGATTGCAAACGGCAAAGTCAATCAGGGAGGCGTCTTTCTGTCCTTGGGCAAAATATTAGCCGCAGGCGATCCATTGGTAGCGGTCTTCCAGGCAGAGTGGCATTACAGCTCAGCCGCGAGCAATAGCGAACGCGTCGAACGCGAGTTCTACTAGCCAGGGACGACGCTAACGTATCTCGCGCGGCACAAGAAAAGCACAGAACCAAATTTCTTCGTTTTCAGCTAGAATCTGCTCACGCTGGATAAGTGTGTTCGCCTTCCACCGTGCCAAACTGTGATTGCACGAACACACGTGGAAAGAGCGCAATGCGTCATACGGATTTTCGCATTTCTTTGGCGGCGGCTAGGAGATTGGCGCTTCTTCTGTCTCTTAGCCTTACGCTGACTGCATACACTACCGGGGCAGCTCACACTGAATCAATCGCGCGAAGCGACGCGACGGTCCGCGGCGACAAGTCGTTAGTCGCAGACACAATCACCCTCCATGAGAGGTCCGGTCATGCCCAGGCGAATAGGGCTTTGACAATCCCACGAGCTTTTCGCGAGGGGGAGATTGCACATTTCGCGGAGGCTTCCATTCAAGGCAGACACCTTCTGACGCAATGCGACGTCAAAAATCGGTGGCCTGACGGTTCTCTCAAGTTCGCAATTGTCAGCTTCGTAATACCCACTCTGGCTGCTAACAGCACAACGATCGTGGCATTCTTCGATCAACCCGACGGTCACAATGAAGATTACCTGACAAAAGCGGGATTATTGGATTCCAAATTCGATTTTGAAGCAGGCATCGAAATGTCTGGTGTGGTCGAGCGAGCGGTGAGTGCCAGGGAGATGCTGGCTCAAGGGGCCTTCCGCTTCTGGCTGAAGGGGCCGGTCGTGACTGCAGTAATCATTGAAGATCGGAGTCCAGCAAGAAACTTCGACCAGGATTTCGGCGATAACAGCAAAGCGCTCCATCCGATTTTCGAAGCGTGGTTTTATCCGGGTTCCAAGAACGTTGAAGTTGGCTACACGGTAGAAAATATTTGGGCCAGTTCCGACAAGAACCGCTCGATGCGCGACTTAACTTATGGGCTGAAGCTTTCGGCAGGGGCGAAAGCGCCGAGAGTAAGGTTTCAGCAACCGCCCTTCAGCCAGATAGCGCGCTCGCGCTGGCACAAACGATTCTGGGTTGGTGACAAGCCACAGACGATTAGAGTCGATCACAACTTGGCCTACTGGACCTCAACACATGCAATCCCCAATTGGGACACTTCCCTGCGATTGGCTAGCTCGCTGCTCGCCTCGCGCTTGGGAGCAGACAGCTCCGTGGATCGAATCGAGGGCACAGATATAGGAATCGGAAATTACCAAAAGGACCTGCGGCAAGGAGGGGCAAGCGACTGGATCGGCCTGGCGCCGCTGTGGGACATTCTCTACCTGTATTCCATGGATGATCGGCTCCTGCAATCATCCTTGAGCAACGCGGATCTGGCCGGTCGGATTCCCTGGAATTTTCGTGAAGCTGACGAAAAAGCGGGCACCGGGCATTTTTTCGACACACAGCGAACGCAAGAGACGTTCGGCAGAGTGATCTCCGTAAATGCCCGCGAACGCGTGACGTTAAGCGACCTATCGCAGATTTGTTCAGAAGGCAGCACCGTGGACAATATCAGCACTGGACCAATCCATGAAACTGGCTGGATAACCACGCGGGATCACATGCCGGATGTCGCGTACATTCCGTATCTTTTCTCCGGACGGTACTATTACCTTGAGGCGCTGCAGCTACAAGCTGCCTTTGTCGTGGGCTGGAAACTCGGGTGCACAGAGGAAAGCTATAATCGTCAAGGAAGGGAGGGGTATCTTCACGATACGGAATTGCGCGGAGACGCATGGTCTTTTCGGACCCTGGCGTATGCGGCATTCATCTCGCCTGATGGAACGCCCGAAAAAAGCTACTTTGAAGATAAGCTCCTGAACAATATCGCCGAGTGGGAAGGCGCTCACGATGTTCCGCTTGATATCCCGGAAAAGAAGAACGAATGGACCTTCGGGCATAAGGCTCAGCGCGATTCAAGGGGAATTTCTCCGTTGGGATCCTGGAAGGATCGCGGAGCTGAATTTGTGCAAGCGCCTCTAAAACCATCCGCGAAAGGGGGAGCTTCTCCATGGGAGGAGAACTTCCTGGTGAATTCATTAGGGATCGCTAAACAGTTTGGATATCCGACAACCGCGCTGCTTCAATTTTGCTCGCGGCGACTGATCAACCAAGTCCTTAATCCCGCCACTTTTCCTGAATACGTAGAAGCTTATCGCTATCCGACATCAAATTCGTCCGGGAAATGGATCTCCACGTGGCCAGAATACAATACCTACTACGACTATCGGCCAAAAGAATGGCAGAGCAACGAAACTGTGGATCATAGCTACGGGTTTATCGCGATGGCTGCTTTGAGCCATTTGGTCGCGTTCTCTGTAGATGGCTATTCGGGCAGAACTGCATGGGAATTTGTGAGGGCACATAAACTCGGTCGCGAACGCTTAGCAAGAGAAAGTCCGAAATGGGCACTCCTCCCGCTGGATTTCAGTCCGACGGCTGAAAATCGACGGGAAGATGATGCGGGGACAACAGCAGCGGCGGATGATAAAGAGAAGCATGATGAACTTTCTCATCCGTCGACGCCGGTGCAGAACACGGACAGTTCGACAAGCTCGGAGATTGCCGCTGCTGCGTCTCCAGAGGACCTAGACGGCGCGGGTTGGCATCGAATTCCAAACACAAAACTGGGTTCGGTTTGCCCACGGAATACTGAACAATATGCGTTCGGCTCAAACTGCATGAATGTTATCGCGGCATGGAGTGGAGGTATTGCGGACCAAAAACGAAACCGGTTGATCATGTGGGGAGGAGGACATAACGACTATTATGGGAATGAACTCTATGCCCTGGACCTAAATCTACGGTCGCTTATTCGACTGAATGATCCAAGCCCATTAGCACCGGGCTCGCCGCCCCTTCCATGTATTGCGGAATTGGCAGATGGAAAGCCGAACGCGCGCCACACATATGGGGGGCTTTCTTATATTGAGCATACCGACACGATGTATGTGTTCGGTGGAATCGTGGCCTGTACGAACGGAGGCGGGATCAACGATACCTGGACGCTAAATCTGGAAAACCTTTTATGGACGCGCATGGATACAAATTCCAAGTCGCTACCAAGGACAATCAATGGAGTGGTCTTTTCCGATTACGACACAAATTCGAAGTTGGTCTTCATGCATAACACAAGGGATTTCTACAGTTATGACGTTAAGACTAATAAGTATGCAAAGCTTCAATGGGAGGGCAAAGAAATAAGCTATCACATGACTGCGGTTATTGATCCCCTTCGCAATTTGTTTGTCATGTTTGGAGGAGCGCCGGATGGCAACGGCGGCGTAAAAGTGATTCGTATAGGGTCAAGAAGTAACTTTCAAACGCAGGACTGGAATTCGCAGGTAAAGGGATGCGAAGGGTTGGAAAATGCCGCGTACCCGGGATTGGCTTTTGATCCGATCCAAGGGGTCATCGTGGGCTGGGCGGGAGGCGACACGGTTTATATGTTCAACGCGGACACCAAGTCTTGCACCCGCGCAACTTATACGAAAGGACCCGGACCACAGCAGCCCAATGGAACACATGGCCGATTCCGATATTTTTCTAAATTGGACGCATTCGCGCTGGTCAATAGTTATGACGAGGACGCTTACCTTTTGCGCCTTCGGGCAATTCGGAAGAATCACGATTCGAATCTCAAGTGAGAGGGAGGGCAGGAACGCAACAGCCCCTCAGTGAGCTTCGACCTACAATCCGCAGTGGTTCAGTGGTCAGGTTTTCCGTCGCATACCTGAAGCAAATAATGTGAAAGTTCTCTGGCTTGTTCCCTTCTAGAGTACATGTTTGTTTTGCCGGAATCAGGCAACGGGTGATTCGCTTCGCGAACCGAGTTTAGGAAATTCAGAAGAGAGTCATGAATGTCGTTCTCTGCATACATGTTTGTGATAGTAGCTCCGCCTACCTCCCGCAGCAAAGCCGCGGTATCGCCTTCATTTGTTGTTAAGGCAAGAATCGGTCGACGAAGACGCATGTATTCATAGACTTTAGCCGGAATCTGATGATTACAGGTGACTCCCTGCATAACGAGCAGTGCGTCTGCGGTCGCGCCCTCTAGTAATACGCTTTGATAGGATATTGGAGGAAGCAGATGCACGATGTCCTGAATGCCCAATTTATCTAGTAGGTCGCGGTAATATTTCTCCTCACCAGACGCTCGAAGATCAATCCGTAAGGTAGAAGCAGTAATTCTGCCCTCATTCTTGAGGCGGTAAAGAGCCTGAAAAAATGGCCTCGGATCGCGTTCTTGAGGATACAGGAGGCCGGCGTGCAAGATACGCAAGGGCCTAGACTTCGGAACTGGCTCGGGTTGCGTAATCTGGAGAGAGGCAAAATCATTTTCATCAAAGCCGTTTCGAAGCAGGACACATTTTTCGGGCGCCAGACGAGGATACCGATTCAGATACATCTCGATAGTCTGGGGTGCAGTAAACAAAAAGAGAGAACCATGCCGAACGGCTTGTGATTCTAGCCAACGATATATGTTACGTGTTTGTGGATCTAACGGATACTCATCCTCCGTCATCGAATCGCGAAAATCCACGACCCATGGTATACGCGTGATGCGATGGAGGATCAAACCGATTAAGACCGCAGTGGCAATCGGAAAAGTCGTGAAAATTAAGTCTGGACGATTCCGAAGGATGGAAATCAAGCCTGAAGGAACAGCGAAGAGACACCAACTGACCCAGCGGTCGGGAAGCGCCAGCCAACTAACGTAACGATTCCCATAAGCGAGATGCCTCCGAGTATCTAACGCGAAGGTCCGGAGGACGATGACTTCGGGTGGAATTTCGGCGAGCATACGGTCATCAATGCGCTCGTAGGCCATGGGTCTAACACTCAAAACCGTGGGTAGCCAACCAAACTCTGGCAAGTAGCGACAGAACTTCAAGGAGCGGAGAAGTCCACTACTCCCGGCCTGGGGCGGAAAATGATACGCCACGTAAAGTATTCGTTTCATATCAGAGTATTGGTTGTGCCCCACACGGACACACTCCGACGGGAGAGCTCCAGTCGAATAATTCTCGGCGCTCGGGCGGACCAACGGTTTACGCCATCACCTGTCCACCCGCAACTGGCACATTTACGCCAGTTAAAAAGGATGCTTCTTTGCTTAAGAGAAAGGCAACGGCATTGGCGATGTCGCTCGGCTCGGCGATGCGCCTGAGGGGAGTTCGGCTGGCCTCCATCTTGAAAACACGTTCTTGATGATGTTGAGTCAGGTCCGTCTGCGTGAGGCCCGGCGAAACCATGTTGACACGAATCTGGTCCGCCGCCCATTCGATCGCCAGGGCTTTGGAAAGTCCAAAGAGGGCGTACTTAGCAGCAACATAGTCAGCCATTTGCCTTGGAGGTTGTCCGGACACAACCTGCGAGAGAATATTCACAATGGCACCGCCACCGTGGGCCTTCATCGTCGGATACACATTTTGACAAAGGTTTACGACGGCTCTTAATTGAAAGTCTAAATGCTCCTGGAAGTCAGACCATCCAAGCTCGACGAAAGGCTTGGATGAAAGACTGCCGATCGCGCAATTCACCAACCAATCCGTCCGGCCAAAATATGTGTGAGCCGTATCTACCAGGCGGCGAACGTCTTCCGGGCGGCGAACGTCGGCTTGGACCGCAACGGCTAGTCCTCCAGAGCGACGGATGGATTCAACAACATTTTCAGCACGAACTCTACTTTGGAAGTAATTGACTACGACTGCGGCGCCCCTCGCTGCCAAAACTGCTGCAATTTCAGCACCGATGCCACGAGATGCACCCGTGATGAGAGCAACCGGTCGGCCAGCCTCCGGCGCGCAAGGTAAAATAGCTGGCCCACGCGCGGCTGTGGCGGCCTCGCTGCCGCGAACTTTGACTCTTGCCGTTCCGCTAACCACGACCTTGTCTTGGGCATTGCGAATTTCTGTACCCAGTAGCAGTGTTTGAGTACCCTCATGCTTCGCTGTAACTCTGGCGATTGCCCGCACACTCTCGCCCACCAATATTGGGCTTCGGAAGACTACATCTTGGCCAAGATAGAGAGCGAGCGTCCCGGGCATATGCATACCAACGAGTTGCGAAAACAGGGAAGCCACTAACATGCCATGTACGACGCATTTCCCAAATTCCGTTGTTTGCGCGTATTCAGGACTTACGTGAAGAGGGCTAAAGTCACCGCTCAATGCGGCGAACTGATGAACGTCTTGTTCTGTGAACTCCCGGGCAATCGTGAATGTCTCTCCAAGGGAGATCTCGTCAAATTTTCTCAGGCGAGCTGCCGGCATGGCTGGGGGCATAACCTTCCTTGATCGGAAGTCTCCTAGGGCCTGTTTCGAGGCTTAATTCAAAGCTGATCGAGTTACCATTGCGCCGAAATATACTCTAGTTCTGCAGTTTCCGTTCCAGGGCTCCAACGATGTCCGAATAACTCATCATGGATTCAATCTCAGAAACGTCAAAAGAAACCTGGAATTCTTGTTCAAGAGCTACGATTAGATTGATATGACTCAACGAGTCCCAGGAAGCCGTGTTGTCTTTAGAAGTGGACCCGTCAATGACATCCAAATCCACATTCAAAATATCGGCCATCAACTGCTTGACGTGTTCTTCCACCGTACGTTCTCCAGGAGCAATCGAAAAGACTCAGGATTCGGCAGGGACTTCCTCATCGATCTGGATCTTCATCCAAGCCGGCATCGCAAGCTCGTTCGATTGTATTTGTAGTGCCCAGGCGGTCGCGCCGTCCTCGGCCTCAGAAACTCTTTCGAAGCCATGGCGCTCAAAAAGGTCGCGGACCGGGATATTTTTTGGCGTCGGGATTATGCGTCCGCAGAGGAATCGTACGCCGCGCTGCGATGCCCGCTTGTAAAGATACCCGAGCATGGCGGTCTCAATGCCTCGGCCAATCACGCGACAACTCAGCAAAAAAGTATCAATCTCCAGCGCGTCCGAAGCAAAATACGCCGCAGTCAGGCCCACGATACCATTGTCACCAAAACGATCGCGGACGGTAACTGTCGTGAGCAACCAATCGGAATGTTGCATGCGATCGGCCAAATCCGCTTCCGCGTATCGCAGGGTTGTGGCATTAAACTGATTGGTCTTTTGCGTCAGTTGCGCGGAGCGCGCCAAAGAGGCCCTTTTCACAGGGGCGAGGGTCACTTCCATTTCGAGACTGTGGTAAAACGCCTCCAGAGATCCAGAACTGTTCCGCAGCGCCTCGGCTTTCTCTCTCTGTTTGTAGAGCTCCCCCCGCCGACGATCCTCGCTGGACAAAGCGAGGCCATCAAACAAGCCATCTTGGAGCAGTTCTGGAACAAACTTCTCAGGCTGTTTTGGTAAGGTGATGGTGGTGACCATGGGGAATCGCCGCAGGACCTCCTCACACTCGGCTGGATTATCGTCCACAAAAACCATGTGTTCAAGGCCGATGTTGATCTCATTGGCGATTTTCTGTAGCGATTCGCTCTTTGGACGCCAGTTAAGTTCCATGCTGACAAAGTGCTCGCGCTTCAGCAGCATTCTGTCATGCCTAGCGAAGACTTCATCGACATCGGTCGCGTTGTTTTTTGACGCCACGGCAAGAAGGACACCTCGTTTGTGAAGATCCAGAATGGCGCTCTGGAAGGCGAGGTACGCGCTCCCGGGATACACCGGGCCAAGTTGGATGCCGGCCAAGCCGTCCTCCCCCACTACGCCGCCCCACAGGGTATTGTCCAAATCGAGCACCAGGCATTTTTTCGTTTGGCCAGTAAACCCCCGAAAGAACTTCACGTATTCGCGGGAAAGCTCCGGAAGCATTTCCAATCTAATTGGAGCTCTCGCGTAAAGGTTCATCCTTTCATCGTACCAGCGCAAAGCACCCTGACGATTCACCAGCCCAGCATAATCCACTGTAAAGAAACCAGGATGTTGTCGACAGAGATCTGCCAGGGACTCGTTCAATACATACACGAGATGCGCCTGCCCAACCGTCGACTGATTATCAAGGATTCCAAGTTTCTTCCAAACTGGAGGGACAAAATTATTTACGAGCAAGCTTGCCTTGCAGTTTCCTCGAAAGGCTTGCATCAAGTTCTGGAACTCGTCGCGGAAGCCCGACAAAACTGTGTCGAACCCATCGGCGAGCTGCTCTGAGTACTCGTGATAGGCCCCTGGAATCCAATCTGATCCCTCAACTGCGAGGATTACGACATCTGGCGAAAAGCCATAGAGTCCGCTTGCCGGGTTGCGGATTTCTTGCTGGAATTGCCCGAATCCAGAGAAGTAGAGATGGAGGCGGATTCCCGAAAGAAAGGTGTAAACCATAAGAGGGTCGCGCAGAAATTCGATGGAGAAAGAGGAAAGTAGCGCCACTCTCAAAGGTTTGAGAGCGAGCTTGACGTGAGGTGCTTTTTCGAGTTGGCTCGAGATGAAAGTCAGCTGACGCAGACTCGAATCGATTTCAAGGAGTCTTCTGGCAAAGTTGATCGCAAGAAACCTCTCGCCACCCTGCAGGGAGCTGACAAAACTAGCCCGAATGGCGGCCACGTCAGCGGCGCTACTGCTCATAGCAATATATCCGCTGTTTGGCAAGGATTGAGGTGGCTTCCAAAACGTCGGAAGCGTTGAGTAAGATCGCCTTCAGGTTACAAAGATCGCTTTCGCGCCACCAGTGCTGCCGCTTTAACACTGGAACGAGCTTCTCGAGATTTCGCCGGCGTGAGTAGTACTGTTCGAATAGCCGGGTTTGCGTAATAACCAGGTCACCGTTTTCATCGCGGCTTTTAACTACAAAGGTTTCCTTTGTGAAAGGTGAAAAAGGGATCTGAGACTCAAGAATTTCCTCCACAGTATGAAAGAAAGTCATCACTCTAATATCCGTGCCGAGAAAGAGAATCTTTCCGCCATGGTCCAGAAGTCGCCCATAAGGTGTCTTTCGACCACATGGAGTCCCAGCCATGGAATGTTCTCTTAAGATCTCAGTGGCCAAGAGGCCGCAGGCGGCAACCGGGTGAGTGGGGTGTACACTGCGAATCACTCCAGGACTGCGGCGAAAAATCTCCGTAAGAAAACCCATCTGTGATGGAGTTTTCTTGACATCGAAGACTATACCTTTTTTTACGTACTCGACCGCCGTTCCCGTGAATGGAAGAGTAGGCATAAGCAAAGTGCCCATGGGCCCCAGAGCTTCCAGTAAAGCTGAAATGATTTCTGAGGGTTTGCCCAAAAACCCTGCGAATTTGTCGAAGGAGCTGTGAACCAAAAGCGTATCTCCAAGCGTCACACCAACTCGCCGGAATAAGTGGACGAGATCGGGCCGGGAAAACCCAGAACTCGATCGCAAAACATCAGTCCGGAACTTTTTCCATTGCGACCTCGCCCTTCGCTTAAACTCTTTTGGTAGCCAGAAAGTCATCACGTATCCGAAAGACGATCTTGAAGCAAGAGGGCATCTAAGAAGTATTTAGTTGCCCAGTTAGGATATCCGGCTGTCATATATCCACCGAACAAGGGAAATGATCCTGGTAATCCTCCGTCTAAGGCCGGGTTGCCCGAGTTCAAGAGTTGAAGCGGCTTGAGATAATTTAACAATCGCTCGGCAGCAATCCAATAAGGACGATGACGCGTGTACTCGTATAGGCGATAGCACACCACCGACAACTGAGCCGCGCCGGTGAGACAGGACGAGAAACAGGCAGGCTCCCAGTCGCAGAAAAATCTACCGGCTAACTGTCCGGTCGCGCTAATTCGTGGAAGAAGGGCATCCACGCCGCGCCGTGACGCTCCAACGAAATCCTCACGATTGGCAGCAATTCCCACCTCCAAAATTCCCTGGAGAGTGTACGCGATAGTGTGCAGCAAGGGGGCATTCGCTCTCGTCAGGCAATTATCCGCGAACCATCCATTAGGCTGCTGTTTGCGAATGGCGGCATCCACGATCCGGCATGCGGTAGATCGGAAGCAGCTTTCGGGCAGGAGTTCGCCCAACCGATACAAAGCCCATGCACAAAGAACGTTGTATGTCTTGATCAAACCGGGCGCAACGAACTGTCCATTTGTTTGGAAATAGCCTGCTTCATTCAAATCAGAGACCAGCCAGTTTGCTGCGCGACGTGCCGCCTCCAAGAAACGAAGGTCTTGACTAAAGTGAAATGCAGTGACCCACCCATCCAGGACCATTCCCGTATTGAACGCCGTCGGTGTCTGTTTTTCTGGAGGACAAATCGGCCCCCCCTGAACCGCACCGCTGCGCATTTGGATTTCGGTCTCCCACTCGGCCATTTGGAGTGCACGTACACCTACGGCGGAGTCTTGAAACTGGCGGCAGTATGCAATCAAGGACGAGATGATGTATCCCGTAGTCTCGGGATATGATGGAAGCCAACCGTTTTCGACATCGCAGGGAAAATAACCCAGCGATACGCCGCCATCCGCAGCGGCGTCTTGG
>Ga0137360_10000693_pt1 | contig 19612 bp, 17 predicted proteins | sample Mad1_60_16metaG_FD_104924 | JGI IMG/M metagenome (GOLD analysis project Ga0137360, IMG submission 104924) | Vadose zone soil microbial communities from Angelo Coast Range Reserve, California, USA - Mad1_60_16 metaG | ecosystem: Environmental > Terrestrial > Soil > Vadose zone | place: USA... | reverse complement strand
TCAGTCGCGTTGCTTTTTCGCGTCGGCGTAGATGGGAAGAGGGTTGTCGTAGAGCGCATTCGTTATCATCAGCGGCAGGGATTTCTCCGGGAATTGGTAGGGGCCGTAATTGTTTGTGGAGCGCGTGACCAGAGCCGGAAATTTGTAGGTGCGAACGTAGGAGCGAACTAGGAGGTCCGAGGCGGCCTTGGATGCGGAATAGGGGCTGCTCGGCCGAAGCGGAGAGTCTTCGCTGGCGTGAGCTCCCGCAGCGATATCGCCATAGACTTCATCGGTGGAAATGTGAACGAAGCGCGATACGGCGAGTTTCCGAGCGACCTCAAGGAGAGTAAACGTCCCGGTGACGTTGGTTTGAATAACGGGAGCGGGCTCGTAGATGCTTCGGTCGACGTGCGATTCGGCAGCGAAGTGGACGACGGCATCGCAACCCCGCATGGCGGCTTCCGCCGCGATGGGGTCGCAAATGTCTCCTTTCACGAATCGATAGCCAGGATGATGCGCAACCGAGTGGAGGTTCGCGAGATTGCCAGCGTAGGTGAGTTTGTCGTAGTTGACGATCGCGTGGTTATTTTTGGACTGCAGAACATAGCGGATGAAATTTGAGCCGATGAAACCCGCTCCGCCAGTAACGAAAAGCTTCATCCTCCGACTTCCCGGCTTACGGCAGGTTCCGTTGGTTTTGCGGTTGAGATTTTATTAGCACCGGTTTCCGCCACGAGATTGTTGGCGCGCAAGAGGGATTCGAAGGTGCCGGCGTCAGTCCACCAGCCGTCAAGAATCTCGTAGGTCAGGTTGCCTTCTTCGAGGTAGAAGTTATTCACGTCGGTGATTTCCAGTTCGCCGCGGCAGGAGGGTTTCAAGCGGCGAATTTTCTGAAATACAGTGGCATCGTACAAGTAGATTCCAATGACCGCGTAATTCGACTTGGGCTTGCGCGGTTTTTCTTCGATGCTGACAACACGATCGCCTCGAATCTCGGCTACGCCAAAACGCTCCGCATCTTGAACCTTCTTGAGCAGGATTTTGGCGCCGTGGCTTTGCTTCTTGAAGTTTTCGACGGCATGGCGCACATTGTTTTCAATAATGTTGTCGCCAAGCGCTACACAAATCGGTTCACCATCAGCAAAATCTTCGGCCAGACCCAGGGCCTCCGCGATGCCGCCCTCGCCGTCCTGGTAAGTATAGTTGATATGTTTGAGGCCAAAGTCATGCCCATTGCCCAAAAGGCGGAGAAACTCTCCGGCGTTTTTTCCGCCCGTAACCAGGAGGATCTCCCGAATATCAGCGTTAACCAGCGTCTGAATCGGATAGTACACCATGGGCTTGTCATAGATGGGGAGCAGGTGCTTGTTCGTGACCCGCGTGAGAGGATTGAGACGACTCCCCGTTCCACCGGCGAGGACGACACCCTTCATTCAACCCTCCCGAAATGAATTTGAATCTTCTCACAACTTACGCGACTACGAGTCTTCAGGTTGCAATTGGTACTTGAGAGCGACCCACCTACGAAGGCCTGCATCAGGAATTTGGAAGCCAATGGAAATGAATGAGACGCTATACAATGGGCCGACTCGCAATGATCTGCAGCGAACGAGTAGGCCGCGAAACTGCGAGAGCTAAAAAACTGGACAGGGCCTAGGAATTGACACAACCAAGGCCTGCGAGGTAATGCAATAGAGGCTCGCGGAGATTGGGGTCTGCGAGAGAAAGCTCGATGTTAGCCTGAAGATACCCAATGTGATCGCCTGCATCGTAGTGCCGGCCGTCGAAGCTAACACCGAAAAGGCTCGCCTGTTGACAAAGGATATTTAGGGCGTCTGTAAGCTGCACTTCCCCGCCAAGGTGAGCGCGCGTCTGCGCGATCGCAGTCCAAACGGAGGGTTCCAAAACATAGCGGCCGAAGATACCAAAGCGCGAGGGTGCTCGTTCGAGTGATGGCTTTTCAACTAGACTAGTTATGCGCACCGGTTCCTTGTGCGAACTCACAGTCGATCGTTCGAGTTGAACAATACCGAAACGCTTGACGTCTTGTGGTTCGACCTCTCGAATAGCGATTACGCTTCCGCCTACCTCCGCGTGCGCACGTATTAATTGGCTCGTGACCGGATCGTCGCCGAGCATAATCACGTCGGGAAGCAGAACAACAAAGGGTTCGTCTCCCACCAAGGGCTGTGCGCAGGAAAGGGCATGAGCGAGACCGAGGGGGCTCTCCTGCTGAACATATTTTATATTTATGGTTTTTGAGTCAGGGTAGGGGGAATCAGGAGGCTTGTCTAAGCTGCGCTGGTAACGGCGTTTGAGTTCGTCATCGGGTGCAAAATGATCCTGAATCAAAGATTTGTTGCCGCGAATCACGAGAATCACCGTGTCAATTCCACTCGCCACGGCTTCCTCGACAGCATGTTGAATGAGCGGCTTTCCGGCGACGGGGAGCATTTCCTTGGGCAAGGCCCTGGTTGCGGGAAGCATTCTGGTACCGAAGCCTGCCGCAGGGATTATTGCCTTCGTAATTTTATTGTAATTGGACACAGAAGGGCATTCTACGGAAAGCTAGAAGGAAAAAATCCTGAGGAAAGAGCTGTGCCAGACGGCCGACGGGACTCTACACCTTGGCGGGAACCTGAACCGATTCCCACTTCGTTTCGGCCATTTTGAGTTTCGGGTGGGAAACCAAGAGGTGCCAGATCATCGCCTGAAAGGACTCTGTGTGCGGGGTTATGGTGGAAGGATTCACGACGGGAATGAGCACGCAGGCGTCAGCGACCTGAGCGGTGTAGCCTCCGTCGCGGCCGACAACACCGCAAATCGTCGCACGCATCTCCTGGGCATATTCGAGAGCTTGCACGAGATTAGTGCTAATGTTTTTCTTCGCGTCGCCGCCGCCAACGGAAAAAACGAAAACGAGATCACTCTCGTTGAGCCGGCTCCCGCGAAGCCAATTGGCGTAGCATGAGTCCCAGCCCTCATCGTTCACTCGTGCAGTGAGCTCCGATACGTTGTCCGACGGCGCGTAGGCCTCGATCTGGGCGATTTTGCGAAAATCGCAGACCGCGTGGGAAGCGTGCCCTGCCCCTCCGCCGACACCAAGGAGAAAGAGCCTGCCGGAACGCTCACGCAGTTCGAGGAGCAGATCTGCGGTCCGCTCTATAGTCGATTGATCGACAAGCCTCAAGATCTCTGCTGCTTCTTCAATGTATTGAGTTACGTAGTTCATGCAATCCACCTTTTTTGATTGGGACACGGTTCAACAGCGAACGGAGAAGATCATGCCTGTGCCACAAGGCAATTCGGTGAGGAAGCGACTTGGACGGCACCTGCCATTTCCGAGCGAATGAGCTGTGCGGCTTCCCACAGATCCTTTGCGACAAGAGCGGGGCGCATGTGCGGAGCTTCGGTGAACTGGCAAATCTCACACTTCCAACGGCCTATGAAAATGGTTCTGCATGTAGCGCGAAGTCCCGCCAGCAAATCGGGAATTCCGTCTCCGATCATGTAACACTCCGCCAGTGGCACATGCAGTTCGGCAGCCGCGAGCTCAAGCAAGCCGATCTCCGGCTTACGGCAACGACAGTGCTGCCGGAGCTTGCGCACCTTCGCCTCCGGGTGGTGAAGGCAGTAATAAGTGCCATCGATGCGCCCGCCCGCCGCGCGAATCTGCGAAAGCATTGCGCGCTCAAATACCTTCAACATATCCGGCCTCAGGTGTCCCTTAGCAATTCCGGGCTGATTGGAAACAATTGCAACTCTTAATCCAAGATCATTCAGCAGCTTGATCGCTTCTGGTACCCTAGGAAGCAGTTTGAATTGCGAGCGGGTGAAAGGTGCGTCGATGATGCCGGCATCTTGGTGATAGACCAACGCGTTGATTACACCGTCGCGATCGAGAAAGACTGCTTTTTTCTTCATCGTGTCAACCTCGGCTTCTGGCCGAGCAGGCACGTGACTCATGACTCGACTATTCGGGCTTCGGTCTGGCGGTTGCTCTTCTGGTGTTGACCGCCCCAAGTGATATCGATCACTCCTCCGCTCTTCTTTGCCTTCCTCACAGGCCGTCGTTATGTCCTGATTGCCCTCAGCGTGGGGATAAGGTTGGCATGCCGTATTTACCAGCTTCGACTTCATTGATGAATCCCGAGGCAGTGAAGAGTGCCGTTATGGGGGAAAATACGGTCCTCGTTAACTATCCGGACCATCACGGAGTCGGCAGTGAAAGATTGTATGTGGTGGATTCTAACCGTGGCTGTGCTTGCCGTGGAATCCACCACGCTGCATTGAGGGTCGTAATTAGCATCTGCAAAAGCTGTTGCCCAATGTAGGGTGACGACAGCTGAGGAGCCTGGACCTATTGGGCCCATACCTACCGACCGATGTTTTAGCCCGGAGCCGTCACTGGAGATTCCTCGGCCGACAGTTATGCCTCCCGGGAAGTTCCATACCCCTGCATCCGTCATACTTGCCCCCTCCGCACCGGCAGATGTTTGGATGAAAATGCTCTTTGGACCTCCGCCGCCTCGAAGGATGGTCTGGTTGGAACCATCCAACCCCAGTAGGATCGCCTGAGAATTGATCGCGGCAGTTTGCGCTTCTATATACTGGCCGTTCGGCACTCGGATTGGATTGCTCCCCTGTGAAGTAACCGTGTTCGCCACCAGATCCCCTTTAATGACGAAGAACGAATCAGAAGTGTTCTCTTTATTTCCGCCAATTACAGAACGGATTGTGCCGTTGTCGGCAATCTGTGCGCTTCCGTTGCTCACCACCAAGTTGTTGGCTACGACAGTGTCCGTTACCCTGGAGCCGTATAGGATGATCCCGGTGTTTCCATTTCCAACGCTCGTGTTTGAAGAAATCAATGTAGTTGCAATCGCTGTCGCGTTCTGGCCATCCACTTCGATTCCATGGCGCTGGTTGTTATAAACAGCATTTCCGACGATCGTGTTCCCTGTCCAGGTCCCCAAATCACTGCCGTCGACTTGGATGCCATCGCCATTCTGATTTGTCCCGGAATTGTCATGGCTGACATTCCCTGACACTACGTTGTAGTTGGCGTACGTGCCCAAATCAGCCCGAATTGTTATGCCGCTACCGCCGTTAAAACTAGTTTCGTTGCCAACCACAGAGTTATAGTTGGCGGAAGAACCGTCTAAAATGCCAGAAATCAGTATCCCGTTTCTGTCGATGGGTCCGCCAGGGGCGCCGTTGCCTTTGGAAATATTGCCACGAATCGTGTTACCGCTCCCGTTGCAGTCAACTCCGTTAGCTCCGTTACCCACGATGATATTGTCGCTAATCACTGAGTCACTCGTACCTGACGCCAGAAAAATTCCGTCACCCGTGTTGTTCCGGAACAGGTTGTTGCGAATGGTCCAGCGCAGAGCGCTCCCGCCTGTATTAATGCCGTCCTCCGCCGCCTGCTCAATGATATTGTCCTCAACGATGATGTCTGTCGCGTTCGCTCCGGCATTGATGATCGAGTTTCCAACCGAGGCAACGTTTGGACCACGCAAAGTGCAATGCGCAATACGTGCGCCGGAATCCGGAATGATGCCACGCATTCCAGCCGGCCACGTGAGAACAGTTACGTCTCGGCCCGCGCACTCAAGATTGATCTTCTTGCCCGTTCCCGCCCAATTCAACGGAGCAGTAAGAGGACACGTGCCGGGAGGGACAGAGATCTTACAACCGCCGACACAATTGTCGATCGCAGTCTGGATAGCACAATTCGATACGTCGATTTGGGAGGAGACACCGGTGCCAGTCGTTGCGGTCTCGGTCGAGGTGCCGTGCGCTCTGAGGTAGGAATCGGAGACATCTGAGCGGTAAACGCTGAGCGGGGCGCCGGCGATGCCCCAGGTCGTCGCGTTCACGTTATAGGCGTTTTTGTAGGAATTCACCCCCATAAGAGTGTTGCGTGCGGCGTGAGCGGGAGAACCGTGCGCTTGTTCCATACTCAGCCTGCAGGCGAGAAGTGCGGGAAAAAACAGTATGGAGACTACGACATATCGGCTTCTGGTCATGCAAGTTCCTCAAATATGATCGAAGATAAACGGGCTTTCGGGCTGAAGAACGCCATTCCTGAGGGAAAGCGTCGGAAGTACTCTTTTCTTGCGATCGGGGCATTAACTGGCCGGCAATATCCTAGCCAGCAGTTTTTTGGGCAAATACAGGCTTATCTTCGTGATTGTTGTGCCGGTGGTTGTGGACGAGCCTGGCGTCGCGAGAAACAACATCGAACACCACTTTGCTTCCTTCAAAATCGAAGCGGAATTTCAACTCCCGGAGGCCGGCTTCGCGCATCGCTTCCCGCACACTCGTCTTGTTCTCTTCGCAGTAAAGCATGAGAAATCCTCCCCCTCCTGCGCCAGAGATTTTTCCGCCGATTGCCCCATTTTTCTTGGCAAGTTCATACCAAGCGTCGATCTGGGGATTAGTGATTCCCTCAGAGAGCCGTTTCTTGGACTGCCAGTGCACGTCCAAAAGCTCTCCGAAGCGCCTCAGATTCCCGTTTGATATGGCATCATTGATCTCAAGCCCGATATCCTTGATTTCGCACAGACTGTTGACCACGGTACGGTTCCTAGTACGCGTCGCCTCATCCTGCTTCCTCAAGATGCTCGTGGCATCACGCATTTCGTTGGTAAAGAACATCAGAATATTGTGCTCCAGGCTCTCGACGAGATCCACGTCTAGCTCCAAACGTGTCACGCACACGCGGCCATCCGGTTTGATATCGAGCGTGGTCAGGCCGCCGAAGGCCGCCATGTACTGGTCTTGCTTGCCGATCGGTTTCTTTAAAACTTCGAGCTCTATGTGACAAGCCTCTTCAGCTAGCTTCTGAGGAGTGGCCTGATCTTGGAGCAGGGTATGCAGAGCGTTCAACAGGCCCACGAGATAGGAACTTGACGATCCCAAACCTGTCCCCGACGGAATGTCCGCGATCGAAACGATCTCAATCCCGTTCGTGATCTCGAAATACCGCAATGCTTCGCGAGCCAAAGTGTGTTGCACATCATCGACGCGGTCCACAATCTCAGACGCGGTATAGCGAACCCGAACCTTGTCGTCTACAAGGGGCGTATTCACGTTCAGGAACATATATTTATCGATGGCAACGGCTAGAATGAATCCCCCGTGCTCGCGATAGAACGAAGGGAGATCGGTGCCACCACCGCCCAGAGTGACTCGATACGGGGTTCTCGTGAGAATCATGTCAGCTCCATCTAGAGATCTGAGTTTTCGATCCAGCGTTAGGGTAGCTTGTCACCTTGGTGCTATTGAGCGCCGGTAACACTGACCTTTGCATTCAACACCTTGCTCCGCAAATATTCGATGGTTCGGGTCAATCCTTCCGTGATTGCGACTCGCGGTTTCCAACCTAAGGCTTTCGCTGCGGTAAGATCCGCGAGAGTTATTTGTGCTTCGCCAGGAAGCTCGGATTTGTAGATGGGCTCCAAACCGGTCTTTAGAAGACCCTCAATCAATTGGTGGACTTCGTTGACCGAAAAGTTTGTTCCTGATCCGACATTAAAAACCTGGCCGTTCGAGCGCGAGTCTTCGAGAACAACAAGGTGGAAGTCGTTGACATCATCAACGTAGACAAAGTCTCTTCGTTTTTCTCCCGTTCCATAGATGACAGGGCGCTCTCCGTGGAGCATCCGAATGATAAACGAACTCATGACTGGTGGAATGACCCTGCGCCAATCCTGCGCGGGCCCGTAGACATTGAAGTACCTGAGGATAGTAACGTTTATGCCGAAAAGCTGCCGGTAGCTCTCGCAAAACGCAGCTCCGCCGTGCTTACTGGCAGCATAGACGCCAATGGGTCGAATCATTTCTTCGCGAGTGGGAAACTCGTCGATGCCCTCATACTCGGCGGAAGTATCGGCGTAAATAAACTTCCGCACGTTCGCCCTTCGTGCTGCCTCCAGTACGTTCAACGTTCCCACCACGTTTATGCCAGCTGCTTCCAATGGGTTGTTCACGCACTCGGGCAGGCAGGTCTTCGCCGCGAGATGAAAGATTGCGTCTACCCCGTCAAATAACGGATAGACCTCGGGGGAGCGTACATCAGCCTCATGAAATTCCACCCGCGGGTCGACATTTTCCAGAGTCCCTGCAGAAAAGTTATCGATGCCTTTCACTGCATAACCGCGATCTAGAAGACGTTTTGCAAGGTTGCTGCCCACGAATCCCGCTACACCCGTCACCGCAACGCGCTTTTGCATGTTTAGGTCACCTTTTCTCGAAGTTTTCTTGAATATCTCTTCGTGTAATCGTCGGTCACGCTATCGCGATTCGAGAAGACTGCATTTCGTCGTGCTTGCGGCACACGCGGACGGATGAACCCGCTTGCTTGCTTTGAGTCGATACTTTTGTGGTTCACTGTAGGTCATCGGGAAACCACCGAACGCCTGCGCCTGAGCGCTTCGCAGAGTTAATCCAGTTCCTGATTGCGGTCAAAGGTCGACACCGTAGTCATGACTTCGGTACGGGTGCTCGCGTCCCACTGGCGGTGCTCATAAACCTCTTGGACAATGCGCAGCACCTCGATGCCATCGTGGCCAGTGGCCGGCGGAGTAATAGAAAGCTTTGGGTTGGGACGAACCGTGGAAACAAACGCTTGCCACTCACGGGCCCAGACATCTTGCTCGGATACGGATTCGGGAGAATCCAACGGGAGTTCCTGGATGGTTGGAACACCACCTTCCGAGCGGCGTTTGTTGAGGATTAACTTTTCTTTACCGTAGAAGCCACCCAATCCCTCGACCGTGATGGCGCCGTCGCGGCCATAGATCTCGAAAGAGAACAGGTTCTTCCATTGTGTCCAACTCGCATGTAGAAAAGCTACTTGGCCAATGGCGGTACGCAGAAGCAAGAAAGCGTTGTCCTCCGCTTGCCGGGTTTGACACAGAAGAGTAGGTTTCAGTGGAGGATCTGAATCTGCGGAACCCGTCCAGAAGCAGGCGCCAATCATTCCTTTGACTTCGCAGATCTCCCCCAAAAACCAGCGACTAAGATCAATTAGGTGGACACCTTGATCGAGGAGTTCTCCGCCACCACCGAGTTCGGGATCCATTCGCCATTCCTGATCGTAGCCAGGACGGCCACCATGACCATACAACCCACGCAAATAGTACGGCTGACCGATCGCACCGGCATCGACTAGTTTCTTGGCCCGACCAATATGGGAATGGTGACGCAACGTACATCCGACGACAAGTTGGGGAGGATTCCGAAAAGTACTGCGCGCCAACTGCAGAGCGTTTAATATGAGCCGACCCTCTGTCACATTGCGCGCCATAGGCTTTTCGACAAAAACATGCTTGCCGGACTGCAATGCGGCAACCGCGATCGGTGCCAACAGATTGTGCATCGTCGAGACCACCACGACGTCCACGTCGGGGCGGATGATTAACCTTCGCCAATCAGTGTCACTATCACAGTTCAACTCGGCTGCCAGACCTTGCGCGCGCTGTTTATCGACATCAACAACCTGGACCAGTTGGCACTCGCTGTGACGGTGGGCAGACGTGGCGCGGATGCGCCCCATGCGTCCTGCGCCGATAATTCCTATCCTTAGCTTCTGCACGATTCCCCCAACATTTGTTGCGGATTGACGTTTGGTCAGTATGCGCCACGGCCCTTTAGAACCACTGGGACCGTACGGAGAAGGATTTTGAGATCGGTTAAAAAGGAGGCCTGGCGAATGTACTCCAGATCCAGGCGAACCCATTCCGAGAAATCAGTGATCTCACTGCGTCCGTTCACCTGCCAGAAGCAAGTCAGACCGGGCTTCACGCATAATTTACGTCGCTGCCCGTACTCAAAATGCTCTACTTCTTCGCGCATCGGTGCCCGCGGGCCGACCAGACTCAATTCCCCTATTAGAACGCTGTACAACTGGGGCAACTCATCCAAGCTGTAGCGGCGCAGCCAACGTCCGAGAGGTGTGACTCGGGGGTCGTCAGGTATCTTGAAGACTGGACCCGTCATCTTATTTCGATCCATCAGCCGCTGCTTCAAGGAATGGGCATTGGGCACCATCGTCCGGAATTTGTACCCGATGATACGTCTGCCATTCATTCCCACGTGGTCCAAGCGATGAAGCACAGGCCCGCGTGGAGACGTTAGCTTGATAACGAGTGAAATCGCTACCAGCAAAGGCGCCAGGAGCAACAATGCGATACAAGAAACGACGATATCCAGCAACCGCTTAAACAGTGAATAGATCGGCTTAAACGGGACGGTCGAAAGAGTCAGGATGGGAATGTCTCGAAAGGGCCCCAGGGACACCTCAACTCCGGATACGTTTAATGCGTCCGGCGGGTGAGACCCAGGAACAAACCCGAGTTGCAGACCGAGTTCCAATATGGAGGCTGCCAACGAGGCAGCATCAGGAACAGCATCGAAAACTACGGAGAAGATAACTATGTCGATAGCATTATGAAAGATAAAATTGCGCAGTATAGCAGTCGTTCCGAGAATTGGGACACCTTCCACGGAGCCATGTGCAAGGGAAGGGTCTAGTTCGAGACAACCGACAACGCGGCAATCGGAGTCCGAACTTCGAAGTCGCAAAACCAGATCTTTGGCGACGTCTCCTGATCCCACCACAAGGACATGCGGCACGACAGGAGATGAGCGGCACTTCTCAAGCAGAAACGCGAGCGCGCGCCGACCGAGGACCGACGTGGGGAAAAACAGCAGAACTGCAGCCAACACTGTCCAGTAGACTGATTTTGGTGATGCGTTCGTCCAGAGAAAAAGCGCTAATGCACCGAACAATCCAAGCTGGACGCAAAGAGCACGACGCAACGCAGAAATCGTGACTCTCCTCGTTTCCAAATGGCCCACACTTGCAAGGGCGAAGAGCCAAATCGGAAGCAGAAGAAGCAGCAAGAGCCAGAATTCGGATCGATGAAACAGCCTCAGAATTATCGGACGGACGTTAGGCTGCAAATGCACCAGCGCCCAGCAGGAAACTCCAATGCTAAGAAAAAAAGCAACGAAGTCCACCAAAACGGAAATGTGCTTTACTCGCAACAAGGTGCGCCGGCACACGCTGAACATATATCGTTCAGGGAGTACATCTTTAACAGACCTGTCCACGTGAAACATTTGTCCCAAACCAAGTGCGTTCACGGCGTCAAACTCCCAGGCAAACTCGTCCGCATATCAAGCGACACGATCTGTTACCCCGTATTGCGTTAATTTATGTCCTCCGCAGCGAGAATTCTTGCCTATGGCTGTTCACGTCCCTGCTGAACTATGACGTTCAAGAGTGCAGGTGCGCCAGCCAAGCAGCTGCAATGTAATTGCACAGAGAAACCTAGGAATGTTGAAAAGATATCTCTGCCACAGCCGGCCTGGATCCTGACAAAACCTGTGAAACCAAGCCAGGCCGGCTCTTTTCATCCACTGTGGAGCAGATTTGGCTCTTCCCGTATGGAAGTCGAATGCTGCACCGACTCCAAACATCATCTTTGTATTCAATTTAGGCAAATACTCGGCCATAAATTTTTCCTGCTTGGGGGTGCTAATACCAACCCAAAAAATGTCGGGTGAAGTCTGGCCAACTATGCGTAGAAGATCGGCCTCTTCTTGTGGATCCAACGGCCGAAAAGGAGGCGTATAAGTTCCAACAATTTTAATTCCAGGAAACCTGCGCTGCAAGGTTGCACGCAGCGTTTCAGCCACACCCGGGTTGCCTCCAAACAAGAAATGAGTGTAGGCCTTGTGCACCGAGAGCCGACAAACTTCCAACATTAGTTCGGGTCCACCCACCTGGTCCATTTCAGCAAAGCCCTGAATCCAACCTACCCAAACCGTCGGTCTGCCATCCGGAACATTCAGGAACGAGCCATTCAGAATGGTCTTCAAATCTGCATCCCTCTGTGCCTCCATAACACCGTGTACGCCCGTGAAGCAAACGTAATACTTGCCGCCGCAAGTAAGAGCGGACTCCACCAGCGACGTGACTCGGGAAATATTCACAGCATGCACGCCGACTCCAAGCACGTTGATACAGGGAACTGCCACATCAGACATGCGCAGCTCCCGCCTTCGGGGTTCGGCCCGTTTTCGCCAGTTGTCCCTCGATCCACTTATAGGTGGTGTCCAATCCATTGTGTAGCGAGATCGAAGGCTCCCAACCCAAGACGTTGCGGAGCCGACCATTGTCGCTGTTGCGCCCACGAACTCCCTGTGGTTTGGTGACATCATGGCGCTTGCGGAGTCGTTTGCCAGCGATAGCACAGATGAGATCCACCAGGCCGTCCACGCTAATCAGTTCATCCGTCCCCAAATTGAGAGGATCATGGAAGTCTGAAGCCATGAGCCGGAGCAGACCTTCCACGCAGTCGTCCACGTACATGAACGAGCGGGTCTGCGCCCCATCGCCCCAGATCTCGATTTCGTCCCCATCATCGGCCAACGCGACCTTACGAGAAATGGCGGCCGGAGCCTTTTCCTTTCCTCCCTCGTAAGTGCCCAGAGGACCATAGACGTTGTGGAAGCGAACGATTCTGGTCTGAAAGCCAAAATCGTGGCGATAATATTGACACATTTGCTCGGCATACAGTTTTTCCCAACCGTAACCAGGCTCAGGGTCCGCCGGATAGGCGTCCTCTTCCTTGAGCGGTGTTACATCGGCCGCTTTTTGCTTGTATTGCGCGTAAACGCATGCCGAAGAGGAAAACAGAAACTTTTTCACGCCGGCTAGTCGGCTCGCTTCGAGCATGTGGGTATTAATCAGAACGTTGTTGCGGGCGATATCCGCCAAGGAAGCGCTGATATAACCAATCCCACCCATATCCGCCGCCAAGTTGTAAACGAAGTCAACGCCGCGAACCGCCTCTTGGCAGTTTTCCCAGCGGCGGAGGTCCAGGATCTTGAACTCATCCGCCGCCGTGTTTTGGTACTCGGGGTATTTAAGATCCGCGCCGCGGACCCAGTAGCCTTCGGCTTTGAGCCGGTTCACCAGATGATGGCCGATGAACCCTCCTGCACCAGTAACAAGGATATGCTTCATAGACGATATTCCTTCCCTTCCTCAGCGGAGTTTGTAAAAGGCTGGCAACCCAAAACTGACAAATCCAAGTTCCACAGCGAAGGTTGCCACCGAAGCACAAACAAGAGTTGAGATGCAGATTGTTCGGTGGCTTATGCGCCGTTACGAGACGCTTTCCAATTGACAAAAGTCTCTTCAATCACAGACAAGATTTGCTGGGCAGCTGCTTGCCAGGAAAACCCCTCGCCGCGTTGGGATCCCCTCGCAATCAAATCGGTGCGGAGGGGCTCCTCAACCGCCGCGCGGTGAATGGCAGTCGCCATTTGATCAACATCCAATGGAGCGACCAATAATCCGGCACCCCCCAAGACCTCTGGGATGCAGCTGATGTTGGAAGCTACGATAGGAACTCCACAACGCATGGCTTCAACCAAAGGCTTGCCGAATGTCTCTGACAGCGATGGGTAAACGAAAACCCGAGCGGCAGAATAGAGCGGTGGCATTTCCCGATTCGGGAAGAAGCCCATAAACCGCACGCGATCTGCGACCCCCATCTGTTTCGCAACCTGCTTTAGCCGTGCTTCGTAAGAAGCATCGTCAACTCTGCCGACCAGGAGCAGCTCGTAGTCCAGTCGCTTGTCGACCACAACCTTGGCGAAGGCCCGAATTAAAGTCTCCGCATTCTTATACGGCCAGAGAGTAGAGGAAAAAAGAATGTATTCGCGTTTTAGACCGTAACGCTGGCGCATAGAATCCATTTGCTCGGGAGACGTCGGAACGAAAGAGTCATCCACTGCTTCCCACACAACCTTCACTTTTTTATCGTCCACTCCGAGAAAATGGCAAATGTCGTCACGAGTGGAATTGGAATTGGCCAGGATGCAATCCGCCACTTTGGCGGATCGAGCAAACGCCACGCCCCTGTAAGCACTCCGCAAGTAACCGATCATCTTCGGCGTGCGGTAGTGATGCAGCGTATTGATCTTTAGCACTCGACAGAAGCTCCCGACCACAGGGCAGACATTACCTGCTGCAAACAGCACATCTAATTTCATGCGTTTCATTTGCCAGGGAATTACACTCTGCTGCATGAAGATGCGAAGCGCCCGGTGCTCGTTGGAAGCCAAGCAATCCACGAGGCTCACATTCTGACGGCGCAAGCATTCGTACCGTTGGACGCCACGACGACCCACCAGCAGATGGTAAGAATGCTGCGGCCCAACTCTGGGCAGGTAAGTCGCAAGATTAACCAAGAAATCCACAGCGCTGCTAGGCCGGGTGGCGTGTTCAAAAAGAGTATCGATCGCGATTCTCACTGAGCCGCCATTGGACAGCCTGCGTTCATTCGCTAACGCGGGCATACAACCAGCGGCCGACGAGAACCATTTCCGGCATGCGCATCAAGCCTGCTAGGAGGAAGAAAGTCGCGATTGCACACCCGCCAGCAATTACGAGAATCAAAGCGCTACCCGGCATCGCTGTAGCGTTCACTCCGTCCCTGGCCAGGGCCGACTGCAGTACGAAGCCCACCACTCCCGAACCAGCTACCGCCAACAGGAGTTGGCCGATGCCAGCGGCGTCGCTGAACGCGGCACTTGGACCGAAGTTTGCCAGAATAACCCCGTACATAATCACCATGGCAATCGAAAAAGTTACCGCGGTCGAAAGCACCAGGCCCGACACTCCAAGGCTTTGATACAGCATTGCAGATGTGGCAATTTTTGCGGCGATCGTAAGGATTGAAATCCCGGTGAGCAGCCGCAATCTACCGAGCGCAATCATGGACCGCTCCAACACATACCAGATACCGTGCACGATCACGAGCGGAGCAAAGAAGACGAGCGTAGCCGCTACCTGCTTGCTATCCTGAACCGTGAAAGCTCCACGCTGGTATGCAATCGAGATGATTGGATATCGAAAAATCAGCATGAAGAGGCCTGTCGGTACCAACAGAAAGGCGGCGAAGCGCAGGCCGACGGAAAGGGACTCCCGAAATTGCGAAAAATCTTCGGCAACAGTGTGTCCTGCAAAATACGACAGTGAAACTGTGAACAGCGATGTCGTGAGTACTACCATCGGTACGCGGAAGAGTTTGTCTCCATAATTCAACACCGCGATAGCACCCGTACCAAGTTGCGAAGCGTAATGGCGGTCCACCAGGACCATCACGAGGTAACTGCACGCCGGTAGCAGGTACCCCAAACAACTCCCAGCTAGTTCACGCAGGTCCGGACTGACTGTGAAACACGGACGAAATCGGTAGCCAGCCCTTCGGCATTGCCATACTAAGACTAGCGTCTGGGCCAGACTGCCAAGGGTCCAACCCCATGCCAGGCTCAGAATCCCAACTCGTGCGGGCACAGCGAGAACAGCGACTAGGCTGAAAAATGAGGGCAGCGCCTGGCTCAGGGTAGCGATGCTAAAGTACTTCAGCCCGTTCAACACCGCCATCAGTTGGACGTTGATTCCCATCAACAGGAGCACGGGAAGCAGAACATATGTCAACCGGCAGGCAGACTCCATCGCCTGCGGGTTAAGTCCAGGTGCAACGAGATGAACCCATGTTCGCGCGAAGGTGATCGTGGCTACACAGCCGACAAGTAGGAGCAACAGCAGGTAGCTGAGAACGACATTTGCCACCTGCCAGGCCTCTTCTCGATTGAACAGCCAGCGGCGCATGAAGATGGGAACGAAGGCCGCCCACCCCACGTTCCAAGTTATGGTTGGAAGTAAAGTCACAATGGTAAAGGCGACGTAGTACTGGTCCACCTGTGATTGACTGCCGAACTGTCGAGCTACGGCCATTTCTCGCAGGTATGCAACCATGACTCCGACCACTTGCAGCGCGCTGACGATCATCGAAGACCGCAACATCTTCTTGTCAGACGCAGAATGAGTCATTTCAGAGCGTCCCGCCATGCTGCGGAGAGTGTCCCTCACCAAGTCTTGCGGGCTTGCTGGCGACCACGTGGTATCCGGCGACGATCAATCGGACAAGATATGCAAGCGCGGGGATATGCAACAACGAATTAGCCACGCGTGCCTGTGCGGTGTAGCGGGATCGGCGCGGGCGTCGGAAGCAGAAATCGCCCCCGAAACACATTTTCATCATCCGACGGAGTTCCCAATAGGATAGGTTTCGCTTTCCGACGTAGGGTATGCCGAGCCGAAAGCGGACATATGGATCCATCAGCCGACGTGGTAGCCACCCAAGGGCCCAGAGATTCACGTGAGGCTCAAGGCCCGCGCTAAACCTGTTCGGCGTGGTTAGGTATAACTGCCCACTAGGGCGCAGGATCCGCCGGAGCTCGGATAACAATTCAGGCTGTGAGGTTGCGTGCTCCAGGACCTCGACGCACGCGATGAAATCCATGGCATCCGAAGCGAGCGGCATCGACTCGCCGAAGGCGCAAAGCAAGACCACATTCCGCAATCCCAGTTCCGTACAGTGTTGTTCTGCCAACACCATTCGGTCGAGGTCGGCATCGAGGGCAATCACTGCCGAGAACTTCTTGGCGAGAATGCCGGTCAAACCCGCAGCACCACAGCCGGCCTCGAGCGCGATACTCTCAGGTCGATCGGCGAGTTCGCCCATGGAGACTGTCTGCCCCATTTGAAAGAGAATTTCTCTCGCGTTTTCATCAGCGCGCAGCAAAGTTTGTTTTTCGCCACGCTCAATCTCCGTGCGCGTCGGAAACTCTCTGAAGTAGTTATCGACCAGTTCAGCGAAACTTACGGTAACTGCCAACTTCAGTGCGCGGCTGACCCGTTCCTTCTCATCGCGCGTCGCCTGAAGGTGAGCGAAACTCAAGTCCTCACGGCCCGAGACCACTCGGAAGTCCACGATCTCGGAGTACCTCGGGTAGCTTCGGCCGCACTCGGAACATCGCCAAGACGATTGATTTAGTTTTCCGGTCGAGCGGCATAGCGGACAACGAATCTTGTCCCAAGCCGATTGAGAAGAGTCAGTACCAGGAGAAAGGGAAGCAAGTGCTTCAAGTTTCATCGAATATCCATAAATACGAACTCACTTAGCGAGAACCGGAATAGACAACCCTATACAAGGACCGACGCATGTTTTATGCCGAGCTGGGAACAACATCTTGCGACTCTGACGGATAGCGTGAGGACTCCTGGTAGAGGAGGGCGACCATAAATGCGAGGAACATCCAAAAGAACGCGCCCCAGATATTAGGGTTTGTCTGTACGGCTATGAAGTATCCAGAATATGCAGCCAAAAATGGAACCATCCAGCGGAGATGGAATTGCTGACCGGCACGAATCATGAGTATGGCCCGCTTTAGCAACTTCCAATGGAACCATCCGAAAATGAGAGGTCCAGCAATTCCAGCGGCGTGAAAACTCTCAATCACGAAATTCTCTGAAACATGGGGTGGCGGAATTAGGGTCTTATATGCGTCCGCACCATGGCCAAGGATCGGGCTGCTGATCCCATCCTCGATAATACGCATCCAGAATACGAACCGCCCGTACATCGTTCCTTGCTCCCACACGCTGAGAGTAAGGAGCCGGTCGACCAGAACGTCCTTGAGATATGGAAGTAGGTTCACCAACGCCAAGTACGAGCCAACGACGGTCACGCAGATGACCAATAGACTCCGGAACACGCGAACCCGTTGATCTGACTTCAAGGAGGCGGCCACTCGCGTGATGATGAGCATGCCTATGAGTCCGACACCCAGCCCAACCCAAGCTCCGCGGGCAAAAGTCAACATAACGCCGATAAAGATAAGCGCCGCACAGAGCCATAGACGGCCTCGGTGCCGTTCATCCCGCTGTAAGCTTTTCGTCAAGGCGAGCAGGCAAACTGCTGCCATTTGACTGCCGGTGTTAGGCTCGAAAGACCAAGGCCGGGGAATCGGAGTGTTGCTACCCGCCGTCTCCATGGTGTAGTTGCCCAGCGTGTCGATTTGTACCAGGTGATCGTGCGGATCCAGGCCGCTCAAGTTCAGAAGTACCATCACAATCCCTGCCGCGGCGTAGATAGCGTACATCGCTATCAGCCAGCGGACCGCGCGATCGAGCAAATCTGGGTTTGTCAGCAACTGACGCAAAAATAGGACGAAGATCCCGATATTGATCGCCAGCAGCACGCAACTAATTAACCCGCGAAAGAAAAACGGGGAGCCAGGATGCAGCAGAGTCGCCAGAAAAAACGCCGCGTCGAGCAGCAACAGCGGTCTGATCAGCGGTATGTAACCGAGTTTTTCTGTCCCGTTTAATAGCCGCCACAGGAGCAGCACTAACATGATCGCCGTAGCCGCTGTGGCCGGACGCAAAGTATAGAAATTCTCGAACGTATAAAGGCGGTCGCCGAACTCAATGCTGAAGATGTGGAGTTGAATCGCCACCATCAGGAACGCCACCTGTCCGACAGGTCCAGCCTTGCGGACCGCGAGAAACATCACAACCACGAGCATCGCTGCAAAGATCAGCTCAAAACCAGACCAGACCCCGATCATCGTAACGGCGCAGGCCGCCAAGGCTAGCGACACCGCTACAGATGTGCTGGGGTTCAGCGGCGGGTGAATCGCTACGCGATCCATATCTTTAGACTTTCCACGTGCCTGTGAAGCTTGAGAAGGCCCATCTCGATCACTCGGCAGATCTCAACTCTGCATTTTCCATTGCCTGCACGAACGTACGCAGTGTAAACGGGTCCATGCGTCGCAAGGTTAGCCAAGGTAAGGCCATCAGTTCTTTGATGTGGGCTTCGTCCCACGATTCCCAACCATCGTGAGGAGCGGAAATTAGCTTCCCGGTCAACGATCCAGAGGCTCCGGAGCCCAGAAAAACGGCTAGCCGCGCGGCCAATTCCACCGGGACGCCCCGCCCTGCCTGACGTTGCTGAGCAAGTTCCAGTTCCGGGCCGGCGGCCTCACCGGCTTCGAGGATTTCTTGCAGCATGCGCGTGTTGACCGCCCCCGGTGCAATGGCGTTCACCTGAATATTGGATGCTCGTACTTCCTCAGCCAGGATTTCTGTCAAGCGCAGGATCGCCGTCTTGGAAGTGCCATACGCACTGAAATATGGGCGTGGCGCAGTGGCTCCGCCGCCGGATACATTGATGATCTTCCCCTCTCTGCGCGCCATCATATGAGGCAAGACTGCTTTGATGAAATAGAGCGCGCCGAACACGTTGACTTGAAAAGTGCGAACCCAGCTATCCACGTCGTTTTCGACCAAAGCTCCAATCGGCCCCTGGGTCCCGGCGTTATTCAGGAGCACATCGATCTGTCCGAACGCTTGGAGCATCTCATTTACCACCCGCGACACATCGTTCCGCAGCGAAACATCAGCCGCTATTGTCAGGCAGTCCCCTCCAACCCTCCTTATTTGAGCGGCCGTTTCCTCCAGCTCAGAAACGGTACGTGCCGTCACTGCGAGCCTGGCGCCTTCGCGAGCGAAAGCCAAAGCCACGGCTCGACCAATTCCGCGTCCTGCGCCGGTGATGAGGGCGACTTTGCCTTTTAGTTGCACCGGAACCTACAGCTGCAACACCGCCAGGCTAGAGCCTGGAAGGCGACAGAGTTGAGGATATTCTCGCGACAGCTCGTGCAGAAGCTTAGAGACGCCGTTGAC
>Ga0137360_10000692_pt1 | contig 19615 bp, 17 predicted proteins | sample Mad1_60_16metaG_FD_104924 | JGI IMG/M metagenome (GOLD analysis project Ga0137360, IMG submission 104924) | Vadose zone soil microbial communities from Angelo Coast Range Reserve, California, USA - Mad1_60_16 metaG | ecosystem: Environmental > Terrestrial > Soil > Vadose zone | place: USA... | reverse complement strand
TAGTGGTTTTCCGCGATGATCTTGGGCTCGCTCTCGGCGCGTCCTTCGGTAAGCTTTATTTCCGTTTGGTATTTGAAAGGTTGACCCGGAACGCCCACGGAGATCGCGGCGGCTTCGACACCCGGCGTGGCGCGCAGAGTTTCGAGGATGCGGTCGGTGAACTGGCGTAGTTTTTTCAAATCGCCGGTTTCGCCATAGTTCATGCTGAGCTGAAAGGTGAGAATGTGGGCGGCGTCAAAGCCGGGGTTAACGCGGCCAAGTTGCTGAAAGCTGCGAAGAAGCAGAGCGGCGCCGGCGAGCAGCGTGACGGCCAGGGCAACCTGGATGCCGACCAGCAGCCGCTGCAACGGATTTCGTCCTGAGACTTGCGAGCGGCTGGATTGGGCAAGCGAGGCGGACAGACTGCGACGGGTGCCGCGAATGGCGGGAACCAATCCGCAGAGCAGGGTGACTAGAACCGAACACGCCAAGGAATACAGGACGATGCGAGCGTCGAGACGGATTTCCTCGACACGGGGAAGCTGCGCGGCCAGAGAGCGGAAGATGTCAGACGCTGCCGCCGCGACAAAGAGGCCGAGGCCAGAGCCGATGAAGGCGAGGAGAAACGTCTCCGTGAGCAGTTGCGCGATGAGTGCACCGCGTGGCGCGCCCAAAGAGAAGCGGACAGAGATTTCGTGTTGCCGCTGAGCCGAGCGAGACAAGAGCAGGGCGACGATATTCGTACAGGCGATGAGCAGAAGCAGCGTGACGGAGCCGAAGAGCAGCCAGAGAGAGCGGCGCGAGTCGGCGATAGTGGTTTCCTTGAGCGGCTCGATGCCGACGGAGAGCTGGGCGTCGGTTTTGGGGAACTCGCGGCCGAGCTGCGCCTGCACGGTGGCGAGATTGGCGCGAGCTTGTGAAAGGATGACGCCAGGTTTGAGGCGTCCGATGACGGTGAACCAGTTGTTTTCTCGGGGCTCACCGTAAGAAATGCCCGCAGGAATGGGACACCATAAATCGGTGTCGCGATTAGGAAAGAGGAACGAGGGCGGCATCACCCCCACGATGGGAGTTAAGTGGCCATCGAGACGCAGATTTTTGCCTATGATGTTGGGCTCGGCGTTGAAGCGACGACGCCAGAAGCGATCGCTGATTAGGACAGCGGCCGGCCCATTGAGGGTCTCCTCCTCGGGCGTAAATTCCCGCCCTGGCGCAGGTTCAACGCTCCAGACTTGGAAAAAGCGCGGCGAAACCCACGCCCGAGTCACTTTCTCCGGCAAAGCGCTGGTAGATTCGGAGACGTCTTCGGTGTAGAAGCCGGTGAGCGCTTGGAACGTGGAATTGAGACGATTCCAGTCTTCGAGGCGAACCGGTGCGACCATGTGGAAGGGACTTGAAGTTTTCGGATTGTATTGGTCGACGCGCATAAGCTGATCGGCGTCAGGGAACGGGAGGGGTTTGAGGAGGATGGCGTCGATGGCGGAGAAGACGGCGCTGTTCGCGCCAATGGCTAGAGCTAGGGTGAGGATCACTGTGATGGAAAACGCCGGGGATTTGCGTATGAAGCGAAAGGCGGATTTGAGATTCGCAACGCTGGCGTCGAGGATGCGGATGCGGTAGACGTCGCGGACTTCTTCCTTGAATTTTTCCTGGCCGCCGAATTCGAGAATGGCGCGGCGGCGAGCTTCGTCGGTGGGCATGCCTGCGGCGATGTTCTCGTCAGTGAGTTCGTCGATGTGGAAGCGAAGCTCGGAGTTCATTTGCGCGTCGGAAGCGCGCTTCGGAAGTAAGGATTTCCACCACGACATGGCTAACTCCTATTGAGCGGTTTGAAGAATATTGGCGACCGCACCTGCCAGGCGATTCCAGTTTGATTCCTCGCTAGCCAATTGCTTGCGGCCTTTCGCGGACAACTTGTAGAACTTGGCTTGACGCCCTTTTTCGGACTCGCCCCAATCAGCCTCCAGCCAGCCGCGTTTTTCCAGGCGATGCAGGGCGGGATAGAGCGAGCCTTGTTGTACTTGCAGAACTTCCTTGGAGATTTGGCGGATGCGCAGGGAGATGCCGTAGCCGTGCACGGGGCCGAGGGCGACGATTTTCAGGATCAGCATGTCGAGAGTGCCTTGCAGCAGATCTGATTTCTCAATGGGCATTCCGTCTCCTAACTTCAATGTATGCAACTTCCGAAAACCGGCTACCTGAACAAGCTTCGCCGGGACAAAACTAAGTCGTTCAGTTGAGTTTCGCTTTGGCGTCGCGAATCTGCTGCATCAATATGCCGCGAACGTAGTGCCAACAGGGGACCAACGCCAACGCGGTTTGCGCATATTGCTCCGCGGCCTTCAGGTCAGGCGTAGTACGGTTCAAGTTCGACCAGGCAAGATTCATCAACAATTCCGGCTCGCCCCATGAGGGCTCCAAGGGATCGTTCGTCGTGTTTTTGTGTGTCCGCAATGTTTCGAGGCCCTTTTCGGACACTTCCATTGCTTTGGCCTGGCCGCCTCCCCGTTCCGGAGGAATATTCCAGTAGATCGGACCTAGCACCCAAAGGAGCCGAGGATTCTCCGGCGTCGCTGCGTGAGCGTCTTTCAAGGCTTGCCTGGACTTTGCCACCAGGGCCTGTTGCTCCCGGGCGTCTTTCTTGTTGACGGCATAGGCGAGGAGTCCGAAGCAGGAACCGAGTGCAATTTTCGCATCGGCGAAGCTAGGGTCGGCCCAGGCCGATTTGTCGAATTCCTCCGCCGCTTGATGGAGATCCTGCTCCAACTCTTTCTTGTCGACGTTATCGTTGAAGCCGTTCATCGCTTTGCGCCAGAGGGCAAATCCTCGCCAATAGAAAACGCGAGACGCGAATTCCTTGTTCTCTATGAACGGCGTTAGCTCGGCATAGAGGTGTTGGAGGGCGGGACGGTCGCCTTCGTAGTCGGCCTTCTGAATTTGAATGACGACTTTGATTACGGCTTCGCGTTCGTTGTCGAATGGGCCTGCGAGCGCCGACGCCGGAGTGATGACAAGAAGGGCTGCAGCCATGAGGAGGATCCGGGAATGGTTCTTCCTAGACATTCTACATATGTATGACAGGGATAGGTAGAATGTCAAGGAGAGAAAGAGATCGTAGTGCTTCCGGTGACTGTGAACAGAACTCCCAGAGGCATGTACATTAAACGGACAGACTGTAGAACGAAGATGCTGGTTGGGCGGTTAGGAGTTCCAGGCGACGCGGGAAAGCTGTTTTTTGCGGGATTCCCATTCGCTGCCGGAAAGGATGCGCGGGGCCACGTCAATCAGGCGGGGAATGAGCCGGAAGACAGCCGCAGAGGTCCAGGGACGGCCGTCGCGAGTGCGATAGTCGCGGACGTTGAGAGCATCGGCCATGCTGGTGAAGGAGACGTCTTGGACGATGAGTTCGGCGAGGAATTTGAGGGTTTGCGTTTCAAGGGGATCGTCCTCGAGGTGATGGCAATCTGCGGCGATGCGCAGGCCAAAGGGGATCTCTTCGGAGCCAAGAACTTCTTCTGGAGGCTCGGGCATGGCGGAGGTTTCGACTTCGCGCTCCCATTCGAGGGCCACCAGGGTCCAGCCAGCGTCGTGCATCTTGGAGAGATACATGGAAGTCGGGAGAATGGTGACTTTCTCTCGAATGCGTTCATGTTTTTTCATGACTGCCTCCCTCGAGATGACCGAAAGACGCGCGCGAGACGCAAACTAGAAAGTACGGGCAATTGAATCACCTTTTTTAGCGGTCTTTGCGATTCGCGTAACTAATAGAGAACAAAATACTTGCCGCTTCGGAGTAGCGCGCAGAGAAAAAGCGAATGTTCGGTCATGGGATGCCCATGTCGCGTTGCCGGACAGTTACACTTAAGAATTCATGTGGGATAAAACTTGTTGACCGTCCTCGGGGTTAACAGCGTATGATTTGACAGTCGTTGAACCCACCTCAACGTTTACTCCACATTCCGGCCCAGAAAGCAGCCCGGTGCCCTATGGATAGCGCGGTGCGCCGATTGGAAAATCGTTCTCCTGTGCACGTAACCGTGGACTTGTCCGGATTGGATGTTCACACCGTGGCGCAGCAAGGAGTCACGGAAAACGTAAGCGCACGAGGTGCGCGCGTGGTGACGAGCAAGCCATGGAATCCCAACGATCACGTAAAGGTAAGATCACTTTTGGGGAGCTTAAGATCAAGGGCGCGCGTAGTTTATTGCCAGCCCTTGGGGAAAGATTCTTTTGCAATTGGTTTGGAGTTATTTGTGAGCGTCGGCGAGTGGACCATGCCGCAATCGGCGCACCGCCGCATTGCTTAGCCCTCGGCGACAGAACGTGGCAGGGTCGCCGCCACGTCTTTTGTTCGCCAGTTTTTTAACATCTCAGGTTTGGTGATGAAGCTACTGCGTCGCGACTGACGGTTCGTCACCAGAGGCAGGTCCGCCAGCCAATACGAGTTGGTTGCAGGCAACGCGAAGGGCTTCGTACCAGGTCCTGGTGAAGCTGGCGATTAATTCTTCCACTGTACGCCCGCCAATCGTGATTCCAGAGTGAATAACTTCGCCCCAGGTGTGTATGCGGGTGCCTTCCTGCCTCTCTTCAAAAGTGACCCATTGGGCCAAGGCGACGCCGATGGCGTGGTCAATCCAGCCCACTTTCTTTCCGGGGACGCATGTGGTAATGACGTGGTCGACGACGGCGTTCACAGGCCGCAGGAGCTCAATCTGTAGGCGGCTGCCGGGTTCCCATGGGCTGCCGTCACGCCAACGCAATTCGCCATAGACATTGGCGAAATTGTTCCAACGATGCAAATCAGAGAAGACTGACCAAGCGAGCGCAGGGCTGGCCTTGGTGACAACGGAATACTCGAACCTTGCCATAACTGGTGACTAATTTCTCCTTGCTGAGGTTTGTTTGTATTCGGGACTAGCCAGCCGCTCAGGCGCTGGCGAAGAATATTTATACGTTGTTTCTTTAACGCTGTCAAGTATATAATTAGGGTCACGCTAGGCCTGGAGGAAGAGTGGATGCCGCGAAAAGCTGACAAACAGCTGGAAGGACGGATTGTTGACGCGGGCTATCAGTTGTGGAGCAAGGGGGGAGAGCGTGCATTAACGATGCGTGCCGTGGCTCTCGCGGCGAAAACGACTACGCCGACGCTGTATGAGAGGTTTCGCGATAAGCACGACTTGATCGTGTTTCTCAGAGTGCGGGCGAAGGAGAGGATGTTTAACGCGCTGCAACCGGCGAAGTCGACAGTGGAGGCTTGCCGGCTTGGGTTGGAGTTTGCGCTGGCCAATGGGAACGAATACTTGTTGTTGACTTCGGATTGGGCGGAGCGTCTAGAGCGCAAAGAACTGATGCCGTCGTACGAATACGCAATGGAAAAGCTGGCATTGGATCTCGGGGGAGGGCCTTCAGATTATGCGAAGCTGGCGATGGCGCTGGTCGCGCAAGTGCATGGAACCGCCCTTTTGCTTTTGGGAGAAGAACTTGAAGCGGGAATTTCCAAAGAATTAAAGGAGGCGTGCCTGGAGGCGTGTGAAGCGCTGATCCAGTGCGCGGGGAAAAGAGTTGGCGGCGAAGCGAGGCGCTGATGCGGGCTTTCCGGGAGATGATTTGCGAGGGTCGCAGCGCGCCACGGCGCGGCCGGGCGTGGCCCTTACAGGGTAACAAGCCCTTCAATTGTGTTATTTAGCGCGGCGTTTTGCTTTGATTAGGACGTCAACAGAATCGGGGCGGCCATTCCAGAAATCGAGGCGGATGCGGCCGTCGGGAAGTTGCATCACGGTGGCGGGGATGGCGCTGGCGGTGAGATACCAGCCCGGGGGCAGGACTATGGCGTTGCGGGGACGGCCAAGACTGCGGTCGAAGATCAGTTCGTCCCCATCGAGACGGTAGCTGGTCGGCGCGGTATAGGTTTCGGAGATGCGGAGACGGATGGACTGGCCTTTTTTCACTGGTGGGAAGGGGATCAGGACGACTTGCGTTGCGGGAGTTACGGGCTCGCCGGCGTCAATTTTTGCGACGGCCAGATCGGCGCCGGTCATCAACTTCGTTGACAGCTTTTCGCCAGTATCGAGAATGTAGGCCGACGGGTCAGAAACTGTGCTGCCCTCGCGGACGACATTTAGGTACTTGTCGGCGCCTTCGTGAGATTCGGTGTAGTCGTGGTAGAGGCTGAAGGCGTGCGTTTCCGGCTGCTGCAGGAAGTAGACGATGTCACGGTCCTGATGGGCGCGCTCGGAGAGACGTGCTCGCTCGGATTCTCCTTGAAAAGGCGATTCCCAACTGCGGGCTTGCGTAGCGGGATGTGGCGCGGCGGAGGGCCCTGTCTGGGCGCCGAGTTTGGCGCGGAGAATGAGCGGGGCTTCGCCGGAGCCGGCGTTGATGAAACTGATGGCGATGCGGCCGTCTGGTTCCGGTAAGATTTGCGACGGAACGTTGCAGCCAACCAGTTCGTAGCCAGCGGGCAGGACGATTTTGTTTCGCTTGATGCCGAGAGGGCGATTGAAGACGATGGCGTCGCCGTCACGATAGTAACTCTTTGCGTCTTTATAAGTTTTGAGGATGAGGACTCGGCCTTGGCCTTCTGAGGGTACGGGACGAGCTAGAGAAATTTTGATGAAGCTAGTGTCGGCATCTGCGTCTGCCATGAGCGGATCTATGCGGGCTTCGGCGCCACTGACTACTTCGAAGTGAAGCGGCCCACCAGTCATGGAATCGAAGACAGCTTCATCGCTTGCGGCGCTGCCTTTGCGAATGGGGTTGTAGAAAAACTTTGCGCCGGGCGTAGTGGCGGTCACTTCGTAATAAATCTTGAAGCTGGCGGTTTCGGGCGCCAGAAGCTCGTAGCGCGTGTATTCATCGGTTTCGGTTTGCTTCGGGGCGGGGGATGCAGCCGCGGGAGGCGCAGACGTTTTTTGTGCGTGCAGCGCAGTGCCGCCGAAAAGCGTAAGGATCGCGAGTGCGGACGCGGTGGCAAGTTCTCTGCGCATGAAGGCTCTCCTTGAGCGGGACACGGATGGCAATTTCGAGCATGCATCATCCCCGACTAGGCGGCCTGAGTAAATAGTAAGGATTTCGCGCGTCTGGAGGAGAGAGGAACACTTGGGGCCACGGCTGTGATGGGCAGGGTTTTACGTTGACGACAAACATCCTGAAATCGGGCGTAAAAGGGCAGACTCAGAAGGTAGAATCAGTCGCGCGTACGATTCAGGAGAAAAACGATGGCGAAGAGACCGACGTCCTTTGTGGGGAATGGCGTGCTTAGCGAGAAGCTGTTTTTTACACCGTCGTTTTCCGGAGAATTGTTTTTCATTTTCGTCAAGGTGCGCCCTTTTTTGAAGGAGCTCAGAGAGAAGACCAGAAATCCGGACGTGTTTCTAAACGTCGAAAAAGTGATCATGGGCTCGAAGCTGGGGCGGGCGCAATTTGCAAAGGTGGGCCCGCGGGTTCAAGCTTTGCGGCCGAAGCAATGAGGTTTGGCGAGGGCAGATTGCGAAGGCTTTCCTTATTGATTGGGGCATCCGCTGTTTTAGTTGGGGCATTTTCGCTTGCCGGCGCAGCTCGTGCCGAAGATTGTGGAAACGGAGTGGAGCTGAGATTGAGCGCGCCAGACGTGGCGCAAGGCACGCTTTTGCTGGCCCAGTTACGCAGCCCGAAGCCCCTGATGGAAGTCAGCGGCAGATGGAACGAGCGGGATGTTCCATTCTGGCAGCAGCGAGAGCAAGAGCACGGAACCTCGAGTTTAGATGTGCGGAAGGCACTGCTTGGCGTCGATCTGGAGAAAGCGGCAGGGAAGTACGAGTTCACCGTTACGGCGCAGTTGCAGAACGGCGAGCGCGTGAGCTGCCAGGCAATGATCGAAGTGAAGGAAGGGCACTTTGCCACGGAAAACCTGACGGTGAAGAAACAATTTGTGGAACCGAATCCGGAACAAGCGGCGCGCGCAGAGGCGGAAACAAAACGGCTGCGAGAAATTTATGACCGGGTGACGCCGGAGCGTTTGTGGGATGGACCGTTTCGCATGCCGTTAGACGGGGAGTTTAAGGGAAGCAACTTTGGGAAACGGCGTGTTTTGAATGGGCATCCTGGGTCGCCGCACGGCGGTGTGGATTTTCCTGCTCCGACAGGCACGCTGGTACATGCGGCGCAAAAGGGGCGGGTGGTTTTGGCGGAAGAGCTATTTTTTTCAGGGAACAGCGTTCTCGTTGACCATGGATTGGGGATTTACACGTTCTACTGCCATTTCTCAGAGATCGACGCGAAAGTCGGCGATGAGGTAATTGCGGGAACTGTTCTGGGGAAAGTCGGAGCGACGGGCCGCGTGACCGGACCTCATCTACATTGGGGCCTCGAGGTCCAGCGAGCGCGAGTGAATGCGCTGGAGATCGTGAAGGTTCTCGGAGGCAGCTAGATCTCCAAAAGGATTGAGGATTTGGCAAGCCAATGTGTGATTCCTACTCCCGTGTGAATAAAAGTGAGCGATGAGGTAAGAATCCTCGGGCTGATTTCCGATACACACGGACTGCTGCGGGAGGAGGCGGTGCGCGCGTTGCGTGGTTCGGATCTGATCCTCCATGCCGGGGATGTCGGCGCTCCTGAAATCCTCGAAACCTTAAGAGCCCTCGCTCCCGTTGTCGCGGTGCGCGGAAATGTGGATAGGGGTGCCTGGGCTCGGGCGCTTCCAATCAGCGAGGCTGTCCGGGCCGGCTCCGTAACCATTTATATGTTGCACATTTTGCAGGGTTTAGACCTCAATCCGGGGGCTGGCGGATTTCAGATAGTTGTGAGCGGACATTCGCATAAGCCCGGGCAGACCGAGAAAAACGGCGTGCTTTACATCAACCCAGGCAGCGCTGGACCACGGCGCTTTCAGCTCCCTGTGACAGTGGCACGACTGGATTTGCGGGTTAGACCGTGGCAGGTCGAATTCATCGATCTCGCGGTCTAAACCTAGACCGAATCCGCCCAGGTCTCTAAGTGATAGAATACAAGAAAGTTAGTTATTCTAGACTTGTCCCCGCAACAGAAAGTAATGTCTAAATGGATAGCAGTAAATTGCCGATTTAAGGTTTTTTTTGGGAAGACCGAAACGCTAGGAGCCTTGTGTGCACTAAGTGAAGCGTCGCATTCGCAAAATGGGGTTGCACTCGAACGGGTAACGTACTAGAGTACCGGGACAATATGCATTATTTTGGTACCGTCCCGCTATTGCCGGGGGAAAGTGCCAAGACGCACAATACGAACGATGTGGACGACGTTCGTGCTCGTTTCCTCGCTCGTGTCGACCGTTCACTTCGGCGTTATGTTCACTAAGGTGATGATGCTGAAGCCAGTCCTGTATGGGCAGGCTTAGGTCTCCGAGTCGTCAAAATCACTCGAGAGGTTAGTGTCTCTCATGGCTATACTTCATTTTCGCTGTAAAGAACGGCGCAGAACATTGCGAGTATGCATCACGGTTCCGATAACCGTGCACGGGCAGGATGAAAGCGGTGATAAGTTCCGCGTAAAAGCCAAGTCGCACTCCGTGAACCGCCACGGGGCGTTGCTGCAGCTGGAGCAGCCTGTAGTTGTGGGACAGATGCTGATTCTGGTGAATGAAAACAGCGACCGGACCGTTGAGTGCCGGGTGGTGTCCGTGAAACGCGATCGGGAAAACAAGACGTATATTGGCGTTGAGTTTATCTCGGCGGACTCCAATTTTTGGCACATGAGTTTCCCGCTTCCCGGAGCCAAACCGCTCCGCCGCAGCATTGATTCCAAGGCTACCGCATAATCTCAAAAGAGATTGAAGATCGACGTAGTTAGAAGCCCTCTCTTGAGCGAGAGGGTTTTTGCTTTTGCGGTGGTGCGCCTGGAGAATTTTTTTTCGATGCGATACTTTTGGGGGATTTGCGTCGCGCTGGGGGCTTGCCGCTTGCCAGGGCATCGCGGGTTTTCTTGGGAAGCTTGGCGACCACCAAGTCGTAGGATTCACGCAACAACTGGGCGAGTTCGTCGGGCGAAAGGGCGTCTTTGGTTTCGAGAGCGACCCACTTGGCGCGAGCCAGGTAAGGCGCGGGAATGATGCCCGGGCGTTCGGTCAGCCCGGCGAAATTTTCCGGGGAAACTTTGAAAGTCAGCCAAGTCTTGGCGGGCCGGAGAACTGTGAGAGCGTGAATTTTGCCGGCTACTTTGAAAACGAGGACCTCGCCCCATTGGATTTGTTCGGTGGTTTGGGGAAACGAGAGACAGAGATTGCGAATCCAGTCGATGTTCATGGGCTAGCATCCACGTGAATCGTTTGAGACTGCCTATGTTCGTTTCTTCTAGGAGATTATGGAATCGCCGAAGCCCACGCGAGGCCATCCACGCCGGGCGTGAGCTTGATCGGCTGCAGCAGCTTGTGACCGGGGACATCCAGCACTTCAATCGTTCCAGCCTGGGGACAACTCACGAAGGCAAACTTGCCGTCAGGCGTGATAAGAAGTTCGCCGAGCGCGGGCGGGATGTCGAAGGATTCTTCAAGCTTTGCGCTGGCCAGATCGATCACGAAAATTTTTCCGGAGGGAGACGATGCCAAAAGCTTGGTGCCGTCGGCAGTGGGCGAAGACGAATAGACCGTTGCAGGGAGAGGAATCCAACTGGCAACTTTGTTTGTCGTGGTGTCGATGACGGCGATCCGCGGAGTGCCTTGATCGTGGGTGAAGACGCGCTTGCCGTCAGCCGAAATGGAGATGCGCTGGACGGTTTGTGCAATGGGGATGACCGTGACAAGACTGCGCTGCTTGAGGTTCAGCACGCTCACGCTGCCTGCGGCCACGTTGGCGGTGTAGGCGCGTTGGCCATCGGGGGAAATTACAATCATGTGGGATTCGATCGCGCCTGTGGGAATTTCCGCGATGACTTTGCGAGTGGCGGGATCGATGACGTCGACGGCTTTGGCGAGTTCGGCGGTAACGTAGAGCAGGCCATCGGGGCCGAATTCGGCGCGGTGAGGACGAAGGGGCTTGCCGAGATCGATGGTCGCTGCGAGTTTGCGGTCGTGCAAATCGACGATGTCGATGGTGGCGCCGTCCGTGCCGGGTTTGCCGACGCCCGAATTGCCGTAAATGGGAACGAACGCGAAGCGCGAGTCGGGCGAGACGGCAACTTCGTGGCCGTTGACTCCGACAGTGACTTTGGCCAGCTCCTGGCGCGTCTCCGGATCGACGAGGAGTGTCGTGTGCTCGCGTTGGTTGGCCACCACGAGCATTCCGTGTCCCGGCGAGGCAGGGACGCGGCCTCCACCGGTCGCCAAGGCCAGAAACATTAGGGAAGCGATCAGCCACGAAATAGGTGCGGACATTTTTTGCCTCGTTTGCGCGCTTCGTCCCTGTGATTCGTCGGCGAAGTAGGCGGATTATATCAGCCTCACCGAAGGTTGCCACGCGGATTTAGAGATTTAGATTTGCACAGGCAGATTCAGAGACTGAGCAGATTCGTTCCGGAGTAAGATACGCCGTCTCCGAGAACCGCTCCTGAAGTTCAGTTCAGTACGGAGAGGCATTCGGGAGTTACAGTATGAAGAGACTCCATACTTGGATACTTAGAACCTGCGGCGCGCTCGCGGCCTCGAGTTTGCTTCTTTCGGCGTGGCTCGGCGTACTGGCTGCGCCCCAGGCACCTAGCAACCCCAGCCCCCGTGGTTCTGCCGAGGAGAGTCGTGATTGGCCGGCGTACGGTGGCGCGCCGGAGAACACGCATTACTCCAGCCTCGCGCAAATCAATCGAGCAAATGTGAAGGAGCTGAAAGTCGCCTGGAGCTTTGACACGGGCGAACAGGGCGGGCTCGAAACAAGTCCGATCGTTGTCGACGGAGTGTTGTACGGAATTACCCCGACGCAGAAAGTGTTCGCGCTGGATGCGGCGAGCGGCAAACTCTTATGGAAATTTGATTCTGGCATTAAGGGGACGCAACCAGATCGCGGGCTGGCTTATTGGTCGAGTGAGAAGGGCAAGCGCATTCTGGTCGGCGTGATGAATTTTCTCTATGCGCTCGATGCGAGTAGCGGCAAACCGATCGCAACGTTTGGGAATGAGGGAAGGATTGATTTGCGCGGCGATCTTGGGCGCAATCCAGAGCGGCAATCGGTGGCTTTAACCAGCCCAGGTACCGTCTACAAGAACTTGATTATTGTTGGCGGGCGGAATCCGGAGACTCTGCCCGCGGCTCCCGGAGATGTGCGCGCGTACGAGGTGCGATCGGGGAAATTGAGGTGGGCGTTTCACACGATCCCGCACCCCGGTGAATTTGGCTACGAGACCTGGCCGAAAGATGCGTGGAAGTACAGCGGTGCTGCGAATAATTGGGCCGGAATGGCAGTCGATCCGAAACGCGGAATCGTTTATGTGCCGACGGGATCGGCGGCGTTCGATTTTTATGGCGCTAACCGCGTGGGTGACGATTTGTTCGCCAACTGTTTGATTGCTTTGAACGCGGAGACCGGCGAGAGGATCTGGCATTTTCAGGGAGTGAAGCACGACCTCTGGGATCGTGATTTTCCTTCACCGCCTACGCTTGTGACCGTAAACCGCGACAGCAAGGAGATCGACGCCGTCGTACAAACGACGAAGCAGGGATTTGTTTATTTGTTTGACCGGGCGCGCGGGAAGCCGCTTTTTCCAATCGAGTACCGCAAATATCCGCCAAGCGATGTGCCAGGCGAGGTCGCTGCATCCGAACAGCCTTTGCCAGCGAAGCCGGCGCCGTTTGCGCGGCAGTTTCTCAGCGAGGACATGCTAACGAATCGTACCCCCGAAGCGCACCAATGGGCGCTCGAGCACTTTCGAAAATTTCGCGGCCAAGGGCAATTTGTGCCGTTCAGCGTGGGAAAAGATACGGTGATCTTTCCAGGATTTGACGGTGGCGCGGAGTGGGGCGGCTCAGCCGTTGATCCGCAAACCGCAATTCTCTATGTGAATGCAAACGAGATGGCTTGGACGGGAGCGCTGGCGCCGGACACAGAAGAAAACAGTCCTAAGGCCCTTTATATGAGCCAGTGCAGCGTATGCCACGGCGAGAAGATGACCGGCTCGCCGCCTGCCATGCCTTCGCTCGTCCGCGTGGGAGACCGATTGTCGCCGCAGCAGATTGGGGCGACGATCAAAAATGGCAAGGGACGAATGTCGGCGTTTGCGAATTTCGACGCCGGCCAACTTTACGCGCTGATTGATTTTCTCGTGAGCGGGAAGTCCAAGGAATTGCCGAGTTCAGAGCTTCCGCCGCCGGACATGAAGTATCGGTTTACGGGTTACCACAAGTTTCTCGATCCGGATGGCTATCCCGCAATTGCTCCACCGTGGGGGACGCTCAGCGCGATCGATCTGAATACAGGTGAATACGTCTGGAAGGTGAGCCTGGGAGAATATCCCGAGCTTGCGGCGAAGGGACTGAAAAACACTGGCACGGAGAACTATGGGGGGCCTGTGGTGACGGGCGGAGGGCTCGTCTTTATCGGGGCCAGCGACTTTGACAAGAAGTTCCGGGCGTACGACAAAGCTACAGGCGAGATGTTATGGGAAACGACGCTGCCCTTTTCTGGCAACGCAACACCCGCGACCTACGCCGTGAATGGACGGCAGTACGTTGTGATCGCTGCGGGAGGCGGGAAGGATCTCAAGTCACCTTCCGGCGGAGTATACGTTGCGTTCGCACTTTCGAAATGAAAGTAAGACCCGTCGCATCCGTGCGGCGAGATTGTGGCGACGCTTCGACTGCAATGCGGACGGTTCAAAGCAATCAATGCAACGCAGCCGTCACTGAGTAAATCGGAGGGAGATGTGCCGAAAGAACGTGCCAGGAATCGCCCGCATCTCGCGTGTGAAAGAGCGTTCCACCCGCTGTGCCGAAGTAGACGCCTGCAGGGTCGCGGTCGTCGGAGGTCATCGCCTCGCGCAGAATGAGGTCGTAGGCATCGGACTGGGGCAGGCCTTTGGTCAGCAGCTTCCAGGTCTTTCCGCCGTTGCGGCTGCGTGCCACGCGGAGTTTCCCTTGGGGTACGTAGCGCTCCTCTGGGGAATGAATAGGGATCGTAAAGAGAGTGTCTTTTTCAGCCGCGGGAACGGCCAGACCGAAGCCGAACCGGGAAGGCAAGCCCTTTGAGATATCGGTCCACTTCTCCGCGGTAAAGCCAGCGCGGTAGACGCCGCAATGGTTTTGTTGGTAGAGCGCTTCCGGGTTGCGGGGATGCGCTTTCAATTTGTGAACGCATTGACCGACTTCGGGAAATTTTTCAGGCGCAAAGTTAACCAGGACATTTCCATTGAATGGCGACCAGGTTTTTCCACCGTCGTTCGAGCGAAACGCGCCAGCGGCGGAAATCCCAACGATAAGGCGGCCTTTACCGAGGCATTGAATCGAGTGAACGATCATACCGCCGGCTCCGGGTGTCCACTTCTCGCGCGTCGGATGATTGCACAAGCCCTGAACCATTTCCCAATTCGCGCCGTTGTCGCCGCTGTGGAAGAGCACGCCGGGATCGGCGCCAAGATAAACGGTTCCGGGGTCGTCGTTTGCGCCGGGAGCGATGTGCCAGATACGTTTGAGCGTTGCCTCCGGAGTTTCTTTTAGCTCCATCCCTTTTTCGGTGATTTGCCAGGATTTGCCTGTGATCCCTTTGAGTTCGAGTCCTTTCTCAGAGATCTGCCACGTTTTGCCATTGTCCGTGCTGGCATGAAGATGGGGTCCAAACCAGGCGTTTCCTACTGCGGCGTAGTGGCGCTTCGGGTCGCGAGGATCCTGCGTTACATGATGCACCTCCTGGCCGGCGAAAAATGGGCCGTCGCAATCCCATTTCTTGCGGTCTTTTGAGGTAAACGCAAAGGCACCTTTGCGGGTGCCGACCCAGATTCTTATCCTAGATTGACGCGGCATGGAGTTCCTCCGGCAAGAGAAGTGGATGGGCCTTCAAAGACGACAGTAATGTACATTTTATCGCACCAGGTCAAGCAGGCAGAAGGAATTTGGCAGCTTTCCGAGGCCATTAACCCCCTAACGAACGAGCGCCATTCTACGATCGAAGAGGTAGGTTGCCTAACTGATATTCTCTGACAGTACGCTGGTCCAAAATATTCGTCTGTTCATGTTCCACAAGATGACCTATGAAAGAGGGAGTGTAACAGCTCGTGTGAGCCGGACATGCCTCTTTAGCGCATTCGCCGGGATCAGCTTGGCCAGTACATCAAGGCAAAGGGGCAGACGGTGGATCGAGGAACTCAAGGCTGTCCGAGCCGCAAATCGGACGAGGAGGAGTGGTTCATGAAAAGGAGAATCTTGATTGCACTTGCTCTGGTGACTCTGGTTGTAGCATTTGCATATACGGCGTCGGCTCCGGCTGCACCGAATCATGCCAATGCGAATGCCGTGCCCACAGCGGCTCGGCAGCCCCACGCTGCGACGACAACGGCGGCGGAACCGCATCCAGAAATCCGCGAAGCGATTGCGGCTCTGCGTCGCGCCAAGGAGCACATGGAGCATGCCGCGCATGACTTCGGCGGGCATAGAGTGGAAGCAATTCGGGCGACGGATGTGGCCATCCACCAGCTTGAGGATTGCCTCAAGTACGACAGAGACTAAGCCAGAACATTTCGCAGTAGTCCCAAGCAGCGTCCGGCTGTGATTCGCCGCCGGACGCTGTTTTTTCTCGCTCAGCTTCTTATCGTGAGAGGCGGCAAACCCACTAGGCCGACAACCGAAGCCCGCACTTGTATTACAATCGCGCGCCTGAGTTGTGCTAAGGAGAAAAGCCGATGCTGGATCGCAGACGATTCTTGAGCGCTTGTTCAGGGCTCGGGCTGGGCGGGACGCTGTTTCCCGGCGTCCTTTGGGCGCAGGCGCAATCGCAAGGGGCGGCAAAGATCACCAAAGAGATGATCGACAATGCCGCCGCCATCGCCGATGTGCCCATCCCGGAAGAAACAAGAGAGATGATGCTGGACAACCTGAACCAGCAGGCCAAAAGTTACGAAGCGATTTATGCCCTCCACATCCCCAATTCAGTCGAGCCTTGCCTGATTTTCGATCCGGTGGTGCCGGGGATGAAAATTGAAACGGAGCGGAAGCCCGCGCGAATCTCGAAGCCGTCGTCAATCACTGCCCCGGCTACGCCAAAAAACTTGGAAGACGTGGCGTTTGCGAGCGTGCGCGACTTGGCCGAATTGGTAAGAACGAAAAAAGTATCCTCGGCGGCGCTGACGGAGATGTATCTGGAGCGTCTGAAGCGTTACGACACGACGCTGAAATTTGTGGTGACGCTGACCGAGGACCGCGCACGGGCGCAAGCGAAAGACGCTGACCGGGAGATTGCCAAGGGGAAATATCGCGGGCCGTTGCACGGATTGCCGTGGGGTGCGAAAGATTTGCTGGCTGTAAAAGGCTATCGAACGACTTGGGGCGCCGGCGGATTCGAAAACCAGATGATCGCTGAAGATGCCACGGTGGTGAAGCGGCTGGATGGAGCTGGCGCGGTGCTGGTGGCGAAGCTGACGCTTGGCGCGCTAGCGCTGGGCGACAATTGGTTTGGCGGCGTGACGCGGAATCCTTGGCATCCGGGGCAAGGGTCGAGCGGATCGTCGGCTGGACCCGCTTCCGCGACGGCTGCGGGATGCGTAGCCTTCGGCATCGGGTCGGAAACGCTGGGGTCGATTTCGTCGCCGTCGACGCGCTGCGGCTGCACGGGTTTGCGGCCGTCGTTCGGGCTCGTGCCGCGGACCGGGGCAATGGCGCTTTCGTGGAGTATGGACAAACTCGGGCCAATTTGCCGCGCGGTGGAAGATTGCGCGCTGGTGCTTGAGGTGATCTACGGGCCGGACGGCGCCGACCCGAGCGTGAAGAATGCGGCGTTCCATTGGGATGCGGCGCTCGATTGGCGCAAGCTGCGCGTGGGTTATTTGAAGGCGGATTTCGAGCCCAAGCCGCAAGAACAACCGCAAACGGCGACAGAAGAACCAGCGGCGACTCCCGAAGAGCAAAAAAAGCGAGATGAGCAGAAGCGGCGCAGAGAGGCTGCCCGGGCGCGCGCGGAGTACGACAGAAAATACAGCGATCGAGCGCTCGCGAAGTTGAAAGAGATGGGCGTGAATCTCATTCCGGTGGAAATGCCGAAATTTCCTTACCAATCCATGATGACCATGCTTTCGGCGGAAGGGGCTGCAGCGTTTGACGAATTGACACGGACCGGTAAAGACAAATTGCTCACATCACAGAAGCCGTTTGACTGGCCCAATTCGTTTCGTTCGGCGCGTTTCATTCCGGCGGTCGAGTACATCCAGGCGAGCCGAGCACGGCGCATGGCGATGGACGCGGTTGCAAAAGTGTTTGAGGGGATTGACGTGATTGTGGCGCCGACCAGCGGCGGTGAGCAGCTCGTCATCACGAATCTGACTGGCCATCCGTCCGTGATTTTGCCCAATGGATTCCGCGGCGATGATGCTCCAAAGCCGCCGACAGACGATCCCAGCGATTTTCAAAATGCGGGCGGCCCCGGCACGCCGGTAAGCCTGACCTTCCTCGGGAATTTATACGGCGAAGCGAGGCTACTCGCGTTTGCGCGGGCCTACCAAGACGCCACTGGATTTCATCGCAAGCATCCGCAGCTGTAGTCGCCGATGGCAGAGGACTGATGTCGTTGATATTGAGCTGACTAGTCGGAATACTAGTCATTTTATCGTTCACCTTGCGTGATGCGCCATGGCGCGCTCGATAGCCTCGGGTCGCGAATATTGCGTCGGCGAATTGAACCAATCCGGGTTCAAAATCGTATAAGAACTCAAGAGAGCGAGGCGCATCGATGTCCGGGAGACGCAAGTCTGGAAACTGTTCGCGTCACAGGTGATTGACCAGCGTCAGGAGGGGAAGTAGGATTTGCGCAACGGCACTCTGCTTGGCCACTCGCACAACAAGGAGACTCTGTGTACTGCTCAAAATGCGGAAGCGAAATTTCTAATGCGACGGCATTCTGCCCTACGTGCGGCCAGGCGGTCACTGTGCTCGTCGCTCCAGTTCCTGCTTCGGCTGCAATCACCAGTACGCCGATTCCGCCGGCACCACTTGTCCCTCGAAGCGCGGGCTACGGCGGCGTGGCTTACGCAGGTTTCTGGCTAAGGTTCGTCGCCTACTTGATCGATGGTGTAATTTCAGGAATAGCTTTCGTCATCCTCTTGATTCCTCTTTTTGTACTTACAGGCGCGGGAGCAGCCCTAAGCAAAATTGGCTCCGGCGAGGACATAAGTGACGACGTAGCAGCCTTTTTGGGAATCGGATTCATCCTGGGATTTTTTGGAATCGTCTTTCTCGTAAGCTGGCTGTACTACGCTCTCTCGGAGAGTTCGTCCTGGCAGGCGACGCCCGGGAAGAAGATGCTCAACCTAAAAGTGACCGACATGACTGGGCAGCCGATTTCATTTGGCCGGGCTTCAGGTCGCTTTTTCGCGAGAATAATCACACACATGATTCCTCTAGCGATAGGCTACATCATCGCGGGCTTCACAGAGAAAAAGCAGGCCATTCACGACATGATTGCGAGCTGTCTGGTTCTGCGTAAAGTTTAGTGCGCTCTTTCGAACGGCCGCAAAAAGCCCAGTGCCTGGGAATCGCGCCGACTCAGGCGTGGCGGACAGATTCCATCGGGTCAGTCCCCATCCACGGGCGCGCCGCGGAGTAAGCCGTGAGCACGGTCATCGCTCCCATCGTGAGCGCGACCGTAAGGAATACGATCCATTCCACCGGATGAATTCCATACAACTGCGAACGGACGAGCGCGCTAGCAATGATTCCACCGGCAATCCCCAAGCACACTCCCGCGGCGGTCACCATGCTTGTCTGACGCAGAATCATGCGCCACAAATCGCGAGGCGCAGCGCCAAGCGCGACCCGAATGCCTAACTCCTTTTTTCTCTCGCTGACGGAGTAAAAGACCGCTCCGTAAAGCCCCACGCCTGCCAGGATGAACGCAAGGCATCCGAAAGCACCGGTGCAGGCCAGCGTGATTCGCGGGACGTATAGCGAGAAATCCATCCAGTCATCCATCGTGAGCGTCTGGAAGAAGAGCCGCGAGTCTAGTTTTTGTAGAGCCTCGGACATCGGCGTGAGCCACTGATGCGGGTTGCCGCGCGTTCGAGCGATGAGAAAGACAACGGACTGGTAGCGCTGATTTAAGTCGAAATACATGAACGGGCGGGCCGGTTCATCGATATCGATGTATTTGCCGTCGCCGACTACGCCCACCACGGTCACGAGCAGATTGCCATTCTCGATTCGCGCCGTCTTCCCGACAGGATCCTGGCCGGGCCAATATTTCTCCGACATCAAATGATTTATGAGAATCTCGGCGGGACCTTTTGCTGCCGTACTTGCCGGACTGAACACACGCCCAGCCAACACGGGAATTCCAAGAGTAGCGAAATAACTCCGATCAACCGCCATATACGAGATGGCGGCCGCAGGCGAGCCTTGCACGTGAACTTGCTCTGTGTTTCCGCCATTTCCACTCACAGGAATGTCGCCGGCCAAGCTAATTGCCTGCACGCCGTAGATCTGCGCAGCACCTTCTCGCATTCTTGCGCACAGGCTTCGGCCCTGCTCTTCGGAGTAGCCATTGGCTCGCAAATCCAGGGATAGGATCGC
>Ga0137360_10000687_pt1 | contig 19760 bp, 12 predicted proteins | sample Mad1_60_16metaG_FD_104924 | JGI IMG/M metagenome (GOLD analysis project Ga0137360, IMG submission 104924) | Vadose zone soil microbial communities from Angelo Coast Range Reserve, California, USA - Mad1_60_16 metaG | ecosystem: Environmental > Terrestrial > Soil > Vadose zone | place: USA... | reverse complement strand
GCGGTCGGTTGCGCATATACACTTGATCCTGGGAAGGTACAGTAAGACGAATAGCGGCTGGCTGTGAACGTCAATCGCTGATATTCTCCCCCCCAAGTCGGCCGTTTCCATCGGTGATTAGCGAATTATCCGGGCCAAAGGTACGTCACGTCCCTCAAAATTTTGTGAGGCTGCGCACGTACTATTCGTCCCATTTTCTTGAAGGACTGGGCCTTTGCAACCCTTCGGTTAACAGCTTGCAGTCTAAAATCATAAGTCGCTGATCCGCCGTCGCTTAGGGTTGTTCGGGAGGCCAATCTTCTCCCTGAGTTGTTCCAAAGTTGTTCCAAGAAATACAATGAAGATGTGACCGCATTACCACGCATCCAGCCGGTCGAATTAACAGCAAACAATCGCTCTCTGCGCGAGGAACTCGACAGAGTAACTGAGGACTACGCCGATTCCGATGAGCGCCTCGCCAAACAAATCGGTTTAATCAAGTCGCTGGCTGCGAAGTACCGTGCCCCCATCTCCCTTGTCCGTGAGATGAAACCGGGCGAACTCCAATTCAATTGCTATCAGCACTCATTTTGTCTCACGGACGTAGAATCCGTAAGCCAGGTCATGCGCGCGTATCAGTACATTTTCCCCGGTCGTGAGTTCGTCCAGCACTTAATCGCGACTCGGCTGCGCCAAATTGCTGTTAGCGAGGCACAGGATGGAGACCATGTTTTATACGGCGGTTCTCAGATTGAACATGCGGGGACAATCGTCCAAGACTCCGTAGAATCGAAGTGGGGCAAAGGGCACCTGTGGCGTCATGGGTTGTACGATCTTCCCTTGCGCTATGGTGACACTGTCAGCCTGCTTCGCCGTATATCAAAAGAGGATTCGATTCAGGCGTTTCTCGAATACGCTAAGAGTAAAGGTACAGTTAGAGACTGACGGCAAATGGCAAGCCTGCCGCATAACCGGGGGGGTAACCGTGATCTACAAACTCAATCTCAAGCCCCTATCGCCATTGGCTTCACCGCCTGTCAGCGGCTTTGGGTCGATTGCCGACGTGGTTCAATTTATTCCGTGGCAACCGAGCGCGTGGCCGGAGGCCCCGCGTGATTCTCAGGAATTTGCATTGGTGCTGAAGGCAGTCTTTGAACAGTCTATGCTCATGGAGATTAACAATGTCATTGAGGACGCCACAAAGCGCAACGGCAGCCTCGAACATCGCGGACACGTAATTGCTATATCTTTGTTGTGCGCGCTTGATGCGATTTCGTCATACGGATACGGTAAGCAGAATGGAAGACAGATTCCTCCTTTCATCCACGGACATTTTCCCGCCGAATATCGTCCGTTTGCGAACGCTGTTTTGAAGTTGTATCGACACGCTTTGGTTCATAGCTGGAATCTGTTCGAGGTTGCAATCACACCCGGCAATGAACCTATCTCCAGGAACAAGGGTGTAATTTCTTTCGGCCTGTTGAATTTCTTTGACACACTGAAGACGGCGACCGAGAACTTCCTGCGACAGGTCTCTCGTCAAGCGAAGCTCGAAAGCAAAGCACGCGCCCGGTACAATGCGCTGAGACGCACCGCGAAACCCGGTCCATAGCGGTAGCAACGTCCAATTCAGCGGACCCTTCCCAATCAAAGATGCGGGTGTGTGCCTTTGGCTAGCTATCTGATCTTTTTCGCTTCAACTTTAGTGATTGTATCGCTTCGGTGAGAACTGTTTATAACCCACGGTCGCGGGTTGTTCGGATTCGCGCCGTTGTAGTCCATTCGCGTGCTATCACCGGATTTGAAGTGCACCCAGATGTAGTAATCGCCGCTAGGTTCCCGCTTGTGGTCCACCAAGACCTCTGCGCACCCGGATTGAGGGTCAAAACGTGCGATTCTTACCGTAATGTAGTCATCCTGAAAAAGAATCTTGTCCGGGCCGATCTCCAGTCCATCTGCCATTTTCCCTCCTTGACGGATTCCCCCGAATTGCATTCAAGCCCGCGCCAGCCCGTCCCGCATAAAGAGAGCTGCCCGAGGAGTACGCCTCGCCTTATTCGTCTGTAACGCGGTACTTTGCATCGCGGACGCCGAACGCCCAGCGTGTCCCTTCGAGAACGTCCGTTACATGCCGCCCCATAGCAGGGCTTTCCAGCGCCCCTGTGTTGTAAGTGATTGCGTTGCCATTTGCTTTGTCCATACCCGCGTAGATTACCTGATCGGCATCGGATACAACTGCGAGATTAGGATTGTGAGTTACGATGAGGACCTGTCTTCGTTTCCGCGCCTCTTTGATGCATTCTATAAGGACCTTGGCCACCGTGAGGTTGTCCAGGTTTCCTTCAGGCTGGTCAATAATGAGCGGCATGTCGCCTTTTTCGATCAGCAAGTAGAACACCAGGAGGAGCGTGCCACGTTCGCCTGGTGAAAGCATTGAGAGTTCCTTACCCTCCCAGCGCAAGACGTAGCGGGGACGGATATACTCTAGACCGAAGAGGAGGTTAAAGACTTCTTCCGGTTTCCTCCCTTTCGGGAGCTGATCTTTAAGTTGTACATCGCCCCCTTGTCCTGGCCGCTCATCGACGTGAAGCGCGGTATCCACTGCCGTTAGGAATCGTCGGACCGCGTCTGGGCTTTCCCACTCAACCGGCTGCGTCAGCGCCTCGACCTTGGCTCGCCCTTCGTCGATACCCATGAAGCTTCCCTTACGGTTGAGCGCAAGCAGCTCTAGGAAACGGGCAGCAAAATGTTCATTTGTCAATTCTGCACGGAATTCGAGCCTGAGCTTGTTCTTTGCCAGAGGATGGGAATTAATGAAATCCTGCACAGGGCCGTAAAGCTCGCGGTAGACGGTCGCCTGGGCGACTTTTTCGCTGTGAACCTGCAGCGCGAGCTCCGCTTGCTCGTCCCTGGACTTAGCAATCTTGCTTGGAAGCTGGCCCAAGGCGGCTAAGCGGCTCTTGAGGCCGTTCAGAGATTCAGGATCGTCCTCGGTACCTTCAATTGACGCCCGCTTGGCCTGCCAGTCCGCCAGGGCGCCTAGGTACGCCTGGTACGCACGGTTCGGTGCATCGAGCCTAGATTGAAGCTCATTGACTCTCACTTCTATCGAGGCAAGCTGCCGTCGCAATCCTGGTGGATCAACCGCGTCGAGAGCCTCATTCGTGCGGACGATTTCATTCTGCGATTGGTCTCGGATCTGTGTCGGTTTCGAATTTGTGACGGTCAGTACCACTAATTCATCTGCATGTAATCCGAGCTCTGTGGCATCCTCCTCCAGCGATTTTCGGAACGTGTCAAAGTCTTTCTGGAAGTTGGTCAGCTTTTCAAGTACCCGGTTAGCGACCGCGTGGCGACGCTGGGCAGCGCCAACCTTCTCGATCGCGTTGGCGATTTCATCTGTCGATCTCTTTCGTTCTGCTTCCGCGGTCTGTATCTCCGCAAGGAGAGTTGAATCCGGCACCGCGCCGCCATCGCGTGCCGCCGGGTTTTGCGCTTCGGCAGGTCTGTTCTTCTCATGAGCTTCAAGCTCCAGGTTCCGACGTTTAATTTCCTCGATCAGCTTTTCTCTGACGACGGGATCGGCTTGAGCCTCCAATAGCGCCCGTGATCTGCTGGACTCCCGGAGCAGTTTCAGCAGGGAGTCGATGCGTTTCTGCTTCTCGCCCGTACGGAATCGAACGAGATCATCCAGCGCGGCTTGGCCCAATCGCTCGGTGTCGGGAACGTGTGAGAAAATGACGGCTTTCAGTTCCTGCTCGAAGGACTCGGCTCCGGGCCGGGCAAGTTCATTGCAAACGGTCTCGACGTGGTTCTGGGGAAGGTATTTCAATCGCTCAAGTTCTTCCGGTTTGATCAAATCCGCCAAACATTTCGTGCTTGGCTCTCCCGACACCCACTCAATCGTGGCCTCGAAGTGCTCAGCCAGGCAGGGATTGGGATGGCGAAATCGCTCTGCACTCAAAAAGGAAAAGGCACCAGCGTTTTTCGTGGCGCCGAGAAGCCCAAGCGTATCCGAAAGCGCGCTTTTGCCGCTTCCCTTGTTTCCGATGATGGCAACTAAGCCGGTGTTGAACGGGATACTCCCGCTAAACCACCGCTCCGTCGCGGGAGCACTACCTTTGCGAGTAAAGGAAATGCTGCGGATGTATTTGGTTGGATTTTGCTGGACACGGATGAGTTCCGGTGGACGGTCACCGATGAATATCCGGTCCCGTGGCTCCTTGAGGACCATCAATAAACCGCGAAAAGTTGGGTCGGCACGTAGCCACAAAGGCGCTTTGACGGTGTACTTGCTGGCGTCGTGGTTGTCCGAACAAAGGACAAGAGGTTTGTCCAAACCCGTATCCGGGAAAATTATCTTTAGGTGCCGGTCAATATCACGAAGCTGGCCGATTTCCATCAGATCGACATACTTGCTGGTTATGTCGTACTTGATTCGCTGTTGGAATTGCTCCTGGTTTTTGATGCTTTCAATGGAGTTGCTCTTCGCACCGGCGTGGATCGAGACGATACCGCCGAGGTCGCGAGTGACGGCCGCGCCGTTTTCTATGGGCACATAGACTGCGTCATCTCCGCCCTTTTCTTTGATTGCGGTCGGCGTAAGGCCGAGACGGCCCTGGAGTGTCGTCCACACATGCTCAAGATCACAGTCTTCAGGAAAAATAGAGATATAGTGAATCGGCTCTCCGCCCTGGTCGCTGCGAAATTCGATGCCCGGAAAGACGGTAAGCCTGCCGGTTCCGATCGCTTGAATATTTCGAATTCTTTGAACATCAATGACATGGTGGTCTGTTATTGCAATTGCAGCGAGGTTTGCTTCCAATAGGAAATCCACGATCTGGTTGTCGCTGATACTAGAGTTTTCATAGTCGAAAGAACTCGGCGTGTGGAAATGCAGGTCCCACCTGCGCCAAAGCGAACCCCTCGGATCATTCATACTCCCTTGCTCCACAGGCGCTACCCGCTTCACTACCGTCGCTAAGCATGTTTACGTTCAGGCCTTCAATTTCCCTGAGCGTTTTACCGGCGATTCCCTGCAGGTCACCATACATACCGGCAGTCGCGTCAACGACGCCCCTGATCTGCTGTTCGCGCTTTGCCCAAAGGCGCGTCATCGTCTTCCTTTCACGGTCCAGGTCCGCCTGCATGTCGGCAAACTTCTCTACAATGGCCTCGACCCGGTGGCGAAATCGCGGACTGGTTAGATATTGGTAGACCATGGCCATCTTCGTCTGCTGGCCAACTTGCACGTTACGCGTCGCAGCAATTTCGATTAACGCGTGGCGGATAGCCATGGAGACAGGAATCACGCAGCGAACCGCAGACACCCAAATGCCGTCGATCAAGGCAAACGTGTCTACTTCCTCCGGCAGAGCCTGAGAGACAATCACCGCGACGTCGGCACCGGCAATACGCTGATCTTCTCGCAGTTTCGACAGCCAGCCTTCGCTCCAGTGCTTCGTTCGTTTTGCCTCCCAGAGGATTCTGCCGCAGGGCTGGCCAAGCGGCCCGTTGACGGACTGAACGATGTCGCCCCCGTGTTCCCCCTTCGGGACGGCCAGAATCGTGTCTTGGGGGTAACCCGTGGTGAGCAGGGCTTCTAACTCTAGTTCCTGTACCTCACCTTGGAGTTGCTGGGAGCCTTGTTCAGCTTTCTGTTTAAGCGCTTCGATCTGCCGTTGCATGCCGGCGATTGTTTGCTCCTTTTCCGCAACCCTAAGCCTGAGCCCCGCGTCAGCCTCATCCCTGGCCTTGAGTCGAACAGATTCGATGGACTCCTGAACGCGTTTCTCCACGGTGAGGTCCAGTTCACGCTTGGCGTCATCGAGTTCCCTCTGTTTTCGGATCAGTTCAACCTGGGTTTTCTGGGCTTCTGAGAGCTTGGCGTCTCGCTCCTTTACGAGGTGTTCGAGAGTGGCAATCTCAGCGGCCTTTTGTTCGAGGTCGATTGACAATGCGCGTCGAGCCTTTTTTGCTTCTTCTTCAGCAATTCGCCGACACTCTGCAGCGAGTTTTTCCGCGACCACGCCATCGATTGATTCCTTAGCTTTGTGCAGGGCCTCTCTTTCCTCTCGGAGAGCAGCCTCACGTTTTGCGACCTCGTTTTCCTTTTTCGCTAATTGGGCCTCGTATTGACGTTTCGTCGATTCGATAAGGGGTGCGGCCAAGGACTCGCTCAGCCTGATTTCAGTTTCGCACTTCGGGCAGATGATCGTAGGTTCACTGGTCGTTGGCATGTTCGACTACTCCACGAGCGCCTTAAATACAGCATCGGCGGCATCTTTGTAGAACTCGATGCTGATCTTCGTCCAAAGCTCGTCTGGCAACTCGTTCAAGTGCTTCCTGGCCGAAACTGGAACGAGCAATGTCTGCGCTTGTTTATCAACTGCAAGCTCAGCTATCCGAACGGCGTTCGGCAGCAATTCAACCGATCCGCCCAGGTTCAGCGCACCAACCACAATCGTTCCACCGCGTGTGTTCCTGCCGAGCAGTGAGCCGCAGAGTGCGATCAACACGGGCAACCCCAATCCCGCGCCGCTCTTATCGGCATCCATGGCGCGCATTTGAATTGAAAACTCATGCTCGCGCGGGTTGCGGTCCCCGACCAATTCCTTTGCCCGTGTATAGAGGTTTTGCTCCCCAACACGCACGCTTTCCCTGAATTGTGGCGGAGTTGGCTGATTAAGGATTCTTACGCCAGAGCCCGGTCCGGACGTTACTTCAATCCGAAACAGTCCTGCTCCCACCTCGCTCCCAGGACTGACGGCCCAGACCTGTCCAGGAGGCAGGGGATCGCTTTCGATTGCCTCATCGCTGTGCAACTCTGGAGTCGAAACGAACTGCTCCACTCCTTCAGCGCCGAAGGTGTAGCTGAAGTGAGTATTGCGGAACTCGCTTTTGAAAACGCGCTTCTGCTGCTCCTTGACGCGCCGGCGCGATTCGAGTGCGAGCCGGACAATCCATTCCATGTCCTCGTCTGGAACCACCATCGCTGGGTCGGGAAATAGCAGTTTCACGAGGCCGTTGACAGTCTTATTGGCGGCTTCAATGTCACGCCCACTAAGTGCCCCGCCCCAGTACACGCGGTCCTGTAACACGGATACGCGGTTCTGTGACCGCAGCTTGCTCCAGCATTCGCTTAGGAAATCGCTAACCAAACCGAAATGATCAGTAAAGTGTTCCTGCGGGGTCAGCTTGGGGAATTCCCAACCAGGCACATACGAATGCAACCGATCCATGAAGGCAGTGTCGTTGCGCATTTCCGGTGGTAGCGGTGCCAACAGGTGACCGATTTTCTGCTGTTGCTGTACATCCACATCGAGGTTGCCTAGCATGGCGATGCTGCCTTCAGCGCGAATATTGTCTTTGCCGCGGCTGAACTGTCCCGACGCCATATAACCCTTCATGATGTTGACGCCGTCCTTCTGATCGAACGAGATTCCCGCAACTTCGTCGAAGCACACAACGTCGTATTGACACAACAAGCCGCGTTGACCCGTCGCATTGTTCACGAACATCTTCGCGACTGTTGCTTTTCCTCCCGATATCAAGTGAGCGTAGGGCGAGATCTGCTGGAACAGATGACTCTTACCGGTGCCTCTCGGCCCGAGTTCGACCATGTTGTAATTGCGCTCGACAAAAGGAACCGTGCGGAGGAGGGCCACACGCTTTGCCCGCTCATCGAGGCCACTAGACTCCAGGCCTATCGAACGCAGCAACAGATCAACCCATTGTTTCGTATCGAAAACTCGACGCCCCCTGAACAGCACTTCAAGAGCATCGGACTTGGACATTTGAATTGGCCGCAGCGGCGATTCGACCTTGAATGGTCGGCCTCCGTACTCCTGCGCAATGCTGCCTGTATACGTGAGCGTTATCTCCGCGTAAAAACCGTCCGTGAGCATGCGTTCATGCTCCTGGACGAGCTGATCATCAATACGAACATCGCGTAAGGCGAGGCTCGGCAGTTCGGCGACATAGCAGTCATTCTGTGCATCGAGCCGCGCTTTGATGATGTCAATGAGCTTGACCGAGCCCTTTTCCTTTGCCCGCGACTTGAACAATTCCTCTTCGCCGGTGCGAACGGTCCGATCCTTTAGCTGACGCTCCACAATCTCCAAGCCTTCCGCAATTTCCTTATCGTTTGTGGTGGCGCAGTAGCGGCCAAGGAGGAACTCCACCACGTAGGTCGGCACGGGGTACTGACGAGAGTAGCGGCGCACCAAGTCTTTGCGAACGAGATAGCCGTCGAAAACCGATGCCGCGAGATTATCCAGCGCGTCGAGCGTAAGTGCGGGGGTAGGCGTGGTACTCACTTTTCGTCTCCTACAGTGGTTAGCTTGCGGTCCAATACATTGCCGGCAGAATCGATCGCGACCAACATCGCGGATGAGCCTTCATGTCTGTCATCTTCAACTACCAGACTTACCTCGCCCGATGGACTCGCTTCCTTGGGTGCAGAAACAATGCTTGTGTTCGGCTGCTTCCAATTCGTGCGCAGGTCAACGTGTATACCGTGACCACTGGCGCGGACAGTCACTCGGCATCGCATTCCGCGCCACTGCACGTTTACGATCTCAGCTGTCAGTCCCGGCGCCGCACGTTCAACCACAATCTCTGGAACAATGCATTCCTGCGGACTTACCCCTCCATGGGCGTATTCACTGCCAGCACGGAAGCAGGCGATTCCAGGTGGTGACGCAATTCGTGCATCGGGATTCCAGTACCAGCGATACGTTGGGACGTCGGGCGCAGAGTTACCGCGGACCATTGCGCACCGAGACCACTTCGTCTCGACCAAGTAAGGTGGCAACGCAAAGGACGGAAGGCCACCGGGAAGCAGCAGCCAGCCGTGGTCAGTGACAACGCGGACTCGCATCCAACCGGCATCCAGCAGAGCAACAACTCGATCCGCGATTTGCTCAAGCTCGTTGTCAACCTGTGCCGCGAGGGCAGCCTGGAGTTTGTGGCCAAGCTCGTCGAGTCTCCCATGCTCTGTCCAAGCTCCCGCCGCGGAGCCACTCGGAATCCGCAGGTCGTCTTCAGAAATGACTTCCACGCCGCGTCGCTCCATCGCCTCTCGGAGTCGGGATGCGTTCGCTGGCTGACCGCTGTCGGCAATGACCGGACAAAAATCGTCTGGAGCCCCGACGCCTTTTAAGGCTGCGGCAGCCGGCGAGGCAAAGGGCTTCGCCGTTCCTGTGACAGTCGGCAGTGGAGACAGTCGCTGCGTGATGCGGGTTCGAAGCGACCGCACTTCCAGCTTCTCCGCCAAGGCAGAACCCAAATCGAAGCGGAGCCCGTCAATAAACAATGTGCACGTTTCGTGGTCGCCAACAGTTGCCGACATGAGCGGTCTCAAGTCGCCCCGCGCGGCCACCAGTTCCTGGAAGCGTCGTGCCGAGGTATCGAGCCAAGGCTCATACAGCGCACGCACAACGCGTGCCACAACTCCGGCGTCACCCGCCGATTTCGGCAAAGCTAGGGCCTCTATGGCGGCCCTGTCGCAGCGCCATCCATCGCTGGTGTAGATTTCAATCATGCTTTCGAGCGTTGCCGCTCCGAATGACGCCTGTGCCAGCCTCGCCAGTCGTGCCAATGGTTCGAGAGCCATTGCCAGGGGACTTTCCCCAAGACGTGCCCACACCCAATCGCGCCGTTTCCTGTGTTCAGCTTCGAGATCCACAACGCGCGCACATGCCTGTGGATGAGGCATTGCGGCAACTTCTATGAGACCGGTGCGGAGCCGTTCCTCTGCGTAGTCGTTTTCGGAAGGATTGCGAGAACTGTCAAAAAGTAGTTTTCCTTGGGAGGCAAGCGGGGAGCGTAGGAGATCAGGAATCCCCGCGTACAATCGCGGTGCCTCACAGAAGCGATCCCACACCGCGTCCCATTTGCCACCGTCGGTCGCCAGCAGCGCGGCTGCCCCTTCAGCGCCATCGTTCTCCGGATCGAATCCAAATTCTGACCTGCAGATGTTGCGAAATGCCTCCCAGCGTGCGCCGTTCGCCTGCCGTCGAAAAGCCTCCGGTGCGCTCATCCAGCGCAGTAACTCACGGATAGAATCGGGAACAGTCAGTTTGTCGAAATCTTCCGCTTCGAGGCGTTTCCCGCGCAGCCCATCCAGCGGCGTCTCAGCCAGTATGGGCAGTGCTCGGAGCATTGCTTCGCGGGTCAGGTCATCAAGCGCCATATTCAAGCCCAATCCGTGTTCGGATGTGAGGAAAGCCTCGACGGACCAATCGCGCCCGTTGGGTTGGTGCCACACTCGCCCACGGTACTGAAGCTCAATCAAAGGTTGCAGCAACGGCGGGCAGTCGGCGGCACCACGCAAAACCTGCCGGCTTACGCCCCTCAAATAGAGAATCGGAGTTGTACCCTCAGGTGGCGCAACTTCCGGAATTGCACGATCTACCACGCAGCGCAACCAGATGGCTGGACCTATACGGGCCTGCGGGTTGTAAAGGCCGAGGCTGTAGAGCTGAGGAACCACGCCGCGCAGCACAGTGACAAGTTCTTGCCACTGGCTTTCGGCATCCGTCCATAGGAGTACAACGGGCGCGGCGACTCCGTCTGCTGTTCGGATCGCTTCATTGAAGGAGGCCAGCAGCGCGTCCACGAGGCCAAGCGATTTGGCCACTTGTGCCTTCATCGGCTAACCTCCTGCGCCTTGTTGCCTGCTTTCTGTTCGGCGTGGCGCTCGCGAGCCTGCTGCTTCGTCTCAAGTGAGTAGTGCAGATCGTTCCAACGCTTGCCGTCGAACTCATGCCCTCCGGCGAAATCTTCCGTCTTGCCGTCCCACTTCCAAAACCAGGGGAAATCTTGCTTGGCGCAATGCGGTTCGTTCCCGCGATCTGCCTTGTCCCAACGGATGCCACTCGGTGTAACGCGCAAGATGCAGCCGTTCTTGCTGCCCTTTATCGTCCTGGCCGTCATGAATGGGCGGATGTTGATCCGCACGCCATTGTTGATGTCTGGCTCCCAACCGAGCGGCTGTTCGTGCAGCGGCTTCCAACGCACAAAAATGTCGTAGGGCGGCTTGCCTTGGAGAATCGCCTCCAATTCCTTTTTCAAGTGCAGCGCAGCAGCAAGCCTGCCATCCGCGCCATCTACGCCGTTCCTTTGATCGACACGCTGGCGCTCGATCCAATCGCCCACGTAACTGTAGATCAGCTTCTCTAGAGTGCGCCGGCCTTCGCCATTACGGGCGGCGAGCTTGTGGTAGTTGACTAGAGCGTGAAAACCGTCGCGTAGGCCGTCCCAGATGTGCCAGATGAATGGGCGCTGCTGGAATAGTTCGCAATGCTGCTCGAAGAAGCCGTCTCGCAGCCATGCTTCAAGCGATTCAAAGCCGACCTGCGCTAACAATTCGTTCTGCTTTGCCGCGGACCAGTCGCTCCTAAGCGCATCAGCAAGCAGTGCGCGTAATCGATCTGCGGCCGGTCTTTCGCCCTGTAGCGAAGTGAGACACACGATTCCATCAGCGTCGGCGTGCTTTTCCAAACCGTCGGGACCGAGCGCGGGGCAATCCATAAAGCTAGAGCCCATCTGGCGAGGCCATCGATAACCGCAAAGCCGCAGCACCGCAATTTGCAAAGGATCCATTGCAACTGCGGGGCGGCCATCGAACAGCCAATTTGTGGCCTCAGCCACCCCCGGCGTTGGGAGACCGGTTGGGAAGTGTGCCCGTGCAACACTACCCCAGTGCACCAGATCAAAAGGCACCTGCGTCAGCGTCGCGTTTGTTACGTTCAGTTTCTTGTCAATCTTGCGTACTTCGGACGCAAATTGTGGCGAGGAACAGTAAGCCCAGATTGCAGGTAGGTTGCGGTCGTCTTTTGGCAGAATCACCGCCACATTGGTATCGAAAAAAGTGCCTGAGAAGAGTGTGGCTGGCAACTCTCTCATTTGTGTGACGGCGACCCCTCTTCGTTCAAGTGCTTGAAGCCCTCGAACCGCCGAACCTTCATGTCGCGCCAGAGCGCCATGCCCTGATTCCCAATGGATGACCTTCTCCCGGCCACCGAAATTGGTCGTTTGCGAAACGGGACCCTGCTCGAATGCCCAGTTTTGAGAGTCAGTAACCTCCCAAAACAGTCGCTGAAAACGAGGATTGTCACCGGTCGAGATTCCTTGGAGTGAGTCTGCATAGATTGACAGCAGGGTCCCAGCGTAAGTCGCAGCGAGTGCAATCCGTGCGTCACGTGTACCGAGAAGGATTGAAGCAGTATTGGACAAAAGCGGCCCTACACGAATCTCGTCGGCCCGCTCCTGATCGCTCGGAGAATCGGCCTCAACTCCGGTTATCACGTAGTCGGGGAGGCTTCGCTGTTTCGTGATAATCGTGAGTGCTCTCAGGACATCCCAACTGGCGGTTGCTGTCGCTCCTGAACCAATCTTAGTGGCATGGTCCAAGGTATGAGAGGTGAGCAGCCGCCGCCTCAAATTCGAATACGAGCGGAGAAAACACCAGTTTTGGGGCGTAACAGTCGCCGACGTACCACCTTTCTCTAAGAAGGCCATACAGCGGTCCACGAAAACGGTTGCGAGATCCGCTGCACCGTCACTCGAATAACGCTCGCAGTAGTCGCGGAGCGCATCATTCTGCTTTGCACGAACCAGGTAGGGCACATTCGTTACGACAAGGGTGAACTTGTCAGCCAAGACGTGGGCAGCCTTGACGATTCCTTTCGCAGCTACTGCAAGCTCTTCTGTCTCGTCGCCACGCTCGGCTTCTAAGGCCCGTTCAAGGGCTGGCCTTGCTTCTTCAAAACGCCCAGTAAACAGCGTTCCACCGGCGCGACTTGGATCGATGAGGCTTCCAAGAATCGGCGCTTGGCTGAACAGAGAATACAGTTGATCCATTGTTTCTCGTTGGCGGTCGTCGCGGGCGGCAAGTTTGAGCCAATCTTCTCTCTTCGCATTGATACCGAGGCCCGAACACGCCAGATTCAAAGACGGCAATTCTCTGGCATGCCCAATCATCCGCCACGCAGTAAACGCCAGATTAAAGGCGGCAATTTGTGTACAGCGGTTGTCGAGCTCCAAGCCGAACAGGTTGTCACGCAGTACTGCCGCGACAGCCTCTTCCCGCGACAGTCCCTCATCCTCCATGCGAAACCCGGCCAAGATTGGCAGGGCAAATACGAGGAAATGCCCACTGCCCATCGACGGGTCGAGAAGCTTGATCTCCTTGGCGGCGCGTGGCCAGCCGTCGAAGTTGCCAGCAGCGGGAGCGCCGTCCTCCTTCAGCCGCAGATACGTCCACTCGTAACCCCGCAGGTTCAGGTCTTTGCCTTCCGTTTTGCGCTTCGCTGCCCACCACGCGCCAAGCGTGTTGTGAAGCAGGAAGAGGACCATGTAGTCTTCGGTGAATAGCTGTGTGACCGCGGGCAATTCATCTGGCCCGATCTTCATGCCAGCATCGTTAATCTGCTGCTTTTGCTCTGTCTGCCAGAACTGATATACCCACCCAAGACTGTCATCGGCCGCGAAAACCTCTGCCTGCAGCGACTTCAGCAACGCTTCAAGCTGATTTCGGGTTTCCGGTGGAAGTGAAATCTCCAGTACAGGGTCGCCCGAACGGAAGATCTGCGGCAACATGCGAATTGCAAACTCGCTGGCCAGCACAAGCCAGTCTTTGCCTTGCTGCCGTGCCAGCTCGCGGCATTCGTCCAGCGAGATGGCGACCCCACTTTCCGGTTCGATTAGCAAATTGGATTCAGCCAGAAACCGCGCGAACAACATGCGGTGCCAGTGCTCATAGGCGCATTCCTGCGCCAGGTGCCGGATGCTCTGCGCGCCGCGACCATCAATCTTGTCCCCGAGCTGTCGCCCGTGGGTACGCAGCCGCACTCGAAGTCGCCTTTGCTCCTCCGTCATGCTGGGCCACGGCTTGTCATTGCCGACGGCGAGCTGCTCCAGCGCCTTGACCGCGCCTTCCTCGCCGACACGGCGCGCCTGAATGCTGACTCGCTCCAGTTCCCTTCGAAGATCGCGTGAGAGTGTAGCCATATTTTAAACCCTACTGAATGAGCACTGGCCCGTTCTTGACAGCCTCGACCAGCACTTTCTCTTGCCGGCCAAGCCACCGTCCCACATCTTCTGGCGTCCTTAGCGTGACCCGTTCCAGAACGACAATCTTTACTTTGGGTTCGAGCAACCGGGCAGCGAGTTCAAGCGCCCGCTGTGCACGGCTCGAAACAGCATCGGCATCGGCCCTGCGTGCAGCCAATGAATGAGCATCCAAGCTCGCCAGCAGTTTTTCATCTGTGGACGTATCGGGCTTCACTGGCGGGCTGAGTTGCACCTCCGCCAGAATCCGTTGGCGATCTTGGTCCAGAATACTTTTCCAGCCATCATTCGCTGCCAGGGTAGCCATCGCCACTTTATAAGCCGCTTCATGTTCGGCCTGGGCTTGATTGACGCTGTCGCGGAGCAGCTTTGCCAGCGCGGCTTTGAGCGGCGCGACGGGATCGGTCTTTGCCAGCAACATGCGCTCATTGCGGACAGCCTCGACTTGCCGTATAGATTCTGCTGCAGTGGGAATTGCCGCAGCGTGCCGTGCCATTCGGTCCAGAATCGACCAAGCGGGCATCCGCTGCAATGCGAGCTCCTTTGCTGCGCTCCAATCCTTGATCCACGCTTCAAACTTGCTCGCCTTGTCGCGAATGGCTACGAGTTGTTCATTGCCAGCCAAGCGAGCGACATCTTCGATCTCAACGGTTGAAGGTCGCTGGGGCATGGGGGGCATGCCGCCCGCAGCGTCGGCCAACGCAGTGACGGCGGCGAGGAATAGTGGCGCCTTGAGCTGCTCTTCGCCGGGCTTGCAGTCGATCTTGACCAACTGGAAGAGTTTTCGGACTTGCAGCTTGTCCTGAATCGAGATTGTGGCGCTCTCAACCCGAAACTCTGCCTTGGGAACCCTGTTCTGATCGAGCTGACCTGGAGCGACCGGGACGCCATTCAGCGTTGCCGTCACATGCTGGAACCGGTGCAACGCGATTAGAGCAGCATCGACAGCATCACGCGGCCACCCAAAAGGACTCGCTTCCAGCACCTTACGGACCTCCGTGCCGCTCTTCCCTCCGCCTATGGTGGAAAGCACCTGCGCGCAGACCGGATGCTGTTCGATGTTTCCCTGGTAGCCCACAGCCTGGAAGGGCTGGTCCGAGCCCGCACGCGAACGGTCAATAGCGTTCTTCCAACTTTGAGCGGAAGCATCTGCTTCATTGAAACGCGGGAAGAGACGCACTAGCGAATCGTTAGCGGCTTCGCGCAGGCGGTCTTCCAGTGCGGGTTGCGGAAGTTCGCTTCCGCCTCCTTGGAAGACACGCGCACCAGCTACGATCTCTCGGAGCAGCTCATCGCGCTTATGAACAGCGAGGTCACGTCGGCTTTCCGTGCTATGGCGCGCCTCCTGCCCCTCAGGTGTGTTTGGTACTCCTTTGTAATCCAGCGTAGATTGCGCGGCATCGGCCTCCGCGATGTATTTGCGCAAATCTTCGGGCGACCGCTTTGGAATGAAGACGTAAATGATCGCACCCTCTGGGTCACTCGGGCTTACTCGCCGCGCGGCATCGAGAACGTCACTCTCGCGACCTGACCAGCCGTCGCGCACCCAGACCGGAATGGCTTGTCCGGTGACCGTTGGGGGTGTGTCTTCGCGGTGCAAGGAAAGCTGGCGCGCTTGTTTCGCCGCACCCTGGAGCAGCCGAAGACTGCCGACGACTTTGCCAAATTCGGAGTAGAGCAGTTGCTCGCGTTTGATCTGCAGGTCAGTTGGATCATTGGCAAGCTTAGTCTGACGATTGCGGAACTCGTTATCCCATTCCGCTCCCTCACGCGTCTGAATGCGGTACTCCTCCCCCACTCGCATAAGGACGCCTTGATCTGCCAGTCGCGTTAAGGTCGTCTCCACCTCGCCCCGCAACTTGTTGTTGTCGGCACCGAGATTGTCGATGAGCAGATCTGCGATGTGCTCCTTCGTCGCACGAACGCCAATGTCAGCGCCAGGGTTACGGTCCAACTTGCCGATCAGGAACACGAGACCGCAAATGCGGCGACCTAACAGGTGATCGCGGCCATTACCGAGACCGGCGATCCGCTCATAGATATCGCGCAGCAAAACGCCGGTATTGAGCATGTCGTTCACTAGAGCGTCGTACAGCTCGTCGCCCGGAATCACAACTCCGAGCGGGCGGTCGGCAATTCGACCGAGCGCGTCGTGAATGATGCTCAACTGGGAACGAAGCTGACTTCTAGTCCCGGCGAGATCGACCTGTCGGAATACGTGTTCCCAGAATCGACGGCGGGCGGGAAGAAGCGGGTAATCATCAATGATGATGTCGCGATCCGACGCGCGTTCGCCCACCGCGGTACCAAGGAGTTCGCGAGAGATTTCACCCGCATGAGTTTCCAAGGCGCGACGCACATCCGCAACCGTAGCTGGCTTTTTCTGTAGTAACACCTTGCGCGTCACTGTCTCGACATCCGTATCGGAGAGTGGCACGCGGATCGTAAACCGATCCATCAGCCGATGCAGGAGCGGTACGTCTGTTAGAGCGCTTTGCCCAGCCGCTACAAGCATCACCTTGCTGTCGAGTTGCTTGCAGATCGCCTCGGCCACTTCCGTGATAAGGACGCTGCGCTCATTCGAGGTGCCGATGTATTGCTGCACTTCGTCAAGGACAATGATCGTGCTCGGCAGGCGGCCATCCTTCCCGTGCAACTTCAGTACCTGGCGGAAAATTTCCAGGAATTGTGCTGTCGTGATGTCAGTTGCCGGCTGGACAAACTGTTGTTGCAGAGTCTGCTTCACGTCCGCTTCGGTCGAGCCGAAATCAGAGCCGCAGTCGAGAAGAGCACGCCGAATCGGCGCGCTTACGTAGAGGTTGTTCAGTTCGCGCTCCCAGGATTTTCCGGTCGCCTCAACCGCGCGCTTGATGTTGTCGTATTGACCCTCCTCCATGAGGCGCAAGCAGAAGCGCGCTTGAGAGTGCTGTTCCGGTAGGTTGACCGACCTGAGCAGAACGCCGAGAACCGTCGCACGTACCTGGTCGGTCGTTCCGCTATGCAGGCTGCCCGCAGCGGCGAGTAGACCACCGCCCCGCTTGCCGGCTGTATCAAGCTCGCGCAGTGCACTACGCACGTCGTCCGGAAGAGCCGGAACAAGGGTTCGTGCAGTGGCTCCGTCCGAGAATGGCGTGTCCTGCCACAAATGGCAGAGCATCTTCAACAGGTGCGACTTGCCGCTACCGTAGAAACCGCTCACCCACGTTGCCTTCTGGCTGGTGTGGCCCACGTTCGCCAGATACGATGCGAGTATCTTCTGCATGCCATCGGCGAACTGGCCTTCGCAGACAAAGTTCTCCAGCTCTCCCCGAAGTTCACGCAGAACGTTTTCGTCTGGCCGATCGGCAATCCTTGCCTGGCCTTGATTTACCAACTTTCCCGCCGGGTCTCGCTGCAGGATGTCCTTGATGTTCATATGCTGCCTCCGGCCCCATGCGCAGTGATTGGGACCGCGAGGTAGTTCCACCCATCACGCGCATCCAACAGCCGATAGTTGTTGTTTTCAAACTGCCCAGGGAAAAACACGACAAGTCGCCCACGGATGTCGTTCTCTACTAGCCGCAGCACGCTCGACAGCCGCGTAAAGCCAAAGAGTGAGCCGGCACCAAACACCGCGACGACTGAGCTGTCATTCACATTGCTATCGTTTAGGGCGTGCCTGATGCGGGAGGCAACCTCTTCCGCGAACTCTGCGTTAAGCTTGAGTTGAAGTGCCTCAGGTGCATCGAAGTATTCGTCCCGGTATTCATCTTTAGCGATCCACGCCGCGAATGCATCCGTCACGTCGATTTCATGCCAATCATGGCCAGAATCCCGAGTAGCCATTTCGAACAGTGCCTTTCGTGCGCGCAACATTCGCTCAAGTTCCTTGTCGTAGGTGATCATGACTACCCGCTGCGCGCCAGCCAGCGTGCGCGGCCACGGCGTTGCGATATGTTTGGCGTATTGCTCAGCCAGGTCCTCAATGCGCCCCATCGACGGCCCTCCTCGAAAGCGACTCCAAGCGCCCAAACGAGACTTCGACAACGTCGCCTGCAATACGTAGGTCGAGCAAGCCCTGGCGTTTTGCCGCAAACGCCAAGTCGCGTGCCGCCGACCCTCCGCAATCAAGAACGTTGATCCAACCTGAGGTAAGCAACTCTGAACCACGAAAACCGGCGTAGTAGGCGATGTACAACGCAAACGTCACAGCGGCAGAAGTTGCACTTACATGGCGACGACGCTTGAAAGTTCGGCCTACTAGATGCCCAGATTGTGTCCAGGAACTGGAGGCGTTGCGAACCACCTTATCCAGAATGGAATCATTGAGTCTGCTGCCTACGCAGGACCGCAAGGCTTGTGTCATTGGATCGCGTAGAAATTCGGCACCATCGGGGAGGGGAATGACAGAACTCGCCGTTGCCATAAACAGGGGATCGCGAGCCAATGCGACGAGAACGGCTAATAGCGGACGGCCAAGTTGGTCAATTTCCCAGAGACTGCGAAGGATTCGAAAGAGGGGAACAGTGGGGTCAAGTGCGTAAAGTTCACCAAGCCTTTGATTCGTTAGCCGTCGAGTAGATGCGGTAGGCTTAGCCAGGCAATTTGAAGCTATGATTGCCTCGGTGTAGTCGGCTCGCTTGGCCCCGCGCTGAGTAGCCGTCAGAACTGTGGTCAGCTCATTCAGCATCATCGTGCGACTGGTCTGCGTGCCCTTATCCCCGGTTCGAAAACCAAGGGGGATCACAGGCTGCGGGAGCAGTCCTGTAGGCCAAAAGCCCAGTTGCGTCTTAGTAGCGGTACCGAACACCTGGTCTCCTCGCCGGCAAGTCTGCCGGCGCACAGAATATGTATTCAGTATGCCGATGTCAATTGAAATCTACTGGTTTGGCCGGCAAAGTTGCCGGCCAAAATGCCGTTGCTAATTACTCGATGCATAGCTGGGCCGAACCATAGCGTAAGGCCTGTATTATCAGATTAGTGCCGAGATCCGGCAAGAAGTCAGACTTCCGAGTGGCGCGCTGGCTTGGCTATTGTTTGTTCAAGGTTAGGGGGCCACTGTTTGTGACTGTTCCAAATAGCCCCCTAGAGGTCATATCTGTCGTTCCTGTCAACGCAGTTCCGCTGACCGTGCCGTGAAACGCGACTTCTATGGAACCGCCTAGCGGAAACTGGCTTTGGCCGGAGAATGTCACTGCATCTTTGGAAGCGATGCCCGAACTGATCGGAACCTGGACACGTCCAGCCTGCGGATGCGTAAACACTAGAGTTCCGCTGAGTGCATCGCCATTTTGGTTCAACGTCAACTCCGCAGGCCCTTGCCACTTGTCTTTTCCGCCCGCGGCGCTCGCCTGAATCGTTCCCTTCCACACCCCCGAGATGTTTGGCCGCGAAAGCCGTTCGCAGCCGACAGTTTCAATGATTGTCAAGCACAGAACCAACGTCAGAACAGAGCACTTTTTGCGCATGTTTTCCACCCTCGTGCGTGCGCGGGGACTGGTTGGCCGCCCGCAAAAGTATAGACGAAGTAATGGCGGACGCTTCCAGTAAGACATGAGTTGATACGTCTTCCCTGCCGGAGCATAATAACCCGGACCGGCAGCCACTCAGCCAGCAGCCGGGATGAAGCGCTACTCGTCTGAAACATCCACAAAGACGCTGGAGGCTTCCGGCCTGTTCGTAGGAACCCCGGTTGTACCCACAATGGCGGCTGAAGGTCGTAGTCT
>Ga0137360_10000686_pt1 | contig 19791 bp, 19 predicted proteins | sample Mad1_60_16metaG_FD_104924 | JGI IMG/M metagenome (GOLD analysis project Ga0137360, IMG submission 104924) | Vadose zone soil microbial communities from Angelo Coast Range Reserve, California, USA - Mad1_60_16 metaG | ecosystem: Environmental > Terrestrial > Soil > Vadose zone | place: USA... | reverse complement strand
TCTTCTTCTACCCGTGGTATGGCGAAGTTTAAAGACAGTCAGTCTTTCGAGAAGGATGATGCTTTTGGCTATCTGGACCAAATCGACGGCTATGTGGTGGGAAGTAATGCAGATGTGGTGGTCTTAAACAAGAAGTCAGGTTTCATTTGGGCTATTGACAAGACCTTAGGAAATATGGTACTATACGAGCATGTCGCTAGAAATGAACATATTAAAAACAGAATTAGTGATTACAAGAGAATTGCTAATCTCTCTGAACCGCCGTCTTGTCAATGTGGTACAACAAGACATGGAGCTACGGGCTATCTTAAACTCGATACAAGAGCCAGCTACAGCGCTTATAAACACTGCTGCTTTCCTAAGCTTACAACGTATATCGACAAAGGAAAACCCATCTACTTAACGAGCATAGGAAACAAGACCGATGGATTTTAAAATTCATGCCTCTATTCACCTAGAAGGAGATAGATCTCCTGAGGTTTTAGAAGAACTAGAGATGTGGTTGAAAATGTTAAAAACAGAACTAGGAGTAAAAATCACCAGTTACAATTTTAACATTTACTACAATGAACAGAAAACATTCACAGAACAGAAAACATTCACAATCTCAAAATAGGAAATAGGCATGGAGGAACCATCATACACTCAACTTCTACTGAAGTCAGTATGTTCTAAAGCTAACGATTACATTAAGAAAGAATTAAAGAATATTGTTGAAGAAAGTAAGGAACAAATTCGAAAGGAAAACACAACTATCCCTTCGAAGACACAAGATTAAATTTGAATATGAGACAGAGAGGATAGCTTATGTTCTGGCAAGACACTATATCCCGGACTTCATCATATATACACCTCTCGGTAAAGTATATGTCGAATGTAAAGGATATCTTCGACCTGAAGACAGAGCTAAACTACTTGCTGTCAAAAGACAGAACCCAGGGAAAGATATTAGACTTCTGTTCTACGAACAACGTAAGACCCAGATTAAATGGGCAGAGAAGAATGGTTTCAAATGGGCCGTGGAAGAGATTCCACATGAATGGCTAGAAGGAATGTAAAGTGAAATCTCCTATACTTCATAAAATAGGAAAATCACATCCACACAAACCGAAACAATCTTCGAGAAAACTTCGTAGAATGTTTAGAGGTTTGAAAGTTAAACCTAAGGTAAAGCAAAAGGGAGAATAGAATGTATATACTCTTTGGTATCTGTGTTATCTTGTTCTTCGCTTTAACAATATACATAGCTATCGATCTCTTTGAGAGAGAGAATGAAAGGATGGTTAGACATGCCGACAGCGGAGGATATCGCCCACCTGAGCCGTCAATTCGCACTAGGAGTCATAACGTGGGATCATTGGAGATTGTACGTCATCCAGAAAATGATAACGATGGAAGAAAAGACAGCTAAAGAGTTTGCTACTATGTTAGCTAAGTTAGGAGAAGAGGATAGGAGTAATGTCTGAGTATTGGAATGGGTTTGCAACTGGTATTTCTGTCGGTATATCTATTTCATTAGTAGGTATGGTTATCTTAGGGAGCACGATGATCAAATGAAACATCCCACAAATAAACAAGAACGATTGATGATTAATGAGAAGAAGAAAAGAGAGAAACAAGGTCTTAAGCGGGAGACAGAAGATGTCTCGGTGGTTGGAGAAGGAGATATCCAAAGGTAATGTAATAGATCTTATAGGACAATTCTTCTACCAACTAGGAATTGTTAAAGACAAAGAGATCATTACAGACATAGAAATAACAGGCAAAGATTCATTCTTTGTTAAATTACAAATAGAAAGAGAATTGGAGGTTAGATTAGTAGAACACAATGGCAAGAGATTACAAGAAGGAAGCAGCATGGGAGGACAAACCGGAACAGGTGAAACGCCGTGAAGCAAGAAATAAAGCAAGAGTGGCTGCGGATAATGCAGGACGCGTTCATAAGAACGATAATTTGGAGGTTGACCATATTGGCTTTCATCGCACCGGATCGTTGTCTTCCGTGCCCACGAGAGTTATTACTCAACATGCTAACAGAGTTAGACAACCTCCTACCAAGACTAGAGGAAATGCAAGAGGAAAATAAGATGAAACATTTATTCTGGAATATGGATGACTTCTACAAAAGATTTCCTTCATCTGATGTTTCATTAAACAGTTTGCAATGTGCAAATGCTGTTCCTGTACAGGAGAATACAATGTGTGATTTAGAAGATATGGATTCTGATTCCATGACTGAGGCAGAACGTACTCGTGAGTACTTTCAGAACGAGTTAAATATTTCTAGGAGTATTGTAATTCGTAAGGCTAATCAGCACTACGGTCTCGAGGATGATGAGATGCCTCGTACTTTCGAGGACTTCATTGATCGCATTAAGACTGGGAAGTACGTTGTCAATCCACGTTATGCAAACGATACGATGAAGAATAAGTTCTCACATTACGATGTGGGATGTTGGATCAAATGGAGAGACCCAACTAAGATCCAGGATGAAGCTGGTTTCGAAGAGGCTTCAGAGATTCTTTCTAAATTCTATAGAAAGGCCTCTCATCGTATCCGAGTTGAGGATATAAAGGAACTTCCAAAAATTGTAGAGGAGTTTGAGAACACTAAGTTCCACTGAGTAGTGTGCCATAGGTGATGAAAACCTAATTCATCCACTACAAATAAAGAACCCTCTAGGGCTCACGCCTTAGAGGGTTTTTTAGTGTCTTGATTCTTTTATTGGTCTTATTTCTATCTTACTGACTTAAACCGAATTCATCTACTTTAGATCTGACTGTACCTCTTGCTATACCTAATTTATCTGCAATCTCTTTATCACTCTTTCCTTGTTGGTATAGATTGGTAAATTCTTTAATACGGTCTTCTGTCCATCGTTCACTAACTGGAGTTTGTATTCTTTTACCTCCACGTAATGAACCTGAACTCATGTATTTATTCATAACTGCTTCTTCAGCAGCAGTTAGCTTTCCTTTAATACCGCCCATAAACATTAAAGGAATCTCTGCAGTAGGATCTTTTAGAATAGCCATTAATTGTTCAGCTACTGCTTCTCCAACTACCTCAGAGAATCTACTGAAGACAGTGTCTTCTTGAGTAGTAGGTCCTTTACTAGGGTATGGTTTAACACCTCCTACTGGAGTAAACTTAGCAGCACCACCTGGGTCAGGTAATGGTCCTGTCTGTTCTGTCAAAGGTAAATTTTTTAGATCTTCTGGGAAAGGAGTTGTTCCAGTTTGTCTTGTCCACCAGTCTGGCATCTTTCTAGGATCAAAACTAGGACCTTCTATAGGTAATTTGTCTTGTCCTTGAAAACGTTGTCCAAAGGTATCTGTGCGTTCTCTACCAAAGTCCGATAATCCCTTAAATCTTCCTTCAAATTCTTTCGATCTCTTATTCATAAGATAAGCTTGAATAGCTTCATTAAGATTCTTATAGACGTTAACATCATCTTTCATTATAGAAGAATCAGGTTGCATGGTGAATGGTCTGACTACACCTGGCTCTGTCTCTTCTTTAACTGCTTCATTGACATCTATGTCTGGATTATCTTGTCCTGTTTTCTCCCATCCCTTAAGGGTAGCCTCTACTCTGTTGTGAGTAACAATAGCTAACTTCTTGTCTTTATTATTTAAGATAGCATCTCTGATACCAGCAAAGGATCTGTCTGTAAATACATTAAAGCTTTCACCACCAGGTACTTGTTTATCAGGTGTATCTTGTACAAACTTCTTTAAGACAAGATTAGATGTTTCACAAGGTTTACCTGCATGTTCACCTACATTCCATGTACGTAGCCTAGGATCGTACTGTGGTTCTATACCTAACTTCTTACCTATGATCTCAGAAGTCTCTTTAGCACGTTGTAAATCAGAGGAGACTATAGTATCTATCCCTTTAGATTTTAACTCATCAGCGGCCTTCTCAGCTTCTTGGCGACCCCTTTCATTGAGGGAGACAGGTTCCCATCCACGTACTGTATTATCTGCATTCTCTGTAGTCTCACCGTGACGTACTATGTGTATTTCTTTAGGTTCAGTTAATTGATTAGCTTGATAGATATCTGTCTTAGGATCGTAGTTAGGACTCTTCTTTATATCTTCCTGTGTCGAGTCTCGACGAAACGATGATAGGTTTGCGAACATAGGAATACCCAATGCACGATGCATTTCATCTTCATAAGACATTCCATCTGGTGTACCTATAACCATTATTGTGGCTTTTTCTTACCTAAACCTTTAACTTCTTCTACCATTTTATTCATCTCATCATCATGTTTCTTCTGTTGAGCAGCATGAGTGTTCTTAAGAGACTCCATCATGGTTCCTGTAGTATTTGATTTATCCATATCAAAACCTAAGTCTTTCATCATATTGTAGACATAAGCATCAGGATGACTACCTTCTTGTTTAGCTATGTCTCTCATAGACTGAACACCAATATTAAGCTTATCTAATAATCTTTGAACAGGATGATTTTCAGGATGTATACCCGATCTTGGTATAACTCCTTCAGGAACTATACGTTTAAATGTACCTGTATTAGAATTATATTCAACCTGTGCTTGGAAACCATTAAGTTCAAGAGCCTGTTTCTGAAACTCTTTCCTAATCATAAGATTAGTAGTGGATTTATAATTATCCCAAAGACCTAATGTTTTAAATCGAGAATCTGAATTTAATTTCCAAACTTCCTGAGTTATCTTAGGATCAGTCATAGCTCCTAAGATGTTCCATCTGTCTGGAGCACTAGAGACAGTGCCATCTGGTTGAATACCATTACGTTGCCAGGCACTCAGATTGTCTATATTCTTAGGCCCAAAAGTATGTAATATTAATGCTGCTTTCTGTGTAACAGGAAACTCTGCATCTGATTTAGTTAAATTGTGAAGATCGTTGACAAATGTTCCTTTTATTTCTGATTTATTCATACCGTGATTATAAAGTAATTCTAAATCATCAGCTAATGATTCAGATGGTTTACCACCATATATACCAGCTTGTGCTGGAGTCATCATAGATCTGGTACGTAGAGAATTTACTATGCCTCTAACCTTTTCAGGAAACTTATCTGCAATTATATCTTCAATGATACCTTGACCTACTTTATCCATACCATTGTCTTTAAAGAATTTAGATGCCATCATAGGACCTATAATGCCACTCCTATCCATGAGCATGGACATACTGAAATCTTGTCTGACTGCTTTCTCCATATTAGCCCAGTGATGTAATGGACCTACCTGTCCATCCTTAATCAAGGTTGAAGTATGATCAAATGTATTCATAGCAGTATTTACAGCTTTCTCCCATTCAGGAGTTTGAGCTGAGTATGGATCAACTGGAACATTCTTTTTAATTCTTGAGTCATAGACATATCTTTGCTGATTAGCTATTTCAGTCAATTTCTGTCTGACTGTATTTCTATAGGCATCAAACTTCTGAGCGAATATTTGCATATCAGGAGCTTTAAGTTTCTCTGGATGTTTAGTATAATCATCTATTTGAGACGGAGTTAAACCTAATTCCTCAGCAGCATTGGTAGATATTGTAGCCATCTGATTATGTAATTCTACAGTTAACCCGCTAAAAGCATCGTGAGCTGTCTCTTCTCTATTTGCTTTCTTATTTGCTATAAACTCATTGTTTTGCTTAACTGCGAAATCAAAAGCATGAACTTTCTGTAATCTATCTGCTGCTTCGTCTGTACCCATAGTTCCATTAGTAAGTCCTTTAAAAACCGACATTGATTCTAAAGAACCAGGTGATTCTAAAGCTTTAGATAATAATTTATTCTTACTCTCGTCTTTCTTAGTTAAGAAACTGTTGATATCTCTCATTGTAGATTTGTATAACTCTTCAGCAGTATTGGATACACCAGTAGCTTTAGCTATACCTTTATCTATAGCTCCTCTGAACATAGGGAATCTACTACGCATATCTGAAGAATATTTATCTAATTGTCCATAATAGTAAGTAGGACTAATGGCACCGTTAGCTTTAGCTGAAGTTAATGTCTCAGCTACTTGCTGAGCTTGACCAACCTCTGGAGGTGATTCCGCAGCAGAACCTTGTGCATTTACTAAAGACTGATCTTGAGCCGGTTCACCAGATGTACCTCCAGATTGAAAGGCTTGTAACTTACCTATTTCTCCTTTAAGGATATCTTCAGAACCTGATCTAGCTGTCTCTTGAACAACATCATGACCTATCTCTCCTACCTTAGATATAGCAGTACCTATGGTCTTGCCTAATATCTCACCAGATTTATCAGGTTCAGGTTGTTTAATAGCTCTGGACCATCCTAACCAATTAGGATCTGAAGATGGTGTTGGTGTACTTGCGTCGAATGCTACCACAACTCACCTCCGGTTCGTTGTCCAGAACATAAATGTTCTTCCATGTTATTTCCCTAAGCTATTGATCCACTGTTGTCTACGAGCTTCTTCTAAATCTGGTGGTACATCTTTAGTACCAAATGTTCTTCTCATTCTCGCAGCTATGTCTTGATATCTATCAAACATTCTTGTCATTACTTCTGAGTGTCTTTCTTCCGGAGTATGAACTTTTAAATACATTAAAGCATTAGTTATAAATGATGCTCCAGTATCTGGATCATTATCTCCGTATGCTCGCATGCCTCTGCCTGCTTCGGTTACTGCTTGTCTCTCAGCCCACTCTTGGACTGCTTTTTCAGACTTCCTGATGTCCGACATATGTCTAAGATCTGCTACAGGTAATGGTTGAAGACCCGGTAAATAAGATACAAGAGCTTCTGGAACTGTTATTCCTCTAAGTAATGTATCTCCGTTCTTGCTAACCCAATTACTTGTATTAGCAGCTATTATTGCTCTTTCAGCTGAGTTGAAACCAGTTATTTCTCTAAACGGTCTAAGAAGATGTTCGTACTGTAACTTAAATTGAGTATTAGGATCTTGTCTATACCCAGACATAATTGCTTGTCTGAACGGATCACCAGCTTCCCAAACACTCTTCAAAGAACTAAAAGCAGCTCCTCCAGCAAGTTCCCAGAGAGTCTTATCTCCATAGAATATATCGTTTAAACCTGAGTTACCTAATCTCTCTCCGACATTCCAATAACGATCGTGGTCTATTAAAGCAGCAATAGTAGATGGAATTCCTTCTTGTAACATTCCAGTTATATAATTATCGTTAGCACTATACCCTTGTTCTAAAGCTTTATTCTTAAAGAAGTCAGATGGAAGACCAGTAATACCCATACCTACAGGTAAGCCATAGGCCATTGCATTTGTAAACAATAGACGAGCTTTCTCTGTCTTGGTAAGTCTTTTACCCCAAAATAGTTCTGCTTGTCTGATGGTATACGTCATAAACTGAACTGGTAATGCAGCCCATCCTCTTTGGTACGTAGCATTAGATGCTCTATTCATGTTACCATTAAGTAAAGATGCTCTGTCTAATACTTTTAGTTTATCTGCATTTGACCACTGACTAACTGGTGTAGTTTCTGCATATTCTTTAGCAGCAGTATACCATGCTCCAAAACGTACGTTTCTTTCACCTTCTTTAAAAGGCCACATACCTAAATCTAAAAACTTACCGAAGTTAGTTTGAATGACTTTATTAGACATAGGATTGTCTATGACTGCATATTCACCACCTACGTTATGGAAGCCGGTACTTAACATTGCTTCCCTCATTGATTCGAATTCTCCAGGTTTAAATCCATAATTTTCTAGATGTTTACCTAGTTTAGCTATTAAAGCTGGACTTGCGTTTCCTCTAGTCCATTGATGCATTAAAGCAGCGGCAGTACCTTGTATAGCTCTGGTAGGTCCTGCTATACCTAGAATATTTACATATGTTTGTCCTTGAACTAATATCTGAGGAATAGCAAATAGACCCATCTTCATGTGAGTTGTTAGTGCTCTGATACCTCTAGTAGGATCAGACAAAGTATGAGCAAGATTGAATGGATCTATTCGTTTGGCTAACCAAGGAGTCTTTTCATACATTACATCTGATAGTTTTTGAGTCCAGTACCCTATGACTGCGTCTGTCTCTGATACTTGTCCTATGAATGATTTAATCTGTTCCCTGGCTGCTTCTAATTCTGCTATTCTTTTAGCATTACCTGCGTATGGTTTCTTAAATTCTGCGTGATGGAATGCCCACAGAGGAGATGAATTCATCCTAGATTCGTCCATAGCTAACATAGACTTAGCTTCTTGCATCCATGTTTCTACAGCATGTGCTTTCATATCATCCATTGCTAAAGAATTGGATATCTTATTCATAGCTCTATTCATAGTGGGAATAGCATCTACAAGAGGAGACGGTTCTCTGTTATAGAAAGGATTCTCTGGAGTACCTTTATTATTGAAAGTAAAGACTTCATTGGCATCACGTTCTTGACTGAACTCAGTCATGAATTGCTGATTTAGAGAACTCTTTCTTATATCTTCATACCCCTTACCATATCTAGCTATCATCTCTGCTTCAGGAACTTTGTTAGCTAGATTCTCATTAGCCATGTGAATTCTAAATGGTTCATTAAGATTAAACCTAGGTTTACTTCCTGATATGTACTGTCCTAATTTATTACGAACCTGAGGAGTCTTAAACCAACCACGTACTTCATTCCAGTTATCATGTAACTGATTTTCTACAATATCTCTAGCTGCTGCTCTATTAAAAGCTGTATCCTTTTGAAGCAATTCCCTAACTTGATTCATACGACTTATAGTAAATTCAGCATCTTGACTATTAGCGAATGTCCAACCAGTATTAGAACTTACAAGAACATGTTTACCACCATCGCTACGAATATCTAATTGACTTCCTCTAATAGGATGTGCGTAAACAAAATGTCCTCCTCCACGAAATGGAAGTTGTGCATTCCAATCTAATGGTTTATTAGACAACATCTTAGAAGGAACAAGAGCATACCTAATTACTTGATCTGAAGTTATACCTCCGAATCCAGTTAAAGGAGTATGTTCAGGAGCATGTAACTCTACGACCTGTAATTCTCCCTTTTGAACTTTATCTTCTAGAAGTATTCTCAAAGGATATGGTTTAGTATTTGGACCTGATGCAGGAGCATTTCCTAACTTATTAATAAACTTAACTTTAACAGAACCATCGTCTTGGACCATGGCTATACGGTCTTTACCACCAGGGAAATGGTCTTTAACTACACCATCAAATTCAGGACTTTGTTTAGTATTACCTGGAAGTGTAGGATCACGCCAGGTAATTTGCTGAGACATAACACCGTGACGTTCTTTATGTTTCATAATAGAAACGGTTCTTAAAGCATGATCTAGTTCATTGACTCTCTTGAATGCAAAGTATGCTGCTACTTCTTGATCATCTGCAAGACGTCCTAACTGTTTCTGATATGCTTCTTGGTATTCACCAATATTTCGATAAGTACGTCCTATCTTAGCCGTCTGAGGATCTACTTCTCTACGTGCATTGTTAAGGACACGTTCCCAGTCGTTCCATTTCTCTACACCTTTACCGAAGGGAAGAAGAGGTTGCATTTTACGTATATCTTCTAATTGTTCCCAAGCATACTGTTGAAGATTAGAAGATACGAATGTAGCTGCCTCTCTATTTCTATTAGCCCATGCTGACTGTGTCTCATTAGGAGTTCTAAATCTAGCTGTAAACGAATTGACGATACCACCTTTTGGTGTTCTATCTTCATCTAGTTTAGACATCATAGAACGCATACCAGGAGTATTTTCAGCAACAGGAACAGGTTTAATTATGACATATCCAGAACCATTTTGGACTATCTTTGGATTAGTTAAATCACCTTCAACAATATCACGTTTAGTTAAGAATGCGCTACTGTCTGTTTCAAAAGGAGCAGCAGCACGATCTGGATTTAAGATATCTGGAGATACTTTACGTCTAAAATCTCCAACAAATTGAACACCACCTAAACCTTCTTGTTTAGCAAATTTACCTGCCTCACCTTTACTGCTAAAGGTTTCTAACGGAGACCTTCCTATGATAAGATCTACCCATCTGACTCCTGTTACTGGGTGTCTATAAGGTTCAGATAGATTCATAACATTATCTGATATGTTTCTATTAGCTGATAATACTTGGTCTTGAGCTACTTCTATAGCTGGTCTAAACTTCTCTGCTAATGCTGGCATACGTTCGACTCCAGTTAATCCTTGCATTAACTGAGGAAAACGAGCAATCAATGAATCATATCTCTCAAGAATCATATTAGTACCGTTGATATCGTTACCAGTATTTATTGTAGCTTCTTGTTTGCCTATTTGAAATATATTAGGTAACTTATCCTGAGCTTCTTGAATTGGATCTCCTCTACGCAATCTATTAGCAAGAGTACCAAAAACACGTTGAACAGCAGATGATCGTATATTACCGGCAGCTAATGCTGCTTGTTGAGCAGGAGATATGACTGTTTGTTGTGCAACAGATTGTATTTGTTGTCTAACAGCAGTGCGCATACTATTACGTAAAGACAGTGCACCTGCTACTCTAGCTATACCTAACACTTCTACACCAGGTGCAACAATGGGGAATAAGTCTTGCATCATACGATCTGAAGTAGACATACCAGACATATTGTCTGCGAATTGAACGCGAAGATTAGGAGGTAAAGCATTGTAGATTATATCATAGCGATTCTTCATATCTTCGTATGGCATCGTTAATAATTGATCTCTAGCTTCGTCTTGAGCATGCCCAGGAAGATTAAACCACGAAGTACCAGAGACATGCATTTTTACCCAAGGATAGACAGTAATGAGATTTTTAAGGATATCTATTCCCCTGGAGAAATATCCTTGATTCCCTAAAGTTTCGTGCGCTTCTTGTTGCCTCGTCTTAAAGAACTGTGATTTAGCTGCGTATTCAGTACCTAAATTTATTTGAGTATTCCAGAAGTTATTTGCACCTTCCTCTGGATGTATTTGATTTAACCAATGCGTGGTATCAGGATTCTCTCTAGGCCAGTTTAAATGTTCCATGTACTCACGAGAATAGTGATCTTCAATAACACTTCTAGGATCATTGATAGCTTCATCCACTCCAGCTATTTCTTCAGTAGTTAGAGGTCCACCCTTTTTATTAGCTATAGCTGTTATAGCTTCAGATCTACGTTGACTGTTTTGAAGAGCTAATTGATTAGAGACATAGTTACGTACATTCTTTTCTTGACCTCTTATAAAGGCAGAATAATAATCAGGGTATGTTTCTGCAATCTTATCCCTTAAACCAAAATCTGCTTGTGTAGCTCTATCATGAGCTATAGCAGGAGACAAAGAAGGATTTTGATTTACTGCAGGCGTAGCGAAGTCAGATGGCTCCTGTGTAGGAGCAGACTCTACTGGAGTAGCATAATCATTAGGATACTCAACCAAGAGCTTTACCTAATCCCATGATACCACCACCAATATCCATTATACCTTTATCAGTAGATAACTTACCTTCAACATCTGCTTTGGACATCTTAAGAGCACTGAGCTGTCTATTTAATTCAAACATCCTATCTCCGAACTGTAAGTTCTGACTTATACCTGCTAGGTTAGTACCTGTCTGTCCTCCTATACTTCCATAGGCTCCGGAAAGGCCTGAACCTTTTGCTGCTCCTTCTGAATTAGCTGTAGCTAAAGCTTGAGATCTAGCCATTTGATTATTTCTTACTTGTTGTAACATCTGTCTTTGAGCCGTCATATGCATGGCGTTTTGACGTGTATCGTCTTCCTGCATCTCAACGCCAGCCATCTCCTTCTCAAGACGAGCTGCTTCTTTAGCATGCCCCATTGCAGAGATACCACCAAAGATATCTACACCTAAACCAACTGCATCTAAACCTATACCAAGTGCACCCATAGGCATTAAACTATATCCTGCATATCTTTAATCTTAAGATTACGTCTACCATAATATTTCTCAGCAAAATCAATCAATCTATTAAAATTAGTGAACTGTTGCTGAAGAGGAACTGGAGTTGTAACTGGAGCATCATATCTAAGATGCCATAGATTAGTCTGTGTATTCTTTATAGCATTGACACTGAAGGATTTGATTTTGTCACTGTCCCCTTCTAATACCAGTTTAATTTTATCTGCTCGGTTCATATTTCCGGATTAACCTCATTCCATACACCCCAACCCATAAGATCAAAGGGCATTCCATCCACTGATGTTACTTTAATCTGCATTGCTAATCCTCTACCTCTAAGTCTAACTTTATGATACATATCAAAGAAATTACTTTGAAGATTAGACTTCTTTTGTTTTACACTGAATTTACCAGACAAACCACTACCTGCGTAATCCCATATTGCTTGGATATAATAAGAATTACCAGAAGGATTTCTAGAAAATACATAGACATAAGGAGATTGAAACTTAAGTAATGCTTTACCTACAAGTTTATACCCTGTAATAAAATAACTAATAAAGTTATAACCTACTTGATTCTCATCAAAGAAATCTACAAACCTAGTAAAATCATTCTCTTCTGAGAATGTAATATTAGAACCTACTGCTGTTGTATACTTAAAAACAGGATCAGGTGCACCACTACCACCTGGACTCTGTATATACTTAACATCAGTTATAACACTTAGACTGTTAGTGGGTAGAATGAATGGATAAAATGCTTTAGTTACTATGTTAAAATTAAGAATTGTATCATAGTTATATCTATTACTTATTCCTATCTCACCGGTACTTCTAAAACACCATTGAACTATATATTCTAATTCATGGTAATCTCCTCTAGCAAATTTCTTACTTATACTAGGAAATCCTGCGTAGTAAGATAAAATAGAACCTAGAGCTAGATTATTAACACTTAATTGAATATCTGGACTATGTGCTGAACCAGGAGTCTGCGCAGGGGATACTTCATATATTCCTTCTTCATTCCAGAAATAAGGAAAACCCTGTACTTCTATAAAGGATGTTCCTGATATAGCTCTAATACTAGATATCTTAGTAACTGTATAATCGTTAGCAGCGAATCCAATACCTGAACTACCACCTATAAACCATATACCATTAGCAGCAAAGACAAGAACACCGAAACGTAGAGCGAAGAGTTTGTATATGGCTCCACATCCAGGTATAACTATCTGTCCTCCATCTGAAGGAAGAAGAGAGAATAGTGTTTGACTAGTAGGATCATTCTCTTGATAACACTTACTGAACGATCTCGTATCAGTTATTATCTGAGAGAAGTAAATATTCTCTGACCACGTATAAAACGGTTCATCTCCTGAAGGAGGAAATGAATCATTTACACCTGCATAAAATACTCTACCTTGATAAAAGGTTCCTGTTAAAGGTCTTTGAATAGTAGCGACTGTTGTTAATCCTGCAATATTTGATACAGACGATCTGTTTTGTATAAATGGATTAAAAACAAATGAACCTTTGGGAGCTGCTGTTACTTGTTGCTGAACATTAGCAAATGTAGTTGCAGGATCGAATACTAAAGAAGTGTTTTTATATAACCACCATATATCGGAATTAGAGGGATAATTTGCAAGCACACCAAACCATTTAGTAATGAAACCTACACTAACTAAAGATGCAGGTAAGGATTCATTAGGAGTTGAAAAGAAATTACCTCCTGACCAAAACCCCATAGCATTTAATTCAGGATGATCGTTAGATATTACAGCAATTTGGATAGTGGTAAACGGAGATACATAACTAATAACAGTACCTGTAAGAACAACAGATCCATTCAAGTTGTTGTTATTAGGTCCTGTTTTAGCAGCTTGAGGTACATTAATTTGAATTACCGCTCCATTCGTCACAGATGTAGTATCAACTTGAGAAACCACATTTAACGTATAAAGTTGACCTATTGCTGGTACATTACCTGAACCATCTCCTCTGAGAGTAGCTGTCCAAGTAGATCCTTGTGTCCATCCTTGGTTAATTAAATTATAAAGATGTTCATTAGAAAGAGTTTTAGGTCTTAAGTTATCTGGAACACCAGGTTCTGGAATACCAACAAAATCTCTAGTTTGTAGTGTTATGACTGTACCTGATATAACTCCTGAAATAAAGGTACAGAAGAATGGATCACAAGCAGGATGAAAGACAAACAAATAACCATTGCCTGAAGAATATTGACATTCTGTTAAAGCAACAGTAGATGTGTTTCCTTGTGCTTGAAAAGCATTAATGTTTATTGTAGAACTTAATCTAGTCGTAGACAGAGGAGCAGATACTGTTGCACTACTTGATTTAAAGAAATAAAGAATATTTCCTATCTGTTCTACCAGTATTTGTGTAGAACCATCTCCTCCTGCGTTTAACCACTTATAAGATGATCTAGCTACACTGGGTGCATTGATTGCATTACCAATAGCATTAGTCTCATAGTCAATACCTCCACGTCTGTTAACATCCCCGATTAAAGTATAAACGCAGTTCTGTGTATCAGTAGCTGCGTTCTCAGGGAAGTTCAGTCCAGTGAATTCTGTCTTGAGTCCTGCTATGAAATGGTTTTCAACAGAAGGAGAAGGTTGTTGCTGCGGCATAGTTATCCGGTATAAGTCATTAAACTAACGCCACCTCTCATCCACGGCCACTGTGGATATGTTCCATAACCACCAGTACGTGGTACTCTACCAAAGGTAGAGAACTGATCAAAGTATCCTGGTTTATTAGCTATAGATTTAGTCTTCTGTGTTACTGCCCATTGTCTCCTAATCTCTTCGTCTGCTTTCTGATGAGTCTGCTGTTTAAGCTCATAGAATGCTAGACTGGTAGATTCATTCAGTAACAGAGGAAACTGATGATCATTTAGAGCAGGAATAAAGTTATCTACCAATTGAAAAGGAGGAACTATCTGACCATAACACAAAGTCTTAGATGCTTGTAATGTACCGTCTTGTGTAGAATCAAAGGAATCAAATATTACTTGATTGTTAGATACCACTGTACACATCTGAGGTTGATGATCTGTTCTATATCTAAAGGTAAATTTATTACCACCTTCTGAGAAAGTATAACTCTGTACAAATGGTTGAGATAGATCGTTTCTATTCACTGAGTCTAAGAAGTAGTCAGTAGGAACAATACTTACGTACTTGTATCCTGGAGGTACATTAGGAACATTGACACTGGTTATAATCCAGCTAGCAAACGTTCCTGAACCTACTGTACTCGTAACATTAAGAACTAAGGTAGTTCCTGTATATTGAGCTACAGTACCTATTAAAGCATTAGTACCAGAGTTAGCTTGTGCTATCTGTCCTGGTGAAATAGGAAGACCACTAGAACCGACAGTAAATGACTTATTCCCTAAACCTATGGTATTTGATGTAGTAGATGTAGTAGTCCATTTGATAGAAGAGACAAGATCAGTGTTTAGATCGTGAGAGAAAGCTCCGAATTGATCTATCTGTTGATTGTCCTGTGGATTAGTATCAAAATACTGCATCCAACTAATTCTAGTTACTCCTTCTGGTAATTGCATCGTGACAGGTATTTTAAGACTGTCTGGGGGAACTAACTGAAATAAGACATCATCTATAGTTAGATCTCCACGAGCTACTATGTCATAATACTTATTCTGAATTATATTAGCTACTTGTAAAGATTCGGTAGTATCTGCAATAGAATTGACTTCGTCTGAAGACATCCTACTTAGAATGTTCTGAACCATAGTTAAGAGAGACTGTTGGGCCATTACGCTTTAAAGATCCTTGCGACAGATACTGCACCGGAATAGAGGAAGTAGAAACCTACAACAGCCATTAATACTTGCCATTGTTCTGGAGTTACTGGATCAGTATCTCCAAGCTTCAACACTTTATCCCAGAGATAGATTTTAGTTATGTAGGTAGCTGGTCCAATAGCTAGGCCAGCTCTAATCCAGCTATCGAGACTTGAATGTTGACTATCTGCTAACATCAAGTCTCTCTTAGCTTGAAGAGTATTTATACGTTCTTGAGAGGCTGTTCTTTCCTGGTCTGTAGTAGCTTTAAGAAGAGCTATCTTCTCATTAGCTATAGCATTAGTAATACTACTAATCGTAGTAAATAAGCCAGGAAGGATTAAACCTAGAAAGCTGAACATTAAGGTGTAGCGGTAGACTTAGCAGCCACAGTCTTAGCCAAAGACGACCAGAGGCCTACGACCATAGCAGACGCTACAGTACCGATACCACTGATCACGACATCACCATTCCAGTATTGCATACCGTAATGTGCTACCAAGAAACCACCAGCAGCTGCAACGATTGCACGAGTCCAACCACCGAGATGATCGGAATCCACAAGAGAAGACAACACACTTAGTACTTGATTCATTTTATTTTCCTTTTTTAAAGAGTTTTACTAATAGATTAATATAATAATCTACGATTGAATTCCAGCCTGTCTTAATAGGCTGTAATACAGGTTTTAAAAATAAAGCTTTCTCTGCTTGTCTCCTTCTAATAAGACCTGCCAGAACTTTACCTCCAGCTTTGTTATATAACAATAGATGATCTGCTGCTTCGGTATATTTACTTTCATTAAGTAAAGTCAAAGTAGACGAGTGTCCTAGTGCACCAGTATTAAAATGAAAAGAGACAAGAGCATCATATTGATTCTGATTTACAGGAACTTTAACAAGATGAGTTACTTCTTGTTCGACTTTCTCCAAGTCTGTTGCGAGGATTCCATCTGCCTCTTCTTTTGATATTGTCTGTCCGACAAATACGCTAGGAAGCCCAGCAGCATTAGTATGCCCATACCCAATAGTAAGTACTCCATGAACTGTATCCCCGCTGTGTACAATATGATTGTTGTAATCATCATATGATTGAAGGATTAGACCTTCAAAGGACTCAATTAACTGTCTGCCCGATTCGCTCGTCTTCAAGCTCTTTTATCCTTTTCTGTAACTGTTCTATTTGATCTTGTAGATTAGCGATTGTAAACATACAATCACCAAGTAACTGCCTTAATTTCTGTTCCATCAAAACACCGGAATGTATCCTGTTATACCTGCGTTATCTACAATAGTTAACCATTTCTGTACTGCGGTATGAGAACCTGTAGGTCCTACAGAACCTAAGACAGTAGCAACAGCAGCATTAGCTGAGAAACTACCTGCACTAGCGAACTGAACTAAACCAGCGCTTACAGCAGGAGTTTGTATAGTAACACTGCCACTGGTACTTCCTGTTAGAACCACTGTTCCAGTAGAAGCACCAACACCACCAGAGTTTAAGGTTCCTGTGGTAGAGAAGTTACTAGTTGTAGAGAGAACACCACCTGTTGCGGAAGCAAATACTGCAGCGGAACCACTAGTAGCACCAGAAAGAGTTAAAGTTCCTCCTACGGATCCTATAGTACCTATCTGAACAGGTTGAGTACTTGTTAATAAAGTTCCTGTACTATTCGTAGAAACTGTTATCGATCCGCTCGTAGTTCCTACAAAATTAATACCACCGCTAGAAACACCAGCGGCTCCCGTGTTTAGAGCTCCAACGCCATTCACATTAAACCCAGGGCTAGAGAATGCGTTACCTGTTATAGACGAAGCACCAGTTAGGTTGATACCATTAGCAAAGGTAGGATTACCTTTAATGGCCATAATAGAACCAGTAGTTTTAAGAGGATTCTGAACACCTGCTACACCACTACCAATTTGTATTAAGGTCCCCCAACCAACTGCACTGGTTTGATTCCCAAAGAACAGAGCTGAATCGTTTCTAGAGCCAGCTACTGCATCAGCACTTGTCTGAGCTATAAGTATTCCATATTTATCTAAGACAGAAGTAGCTGTTTCAATCTGAACATCTGCTTCATAAGAGATACAAGATACAAAACTAGCAGCACTTCCAGTTAAACGTACAACAGAGTTTAGACCGTATAGTAAACCTTTCTCAGATCCACCTGTACCTCCATCTGAAGTTTGAGCTTGGGCTATAAATGAACCAGATGTGTAAAATCTATTTGCATTAGAAGCATTAGTTGCTGCATTTAATGAAAGTGTTGCATTTAAAGCAATTCTTCCACCTTTAGCAGTACTAGATCCAAATCCATGAATAATACTAAGTCCTTCTACAAAGTTAGTACCCGCATCAACAACATCTGGAGATATGTTAACTGTATTCCAATTAGTAGCTACACCAACTGTTCCACTAGGAGTTTGGTTAATAACTAAGCCAGCTAGTGTACCAGAAGGTATAGTTATTGTCTGTGTATTAGACCAAGTATTAGCTCCATCTAAGAAAGGAACTACATGTCCTGATGTACCTGTAGTAGCTGTATTGACTGTTATGATTCCAGGAGTAGTTACATCTATTAACCTAGCTGGAGAATTGACAGTTTGAGGAGGAGGGAGATTAACTATTTGATTGCTATTCATATCCAGAGTGGAAGTCATCTGATTAGGAGTGACTCCACTTCTAGATAAAACATCAAGAAAAGCTGTAGTTATAACTGCATTATTACTATTAATAGTAGTGACAGCAGTAGTGTCATTTTGAAATGTAGCTACATTGTTAAGAGTAATATTTTCAGACATAATCTACTTTCTTATGCGTATACTATATATGCGGGTGTTGATACCGCAGTTATTCTAATCAATAGAGTTTTAGATGCTGCTGCCGCTATGGTTATTACAGATTGATTAGCATCTGATGCTCCACCAGATCCTGCTGTAATTGTAAAACTATTAGTGGCACCGCCATTAATAATCAAACATTGAAAGATGTCACCTATTTGAACACCAGCACTGTTATTGCTCATATAATTAACAATATTAGTAGCTGTATCTAAAGTAACAGTTTGAGCTGCGGCAGTAGAATTCCATACGAATATTCCACCGCCAAGTTGAGCTGCAGTTGCTGTAGTACCAGTTGCACCAGTACCAGTAGTAACCACACCAGTTCCAGTCATCCACATAGTACCAAACTGTTGACCACCAGGTACCGATGAAGATACCTGCGTTCCAGGAACATAAGCTCTAACTCGCTGATTCATAACAACTTCGTCTAGACCGCCCATAAGGTCAATTCTAGAAGTATCGATTGCCATTTGTTTTCCTTTCTATAGTTAGGTGCCTCCGAAGAGGCACCATCACTATATTAGCTATTAGAAGCTGATGTTACCGTAGAGCTTGTATCTAAGACGAAGCTGAACAAGTCCGCTTGTAAACGTACCTGTAGCAATCGCAGAGATCCATGCACTCTGTGGAAGTGGAGTAATGACATTCGTCACGAGTGGAACATTTCCCAACCACGCGCCATTGCCTGCAATAGCAGTAGCAAATCCAGTACCACCAAATATGATGCCACTAGTTGCGGTGGGTGTCCAGAATGTCGCACGCATACCAGGAGTAGCCATATTTGCAGTAAGCAGACCGTTTAAGAGCTGAACACCTGCATTAGGCGTAACCTGAACGAATGTTGCGTTAGGTGAACCTGGAAGCTGTGAAGTCGTTACGAGACCTACAGCGAGAGAAGTTCCACCGGTTGCGCCAACAATAGTCTCAACCTCAACAGTTTCAAAGAACAATTGAGTTCTATCGAGTACGATAGTACCAGACGAAAGACCTGTTGGAAGAGTTCCTTGTAAAGGAACGAAGAGATTCACCGACTGAATACCTGCTTGAAGAGCAGTACCTGTGCCAGAGAAGGCTCCTGTAGGAGCTGCACCCACCACAAAGGGTGAACCAGTTCCTGTGCCCCACTGAGTGGGTACGAGAGGGATGTAGGTCTCTATCTCACGAGTTTCCCCGTAAACAAGATAATCTCCACCAATCTCAGGGACGGGTTTCTGTGTACCGT
>Ga0137360_10000685_pt1 | contig 19793 bp, 22 predicted proteins | sample Mad1_60_16metaG_FD_104924 | JGI IMG/M metagenome (GOLD analysis project Ga0137360, IMG submission 104924) | Vadose zone soil microbial communities from Angelo Coast Range Reserve, California, USA - Mad1_60_16 metaG | ecosystem: Environmental > Terrestrial > Soil > Vadose zone | place: USA... | reverse complement strand
TCTACAAAGACACGCTTGGCCTGAAACATCTTTTCAGTGTGCCACCGAAGATGGCATTTTTCGATTGCGGCGGCGTTCGGTTGATGCTGGCGATCCCGGAGCGCCCGGACCTCGATCATCCGAGCTCAATTTTGTACTTCAAGGTGGAGGACATCGAGCAGGCGTACGAGGTTCTGGCTTCGCGCGGCGTTCATTTCGAAACTAAGCCGATGCTGGTCGCACCAATGGCAACGCACGATCTTTGGCTGGCCGAGTTCCGAGATTCGGAAAAAAACGTGCTCGCTTTGATGTGTGAAAGGCCAAAAGAGACCAACGCGGAAATTGGATTGGCGATCTAATTTCAGCGCTAGTTATTTGCGAATTGTTTTCGGCTTGGGCGTAGAACTTACCAGCGCCACCACCGCCATCATTTATCCAGTTCTTGGGGTTTCTTGCGCTTGAGAAGATGATCCACGGAAAACTTGCCAGCACCGGTGAAGGTCAAGGCAATAAAGATGATCAAGTAAAGCGCTGCTCTGAGCCAGTCTTCGCCGAGTCGAACACTGGTATAGAGTGCCCCGCCCATTCCGAGCGCGAGGCTGGCCGCTAATAATCTTGTCAAAAAGCCGCACCCGATCAGAAATGCGCCGATTGATTCGTTGAACGTGATCCATATAGCCAGCGCGACCGGGATTGGAAAACCCATCTTCGCGATCAACGGCGCCAATCCGATTGACGAAAACGATTTTCCGGCGTGAAGGGCCGACCAATACCAGCCGATCTTTTGAAGTCCGAAAGTTCCGGCGAGCAGCAATCCGGCTCCGCGCAAAATCAGCAATCCTAGATCCTTTTGTTCTCTCATTGGCAACGAGACTGAAGCATACAAGAGCGAATCAAATCAGCGCGATTCCAAACGCCTCACAAAATCCAGAGCTTTGGTAATCGTTCGGCTAACAATTTATCGATACCAAATATGCGGCCTGCATCGCTGAAAAGGATAATAACTGCCAGGATGATATCCGATTGATCGATGCCCGGGCCCCACGGCAGAGCCCCTTTAGCGCACATATAATTAACAAGCAGAAACAGCGCGACGCAGCTCGCGAGTCGCGTGGTGAAGCCGATCACGAGCGCGATCCCGACATATATCTCTGCGACGACAACGAGCGTTCCGAAAGTCGCACTGTGCGGGGCGACGAAGGAGTTGAGAGAGTGTTGATACCAGGAATAACCGTTCCTCGCAGCGAATTTGAGGAAGCCGGTCAATTCATTCGGCTGTGCATTCCCGTGATCGCTAAAGAAGAAACTGACACCCAAATACACGCGGGCCAAAACGAAAAGCCATTGCCGTTTAGTTACCAACTGTTCGCTCACCGTTTTTGCGGAGACAGAGTCGGTTTTGCTGCACTGGCTTGGGTTTCAACTCCTCCAGCACGTTAATGATTTTCCATTCGTCGTTGAATTGATTTCTTATTTGATCTTCGCATTGGTCGTTTCGTATGTCGGAAATGGCGACGATACTGTCCCGGTGCGATTTTTAGTGTGCGCTGAAAAACGTTGCGCATCGAATTGACGTTTCCAAAGCCGCACTCGCTGGCAATCGTTTCCATGCTGTTGTGACTTTCTTCGAGCCGCCGGCGAGCGGCTTCGACGCGCAAGCGTTCCACAAACTTCGCGGGAGTGGTCTTCATTTCTTTGGTGAAGACTCGGGCGAAATTGCGAGGACTCATCGCGACTCGATGCGCCAACACCGGCACCGCGAGCGGTTTGTTCAAATTGTCGAGCACCCACGACTCGAGTTCACGCAACGGTTTTCGATCGGTTAGTTGCAGGGACAGCGCGGCGCTGAATTGCGATTGTCCACCTGGCCGGCGCAGATAGAGCACGAGGTTGCGCGCGACCTGCAGCGCCAGACGCGAACCGTAGTCTTCTTCGACCAGCGCCAATGCCAGGTCCATTCCCGCGGTGACTCCGGCCGACGTGTAAACATTCTCGTCACGAACAAATATTGGGTTGGGATCGACGTCCGCACGCGGGGCCCGTTTGATGAGAACGTGACACCAGTTCCAATGAGTTGTGGCCCGGCGGCCATCGAGCAAACCTGCTCGAGCCAGCAGCATTGCGCCGGTGCAAACCGACCCGATTCTCCGGACGCGTCTGGCGATCTTTCTCAGCCAGCGCACCACGTCACTGTTTATTTCATCCTGCTCGATCGCGCTGCCACCGGCTACGAGCAGGGTGTCGATCTTTCCACTCATTTCCCGAAAAGTTTTATGCGCGGTGATTCGCAATCCACAGTTCGTCACAAGCGATCGTTGAGACGACGCACTAATGACTTCTACCGAATAGATTGGCGGCGAACCGGGATTTTGTTTGCCGAACATTTCCGCGGCGCGCGCAAAGACTTGGAGCGGCCCGACCAGATCGATGATCTCCGTCCCCGGCGCGGCCACGAACACGATCCGCCGCGTTCGCGGTTGGACCGCGCTTGTTTGTTTGTCACTGGCCACAGTGCCAGTCCGGCTCGGACTCACAGCTTTTTATCGGCGGTCACGAACTTATCTGGGGCCGTGTCGAAAGTTTTCTTATCGTCGTCGGAGCAGAAGTAATAAGTCGTGCCTTTGTAGACAGACCTTGGAGCGGTCTTTGGATCGACATCCATTCCGCACACAGGACAGAGTGGATGTTCAGCGGTGGATACAGGCGCGCTCGCGTAAACCTGATTGGAATCCGGATTCATCCAGCCTTGCCCCTGATATTCCATGTTGTAGGCAGTTTTCTGGGCGACTTCGCGACCGTAGTAACGTTCGACCACCCGAAGCGCGAGATCGATGCCCGAAGAAAGTCCGCCGGCAGTGGCGAGATTGCCATCCTCGACGAATCTCGCTCCGCGCTTGAGATGGATATCCGGGAACTGGTTCGCAAAGGGGACAAAGGCGCCGTGATATGTGGTCGCGGCTTTGCCCGATAAGAGTCCGGTTTTGGCCAGAACAAATGCGCCTGTGCAAACCGACATGGTCACGTCTGTATTTTTTGTCGATTTGCGAATCCATTCCAGGACCGTCGCGCTTGGTTCACTTTGCGCGGGGATGACGATGACCTTTGGCGGAGGAGCGTTGGCAAGCGTGTAATCGGGTACGATCTTCATCCCGCCGCTAGTTCGAACGGGTGCCGTCGTTTCAGCCACTGTATAAAGACGGAACGGATGGTCCTCGCGGCCGGGAATCATGACGTCCTTAAAGACTTCCCACGGTCCGCAGAAATCGATTGTTACTGCGCCTTCCGAAATGAGAAATGCAACCGGGATGCTCCCTTGAGCGGGAGGCTTGAGCGGATTTGCTTTCCCAGCTTGTTTGTTATCGCCGGAACTGCCCTTGGTTTCGATCGGCGCTGCGTTCGCGGACAGCTGACTGATAACGAAGAGAGCAAGCGCAGCGATCAAACCGGATCTCGCCGCGGCATTGACTAGATCTTTTCGATTCATGGAACTTGTTCGTGCATTCATGCAGCAATCATCTGGCAATTGCGATTGGCAGCAATGCCAATAATCACCACGTTTCTGCCAAATGCCTACTTTTCTTTATCCTTTGACTTCCGAATGTCGCCCTTGACGCAGTGCTCGAAGGTCGTCGACGCAAGCGACGCAGCCTGCTGCGTCCAGTCCAGCCGGCGGAATATTGACCGGTTGCTGCGCGAATTGCCAGATGGCGATGACCGCACCGAGAATCAAGATCGGACAAATTGCCATCTCGATGACGTTGCGGCTCTTTTCTTCCGAGCGAATCAGAAGCGCGTAGGTGGATTCTTTGTGTTGATCTTCTGGTTGATCTGTCGTGCCTGTTTGTTCTTTCATGACCCAACTCTCTTGAGCCGGACGGTTGGCCGCGATGACAATGATCATCAAATTTCTGCCATGCCGATATCAGGGAAGGTCAAACACTCTTGCGGACGATCATGCGCTTGCGCTTGTGATGTCGATCTTATCTGCTTCGGCGAAGGCTTCGTTTTTATCTTGTATGCGCTCTATAATCCGACGAAATTCTGGCCGTAATTCGGGAACGGCTGACCCTGCGATCCAAAAAGGAACCGCGGAGACAAAGATGCCAGCAGTGCTATTCACAAATGACTGACGAGCACATCGAGAAGACCAAATCAGCTATTGCGTCTGCCGAAAATATCCCGGCTGATAGGAAAGCCGAGTTACTGGATCTGCTGTCGAAGCTCAAGCCAGAGATCGCCAAGGTTTCAGAGACTCATCACGAGGATGCCCGGAGCATTGCCCGTCTTGTGGAGGCTTCGGCCCACGAAGTAACTCGCGCCGAGCGCAAGCCGGAATCGATCAGGCATCCTCTGCGCAAACTCAAACAGTCCGTGGAAAACTTTGAAGCGTCGCATCCGCAGCTGTCCGCTTTTGTGAATCAATACAGCGCGGTGTTATCCGCTTTGGGCATCTGATCGCCCGCCGAGCACAGCCAGTCCGCACAAGAACAGGCCAGCGCTGACGAAGTCTTCTTCGCCGCACCGCTCCGGCTCAATTTTCTCGGCCTTGCGAATTTCTGCTCTTTGTTAATGAATCGTCTTCGGCTCCGAACCGACCAGGATTTTCTGAAAGCGTGGGTCGTTTCTAAGCGGGTCCCATTCCCAGCGTGTTCGCAAGTCGGAAAGGGTGACGCTGTCATCGGCGTAATCGATGCGCCGCAAAAAAGTCGCTATCGAAAAAGGAGAAGTGACTTAAAACTTTCGAGAAGGGATTCAGATCACATGACCGCGAACCACTTGGGCATTGATGGATACGTTGGGAACACGCCGTTGATTCGACTGCGACGCGTGTCTGAACTGACGGGTTGCGAGATTCTCGGAAAGGCGGAATTCATGAATCCGGCCGGATCGGTGAAAGATCGAGCCGCGTACGGAATCATCACGGACGCGGAGGCAGCGGGTCGGCTTAAACCAGGCGCGACGATCGTTGAGGGAACCGCCGGTAACACTGGGATCGGTCTTGCTGTGATCGGCCGCGCCAGAGGCTATCGCACTGTTATTGTAATTCCGAATAATCAGTCGCCGGAGAAAATGCATTTGCTCCGTACGCTTGGCGCGGAGGTAAAGGCAGTGCCGGAAAAACCATACAAGGATCCGGAAAATTACAATCATATCGCGCGTCGCCTCGCAGAGGAGCGAGGCTGGTTCTGGGCGAACCAGTTTGATAACACGGCTAATCGCGACGCGCATTATCGCAGCACCGGCCCTGAAATCTGGAAGCAAACCGAAGGCAAGGTTTCGTCGTTTGTCGCAGCCGTCGGTACCGGCGGCACGCTTGCCGGTGTCAGCAGTTATCTCAAGGAACAAAATCCGAAGATTCAAATCGTCTGCTCTGATCCGTACGGCGCGGCGATGTGGTCGTGGTTTACCAACGGCAATCTGGAGACGAACGACGGTGATTCGATTGCAGAAGGGATCGGTCAGGGCCGCGTCACGAAGAATATCGAAGGCATCGAGGTCGATCGCGCTTATCGCATTCCGGATCAAAGCGGCCTGACGATCGTTTACCACCTTCTACGTGAAGAAGGATTGTTCCTCGGCTTATCAAGCGGCATCAACGTTGCCGGTGCGGTGCGCTTCGCCAAAGAATCTGGCCCGGGCCAAACCATCGTCACCGTTCTTTGTGACTCGGGCCACAAATATCAATCAACGCTTTTCAATCGCGACTGGCTCGCTTCCAATCATCTCGATCCGGATCTTCCCTTGGAATCGATTCTCGGCAGCTGATCTTTGATCCTGGCAACGTGCCGCTATATGGCTAGGAAGTCTGAACTAACTGTGCGAAATACTACACTATGAGCACGAGTATCCGAAACCGCCTGCCGGGCACGATTGAGAAAATTGTTTCCGACAAAGTCGTATCCGAACTTGTCGTCCGAACTGCAGCTGGAGACGTAACGTCGATTATCACGACTGGTTCAGTCAACCGAATGAATCTTAAAGAGGGGGATAAGGTCTTCGCGATAATTAAGGCGACCGAAGTGTCCATTGAAAAGGAATAGGTTTCCTCCAGACTTTCCGCTGGAATCCGTTCTCGACCGCTAGAAGCCGCCTCATAAATCTGCCGGGTGCTGTAGCCACGGCCGCTTCCTCGCGAAGACTTTCGGAGCTGCGCGCCGTCCGCAACGCGTGGCTCCGAGGATGAAGACGCCCCACAGGGGCGTGGCTACAACATCTATGAGATGGCCGCTAACATCTGATCGATGCGTGTGACAAACTTGACCTTAACTTATGAGCGAAACATCGGAAGTACTAGGCCAGATTATTGAAGGAATACGTGAGATCCTTTGATCGACAGACGAAGCAGGGGTTTTAATGCGCATTCAATTTAACGAAGCGGCGCTGATCGCTCTTATTCGGGCCACAAACCTCGCTTCGCGCTTGGCAGTTCATTGCTTTGCTGCTGAAATGCCTTCCTTTCGGCACAAGAAGGATTCGGTATGGCTAAAAAATTCATAAGTGTTCTAGCGGGGATAGCTTTCATTGGCGGTGCGACGACGCTCTTTGCGCAAGATGAGGCCAAGCAAGCAAAGGCCGGCGAGGGGACATTGATGGTTAGCGGTAAAAACTATCCTCTGAAGCACGCGCGCGCTTATGAGACGACGAGCAATGAGGAGGAAGTCATCGCGGTCGTCCTGAGTGGTCAGCCGGTTTCAAGTGAGAAGCTCAAAGAGGCGAGGGAAGCCGAAAAGGATGGTCAGGACCCTAATTTCAAACGGCCGTTCATCAGACTCGAGTTCACCAAGGCAAGAGCGCTCAAGTTCTGGAGCGCCGGCGCTGGCAACACGCAACTTGGCAGGCGTAGCGGGAATGCTACCGGAGAACTAAAGCTGCAGGACAGCAGGGTGAGCGGCAAAGCCAGCCAGCCGAATGAGACCGAGGGAATGTTTCCTGCCGGCTTTGATGTCCATTTCGATGTCGCGCTGCTTCGTGCCGGAGAATCGCTGCCGGCCACGGTCACCAAAAAGCCGGGCCCGGCCGCCAACGTGAAGCCGTCGGTGACAGGCGTCTTCAAGGGGAACGGCAAGGAGGCGAAACTGGCTCACATGTCGGCACATTGGCGCGAGCCCTTTAGCAATCAGCCGTCGATGGTGCTGGTGTTCACTGAAAAGGATCATTCCAAAGATAAGAAGCCCGACTTTGACGCAGGGTTCGGCAAGTTCGGCAGCGCACTGATCATCTCGCTCCATGAAGACGGCGACATCTTTGGCTGCGAGGTGGTCCACACCGCGCATAAGAAGCAGGGCTTCAGCTCGATCGGCCAGATCAAGACAAACGACTTCCAGTTTGCGGACGGCCAGGTGCAGGGAGAACTGACTACCGATGGCCAGGCCGAAGTGTTCGGCGAGACTTGGGAGGTCAATCTCAAGTTTGTCGCGCCGCTCGGAGAGATCCCAAAAGAGTTTCAGGTCGCCGATTCGAAAAAGCCCGACGAGGACGCGACGGACAAGCCGGCAACCACCAAGCCGACCACTAAGCTTAGCGAAAAAGCCGCGCCCGAGCCGGCGAAGGATCAACTGAACGTCAAGGACCTGGCCCTTACGAAGGATGCCTCCGATGTTGAATACAAGGCACTTGTTGAGCACCTTCTCTTCAAGAGCAAGGCGAACGTGAAGAGCGTCTGTGCCGAATTGGCCGCGAATCTCAAAGCCCAAGGCTGGACCAAGGAAGGCAGCGATCTGATCACGGCGGCCTCCTCAATACTGAAGCGGAAACGGGGAGACGCTGAGCTCACGATCTTCGTGAAGCCAGCGGACGGAGGGAGCCAGGTTCAGATCTTCACCGAGGGCCTGTCTTGGGACGAAAAATAAGCCCGGTCGGTTTTTGGCTGGAAAGGCCAGGGACAAACTGGTCGCCCAGGCACGCATCAAAAGGCTTCTCGGCGCACCTAGTTGTTGACAGCCACAATGACATTGACTGCTTTCGAGACAAAATCGATCTCGGCGCTTCTGCCTAGATTGACTCTTTCTCCATCGAGGATCGCAGGGATATCTTTGCTTGATTGCACAGCTACTCGCCTTGTTTTGGTGAGGAGTATATTTCGGCCATCGCGCCATTTGCCAAACGCGGCAGCAGTGGCGAAGCCGATCACTTCAGCGGCGCTTTCCACATCAATGACAGCGACTTCAAGCGCTTGCTCGGAATCGGACATTTCTTCCGATATGAGGGGGCAGATAAGGGCTACGGCTTCAGCTTCACCCTTTTTTTCCCCTGAGATGAGATACTGCACCTTCGTTTCAAACATCGTTTGAAAAGCGACGCTCCCCTTTTCGATAGCACCAACAATATCTCCTTCGCGTATAGATTCGCGGGCTTCTACCCAAAGCGAAGGCGCGCCGACAATGGCGGCAACAAAAAACTGCTTGTCTGCCACCCGACCTCCGGAAAGCACTTTTACTGACGGAGCAGCGAGCGTGTTTTTGAGCGCGTCTTCCCACGACACATCTCCATACAATGCCCGAGAGAGCATATTGAGCGTTCCCCCTGGAAGCGGGATAAGATACAATCCCTTTTCGGCGCATTCTTGTGCAGCGGTCCGGATGGTGCCATCGCCCCCAAGTACGATAAGCAGTTGCAGCTTCTGCTTGGCCGCTTCTGCAAACGACCGCTCCATTTGGTCTGCCCCGCCACACCATATCTTGGCCTCGGCAATGCCCGCACTATTGAGGTCATTAAGCATCTTCTCCTCAGAATCCAAATCGCAGCCCCCGCTTGAGGTGTTGATTATGGCCCCAACTTTCAATTCTGATAAACGGATGCCGTTTGATTCCATACAGCAATATACCAGGCAGGATATTTTGTCCGATTCTTGCCGCGCTTCTCGGGCAAGGTTGTAGATTGGAATCCTTCCGAACCTATTCTCCGGCGGATCAGGGACAGTTGGCCGTGCTGACCTTCGACAACGACGAATTTCCTGCTACTGGCCAGGCTTCGCCCCGGGCGCCTCTGCTGCAACGGGCTTGAAGTCGAACTTGCCCTTGCCCTTCTGGTAGAACACGCAATCGCTTCCGGCGCGGCAGCCGCTCACGTGCACCCAGTTGGCGGGCATTAAGCCATTATCGGAATGTGTGGTGTTTGAGGTTTGATGTTTGATGTAAAGAACGGCAGAAGATCGAATTCGATTTCGCGGTTTTCGAGGTTGTAGAGCACGTGATTGGCGGCGCAATTGAGGCCGTTCTCAATCGCGAGCAATTCCTGCATGTCATCGACATCGAAGTTTGAGACGCCCCACCGTTTGATTTTGCCGGCGGAGCGGAGCTTTTCGAACGTTTCTACTGTTTCCTCGAGTGGCGGCGTCCTTCCGCGCCAGTGTAACAGGTAGAGATCGATCGCATCGATACGGAGACGCTTCAGACTGCGCTCGCACGCTTTAGGCAATTGCGTACGCGACGCGTTGTGCGGATAGACTTTCGTGACGACGAACACGCGGTCGCGCCGACCATCGATCGCATCAGTCACGACTTTTTCAGCGCCGCCTTCGCCGTACATTTCGGCGGTGTCGATCAACGTCATCCCGAGATCGATTCCCAAACGCAGCGCTGCGACTTCCTCGGCGTGTGTGCTTTTCTTTTCACCCATGCCCCACGTGCCCTGACCCAGCACAGGAGCGCGCTCGCCATCTGGAAGGGAAATTATCTTCATTTCGTGCTCGTGCTCATGCTCCTGATCGTAATCGTTTTCGCTAATGGGTTCGGCGGTCGCAGACCGCCGCTACAGATGTTGCGTTTTTAAGAGAGCAGGACGATTTGGAGTCATGTCAAAAACAATGCGTGCTGTTGAGGTGCCGCGTGCTGGCGAACCGTTAGAATTGGTTGAACGAGATGTTCCCGAGCCAGAACGAGGCTGGGTTCGGGTCAAAGTCGAGGCGTGCGGGATTTGTCACAGCGATTCATTAGTAAAAGAGGGGCTCTGGCCGGGTATGCAATATCCACGTGTGCCGGGACACGAAATTATTGGAGTCGTCGATCGTGTCGGCGATGGCGTGAAACCATGGAAGAATGGTCAACGCGTAGGCATTGGTTGGCATGGCGGCAACTGCGGATACTGCGACAATTGCCGCCGCGGCGATTTTTTTGCGTGCAGTGTAGCGTTGCTCACCACTGGAATTTCTTTCGACGGTGGTTACGCCGAATACATGGTCGCGCCCGCAGAAGCGCTGGCGCGTGTGCCTGATGAACTCTCGGCAATCGACGGCGCGCCGCTTATGTGCGCCGGCGTGACCACATTCAACGCGTTGCGTAATAGTGGCGCTCGAGGCGGCGATGTTGTCGCGGTGCTCGGGATTGGCGGGCTTGGTCATCTCGGCGTGCAGTTTGCGGCCAGGATGGGATTCAAAACCGTGGCGATCGCGCGCGGAAAAGACAAGGGAGCGTTCGCCAAAGAACTTGGCGCACACCACTACATCGACAGCCAGGCATCCGATCCGGCAGCGGAACTAAATAAACTCGGCGGCGCGAAAGTTGTAATCGCGACCGTGACCCATGCCGGTGCGATGGCAGCGGTGCTCGGCGGACTTGCGCCAAACGGCGTGCTCATGGTGATCGGCGCAGCCGGCCCGCTTTCGGTCGATCCAATTCTGCTCATTAGTGGTTGCCGGTCGGTCGAAGGCTGGTACTCCGGAACCGCGATCGATTCACAAGACACGCTGAGCTTCAGCGCGTCGAGCGGCGTGCATTCGATGAACGAAGTGTTTCCGCTGGAACGCGCCGCCGAGGCTTACGAGCGCATGATGAGCGGTAAGGCGCGCTTTCGCGTCGTTCTCGATATCGGTGCGAAGAGCTGAGAATTAAAAGCCAAAGTCGGCCACGCAGAAAGCGGCTACACAAGCGTCTGGAAAATCAGGAAGCTGATGACCACTGTCTGAGCGAGAAAGAAGACAGCGTAGAATTCATGATAACGTTCGTTTCGCGTGATCGCAGCTGTCACCATCCCTGCGAAATAAAGTACGCTACTGATCATGTATACGGTTCCTAATTGAAAGAAATGCGGAACGCCTTTGAGCAGCGAGTCAGCGATGTCAACCGGCGTAAACAGAGCGAACAGGATGAAGAAGGCGCGATGGTTAGCGTAGTAGTGAGTCTTATAGTCAGTGGCAAGATCGACGTCGGCTTCTCGCGGAAAAAGCAAGATCGCCGCCAAATACAAAATTGTTGGCGAGATCAACACAAAAACGAAAAGAAAAAACCTCCACGGTTGTTGGTCACGCCAACGGTAGAAGATCCACCACGCGACTACGAGGTACAGGAAAAGGTTAATAATCCAGATAACGTGGACCCAGTAAATGCGACGATGGGAGCGTGCCTGCAGCATCTCGCCGACGCCGCCCAGCACTCGCGTCATGCCCAAGGCGAGAATGATGGAGATGAGGACGGAGAGATACTCGAATGCATTCATCGGCTAAGAAATGGTTGATGTTTGATGCGCGCTGTTTGATGTAAGCATGAATTCAGGACCGCATTCAAAATGAAATCTCGATATGATGTTGTGATTTTGGGAGCGGGTCACAATGGACTTGTGGCCGCGAGTTATCTCGGACGCGCCGGATTAAGCGTGCTGTTACTGGAAAAAAACGATTACATCGGCGGAGCGACCACTTCGCAGAGATTGTTTCCCGATTACGACGCACGGCTGTCGCAGTATGCGTACCTGGTCAGTTTGCTTCCGCAGAAAATCATCCGCGACCTGGGGCTGAATCTCGAGCTGCGCAGGCGCGCGATTGCGTCGTATACGCCATACGTGAGCCATGGTCAGCATGGCGCCCTGGTTTTGAGCAACCTCGATGAGGACGTGAGCCGAAAATCGATTGTCGACCTGACTGGAAGCGAAGCCGAGTTCGAGCGCCTGAAAAAGTTTTACAATCTGCCGCGCGTCTTTGCCGAGCAGATTTGGGACTCAATGCTGGAGCCGTTGGTTGCGAAACAGGAAATGGCGCGCTGGTTTAGCGATAATGAAATCTTGCGCGAGGCGTGGCGAAGTCTGGTTGAAGAACCGCTTGGGAATGCGATTGAGCGTTACCTGCAAAACGATCTGGTGCGCGGCCTCGCCTTCACCGATGCGAAGATAGGCGTGTTCACGTATCCGCACGATCCCTCGCTGCTGCAGAACCGCTGTTTCCTTTATCATGTCATCGGAAACAAGACAGGCGAATGGAAGGTGCCGGTGGGCGGGATGGGTGCGGTGTCGTCCGAGTTGGAGTGGGCGGCGCGTAAAGCAGGCGCCGAAATACTAACGAATGTCGGTGTACACGCATTGAACGTGACCGGGAAGACGCCCAGCGTCGAATTTCGCGTTGATGGGAAGCACGAGACGGTCGATGCGCGATTTCTACTGGTGAACTTTGGCCGCAACGTGCTCGCGAAATTTACCGGCCGATTATTTCAGCCGGATCGCACCGATGAAGGCTCTGTGTTCAAGACGAACATGCTTCTGAGCCGACTGCCCAGGTTGAAGGCGAAAAAATATCCGGCAACGGAGGCGTTTTGCGGGACCTTCCACAGCGACGAAGGCTACGAGCAAATGACTGCGAGTTATGACCAGGCTTCTGAAGGTCGCTTGCCGGAGAAAATACCCTGCGAGATGTACTGCCACACGCTGACCGACAATAGCATTCTCGCGCCGGAGCTCCGTGAGCAAGGATTTCACACGATGACGTTGTTCGGACTCGATGCGCCGTGGAGCTTGTTCGCTAGAGACAATGAGAACATGCGACGCGAGGCGGAGAAAAAATTTCTGGCGAGCGGAAACCAATGGCTGGAAGAGCCTATTGAAGATTGTCTTGCGGTGGCGCGAGATGGCCGTCGCTGCATCGAAAGTAAAAGCCCGGTCGATATCGAGGACGCGCTGGGAATGTATCATGGGAACATTTTTCAAAACGCGCCGACGTTTCCTTTTGCCGAGCGCAGAGAGCAGGTCGGCATGTGGGGTGTGGAGACTGAATACGAAAATGTGTTTTTCTGCGGATCGAGCGCGTTGCGCGGCGGTGGCGTCAGCGGGATTCCCGGACACAACGCGGCTATGAAAGTTTTGGGAGTCCTGAAGAAAACGCCGAACGCCCAACACCAAACGTCCAATGTCGAAGTCGGAGCCTGATCCAGCTGATGTCGCATCGATCGACGCGATCATTCGCGCAACATACGATGTGATCTCTGGTCCGGCCGGGAAGAAGCGCGATTGGAATCGTGAGCGGTCGCTGTTTTATCCGGGCGCGCGTTTAATTCCGACCGCGAGCGAGGCGGGTAAAGTTGATGTCGATCTTGCGCCGCAGATCCTGGATGTCGAAAACTTCATCGCGAGAGCTGAACCGACTTTCGAGAAAAACGGATTCTACGAAAAGGAAATCGCGCGTCGTGTTGAGCAATTCGGTCAAATCGCGCACGTCTGGAGCACATACGAGTCGCGCCACGATCCAGAGGATGCGAAGCCGTTTATGCGCGGAATCAACAGCATTCAGCTTTTCAACGATGGAAAACGCTGGTGGATCTTGTCGATCTACTGGCAGCACGAGAATGCTGAGCATCCGATTCCAAAAAAATATCTCGAGACCCCGAAATCCTGAATAACGAGCTCGCTATTCATCTGTATCAGGAGCTGCGTTGTGTTTCGAAATCGGGCGATGCTGGACGTGAGTTCGTTTTTGTTTAGGTGTCGGCGAAGTCGCGCCAGCCGCCGATTTTCGCCACGGATGATTCTTGTCGATCAACTCCGGCGCACGCGGATGAACGTCGCGGTAACATTTTGTGCCCAGCCCGAGAACGAACGCCGTGATAACGAATACGGCTACTCGTTTTTCCGTGGGAGTGAGACGGAATCGCTGCAGCACTTTATCGAATTTGAAACGCCAGCTTTTTTTAACCACGAATGAACACGAATAAACGCAAAGATTGCTCGTGACTGATGCGCGTTAAGCGGAAACGACTTCCATTGTGGAAATTTTTCGAGTCTATTCGTGTGGCTTCGCTGGCAGCTGCTTGTTTTGCCGCGGCCGGATCGGAATCGAGCGGTAATGTCGTCTGATATTCGAATCGTAGAACCGCGCTTTTGACTCCGCCGACATCAGGTCGCGGTGCACCGCAGGAGGCACGTCGAGATAACGATAGATGGCGCCGTTTACGAATTCGATTTCGAGAATGTGCCCGCGTTTGCTATAGCCAATGGCCGCAATGGCGGTCGATTCAATGCGCTGACGCGGAATGTGCGAGGTGATTGGGGCCGGTGTTGTCGGTGGTTCCGCGCAGATTGCCGCCGGAACCGCGAGACCTGGCACTGCAAGACAAAGAACCAGCCAACTGCGTAACATGGTGTGGCTGTCTCTTATAAATTTCAGCCGCTACGTCGTCGAGAAAAGACAGCGTAAGAATCGTGGTGTGAGGTAGGGACATCTCGCTGCCATCTTCGCCCGATGCGGCGCGCCGTCCTTACGCATCATTCCCCTAGCGGCGTGGCGACTTCCGTGCCGGCCGGCGGCTTGAACTCGAAAGTGGAAGAAGGGATCGGCGCGCGCGTCTGGTTCGAGTACGAAGTCACGATTCGATCGCCGTTCGGCAGCAGCATGTCGGTGCGGTCGACTCGCAACTCGTTGATATGAAGATCAAGCTTTTGAAATACTCGCTTCATCGAAGCCGTGCGCGGTAGCAATGCCAACTCGTATCCGTTGTCGGTCTTTGTCGCGGTGATTTGGAAGGTGTTTTCGATGTTCTCCAGATTTAGCGCGGAATTAATGGCGGCTACAGTGGAGTCGAGCGGCGATCCCTTTCCCAGAGGATAACGTTCGGCTGATTTAAAGTTCGGGTAATAAATCCAGAGCTGACGACCGTCGCTTACCGTGACGCTGGGCGAGCTGCCTTTTACTTCGCGCCGGAATTTGTTCGGCGGCTGGAACCAAATTCTTCCCGAACTCACGATCGGATTCTTCATCAGGTGAATCATTCTTTGTTCCTGAAAATCGGCCTGCGTAGTCCGGTTCTGACGAATCCCTGCGAGGAGGTTCTTAAGATCAGCCTCGGAAAGCGGGGCCGTTTTCGCCGTAGTTGCCAGTGCCATAAAGGCAAACGCCGCAGATACCAATGTGCGCATGCCATGATGTTATGTCGTCAGATCAAATTCTCAAAGCATACGAAGATCGGTGAATGGCAAGCGCACGTCCTTGCCGGGACAACTCCGCGTGAACGGCAGACAAGGATGCGTGCGCCACCAAATCTCGGTTCTCTTAAGGCTGGTCCTCAGTGATGAGGCCGAAAAGGCCATGCGCTTCGCCCGCGATTCCAGCGGTGAAAAGAACTCCAGTGTCCACAGGGAGCATATCCCATAAGCCATCAAACTGGAGTGGGGTTCCATCGGCGCGCATGAGCTGCTCTATGAAAGCGCCCGTCATCGGATCGTAAACGTTAATGAGCCCGTCACCGAAATTACCGACCCAAAGTTCACCATCCACGAGAGCGAGCCCCCATGGGGCATTGAGATTCCCGTTTGAGACCAGGCGCCTGAGGAAATTGCCGCTCGTATCGAACACATTGACGAAGCCAAACCCGGGACCGGGAACATCATCGTGTTTGGAGTGATCCTGCTTGGCGTAAGTCACAAAAATTTCACCATTGAAATTTCGGATGCCGAACGGCGCGTAACCAGCCGGAAGGTTGGGATCGACGAAGCCATTGGGATTAACCTGATGAAAACTCTCATCGTAGGTTTCGACTTGGCCTGTATGGAAATTCGACACAAACAGGAAATTGTGACCATTGGCGACGCCCAGCGTTGCGCTTTTATAAACGGCATGGTTGACGCCGCGGTTTGTGCCGTTATCGACGGCGATGATGGCGTGCGTTTGGTCCAGCGTCGGGTTCCAACCGGAGATGGAGCCGTCTTCACCGACAAAAATGAAAAAGGCGGGCGCCGAGTTTCCATTTTTTGTTACTTGGAAGAACGGAGTGCTGTTGAAGACAACTCCTGTGGGATTCCCTGCCCCCCGGTTTTGCGCGGCCGTCGGAATCGTCACTACCAGCGAAACCGCCGTGCCATCCTGATGATAGAGGGTCGAAACACCGGTGCCGTTGTCGCTGACCCAAATCGTGCCAGTTGGCGAGGCCGCCATTCCCCACGGATTGACAAGATTTGGATCGACGTGCTGCGCTACACCGGCGATGTCAGATTGGAAGTTTGTCCACGAATAGGTATCCGCGCGCGCAGACGCTGCCGTTAGAATTGCTAGTGCGAATAGAGGCAAAGCAATTCTCATGTAAGAAGAAGTTGTTTTCATAGGTTGATGATTGTTTTTGTGTAGGAAGAATCGCAGCGATCATTGCTAGGTAGCGCATTGGAAAAGTAACGCGGTTGTTACTTTGTCCGGAGCGCTGTGTAGCTGACAGAGGCAGCGTGATGTCTCAAAGAGCGTCGCGCGAAGCGATCGTATAACCGACATGGCGGACGGTGTGAATCAGCGGAGGATCACCGATCTTTTTTCGTAACCGGCCAATGAACACTTCGACCAGCTTTGTATCGTACTCATGCGCGTGTTCCCAAACGCGTTCGCAAAGCTCCGTGCGCGTGAAGACGCGGCCGGGCTCTCGCATGAGGACTTTCAGCAACATCAGCTCGCGCGGAGAAAGCTCGATGCGTCCCGCGCCGCGGTGAACATCGTGAGTAGCCAGGTCGAGGGTGAGATCGCCAACGCGCAAAGACATTACCGGTTCCTCGGGATAACGGCGCCCGAGCGCGCGCGCGCGCGCCACCAGTTCCTGCATTGCAAACGGCTTCGGCAGATAATCGTCAGCTCCAAGCTGCAACCCAGTTACTCGATCATCCACAGCGCCGCGCGCGGTGAGCAGCAATACACGGCTTGCGAGGTGCTGCGCGCGGAGGCGTTGCAACACTTGGAAGCCGTCGATACCGGGCAGGCGGATATCGAGCACGATGAGGTCAAAAGGCGTCTTTCTCACTTCGTCCAAAGCGGTTTCGCCATCGTGAACTGCTTTCGGATCGTGGCCAGCCTCAGTCAACGCAGAAGCGATTTGCCGCGCCACAGCGACTTCATCTTCGACGATCAGGACGCGCATGGGTTAGAAACGAATGGTGAATTGCGCAGCAAACAAATGATTGTCATCGCCAGGGCCGGTGGTTTCATGCTGAAAATCATACTGCAATTTTAACTGCGCATGTGGCGTGAAACGATATGCTGCAGCGATGTCGATCCTCCCGAGGTCTTGACTCCAGCGAAGGCTTCCGCCAAAGGGATTAGTGATGTCGCCGAAGAGTTGCTGATTCCAGCGAATCGCGCCGAATAGTTGCGGGGTAAATTTGTATTTCGCTTCGATGTAATAAGCGAATGTATCTGCGTCTCCCACTCGAGGTACTTCGAAGCGTGCTTCGTAGAACTCGGCCCAAAGTTGCAGATGACGCCAGGCAAAACTGACGTCCTGCCCAAGAACAAATTCGCGATAATCATCGATGTCGCGTCCCGGCGGCAGCGTAGGTTCGGCTTCGCGCCGAAAGTATGGCCCTTCACTCGCTGACAACCCGAAGTTCCACGCCTCGTTAGGCCGGAAACCGATCCGCGAACTGAAAGTCGGGTTTTCGAAGCCGTTCTCCGTGATATACCAAGATTCGGGCCGCGACGACAGCGACGCATTCTTCATTTCAACTGCGTAATCGAACCGACCCAGCTTTCCTGAAATAGAAAATCCGCTCGCGTAACTCGGCCCCCATATCACCGGATTGAAACTGTACTTTCCGTAGTAGTAAGGCCCGTAAATGAAATCCAACGGTGAATACGGAGCGTATTTATCCTGAATGGCCGTGACATTTTCATAAACTAACGGCGCGTTGATAAAGGGGTTGTCCCACGACAAGTGGCGCGGGACCCAATTGCCGACAACGGTCGCGAATTTGCCGATTTGCACCGTAAAGCGACCATCCTCCCACGGCGTGACGCGCAAGGCGTATTCGTCGAGCCGCACCTGAGCGCCGTGATTGCTCGGATCAAAGCCGCGATCGAGCCGCGATTGCGCGAAGAAATAAATCTGTGATCCGATTTGCGCGTCGAGAAAGAGGGTTAAACGCGGGTTGAAAAGCGTGTCGATGCTACTGTCGATGAGACCGGGCGCGGGTTGTTCGAAGTGATAGATTTCCAAATCAAGCGTGCCGCTCAATCGCGCACGTAGAGTATCTTGAAAGGCGGAGAGCGTCAGCGCGCTGTCCAGCCGGTCGAGAGAATCATCAATGTCGAAAGCGCACGCCGTGCAGGCAAAAAGGCACAGGCTGAAAGTGTGCAACTTCATGTAATTGCGTTAACACCGTCTGCGGCGGAAAAGCGCACTTCAAACTCGGTCCAATCGTTTTCCGAACGCACGAGGCGCAAATCGCCACCGTGCAACCGGGCCAGCTCGCGCGCCAAATTGAGACCGATTCCGTGACCCGACGCAGCCGAGGGAGTCGAGCTATGATGGAAGCGCTCGAAGATGTTTTCGCCGGGTGGAATTGTGCGGCCCGTATTCCCAACGGTCAGCACAACGTCGCTGCCATTGCCATGTGTGCTGACGCGGATCCATCCGCCAGGGCGATTGTACTTTCGCGCGTTCTCCAGGAGGTTTTGCACGATCAGTGACGTGTACCGTTTTTCGCCAGCCACAAACAGACTGTGCGGAAATTCCTTCTCGATTTTCACGTCCGGCGAATCGGGCAGCGCGCCGAAATCGTCCAGCCACTCGTCAACGAGCTGGCTAAGGTTTACCGGCGTCGAGGCGATTTGAAGATGACCAGCGTCCATGCGTGACAACAGAAGCAAATCGTCGATGACGCCGGTCAAACGATGCGTTTGATGGAGCAGCGCGGACAATTCCTCGTAAATCTCCGGCTTGAAACCTTCGCGCGCCATCAACGATTCCAGGCCGATGCGAAAAACAGTGACCGGGCTTTTCAGCTGATGTGAGGCGTCGGCGGAATATCTTGTGGATCTTTCCAGTTCCTGAGCAGTCGAAGCCAGGGCGGCTTCGGCGCGTTTTCGTTGTGCGCGATTCTCTTCCGAATCCAGCGCCAGCTTTTTCACTGGCACGGAAAGGTTCAACGCGACCAGATGGCTTGCGACGAAACCGCCTAACAAAAGCAGCGCGCCCGCACCGCCGATTTGCCAGCGAAGTCGATGCAACTCTGCGAGTGAATAGCTGAGTGGATAAACGGAAATTTCGTAAGCGGGCGGAAACAGCGAACCCGAATTAAGCCGCTTATAAAACAAAAGCTGAGAGGCACCACCGACATCGACGCGAAAGTAGTTTTGATCTTGATCAGAATTCGCGAGCGCACCTGCTACCTTGTCGTTGAGCGAGGCCTGCACAGATATTGGAAGCGCCGGCAGATGCAACTGGCCGTTCGTCCAGATTCCGCTCTTCATTCCCGTGTGTTTATCTTCGAGCTTGAGTGGTTTGAACCCGATCACGAGCGCGGAAATCACATCGCCGGTGTCGGTCGAAAAAATCGGCACTGCTATCACTTCGTCGATAGATCCACCATCAGCCTGGGTATTTTCCTGGATGTAACCGATTTGCTGCGTGTCCGGCAATTTGTCCAAGGCGAGTTGCGCTTCCGTTTTGGCGTCCAGCTCTCCAACATCGTAAGAATTCAGCGGCTTGATGACCGCGCCTTTACTGTCGAGGAAGCGGTAAAATTTCGCGTGAAGCGATTGCGCCGCTTGCTCTGGAGGCGGTTCCTCGCCCTCTATTAAACCGCGCAACTCATCTTTGGCGCTGGGATACAATAGATCGATTGCATTGTCTTCGATGGCCGCATGA
>Ga0137360_10000676_pt1 | contig 19859 bp, 15 predicted proteins | sample Mad1_60_16metaG_FD_104924 | JGI IMG/M metagenome (GOLD analysis project Ga0137360, IMG submission 104924) | Vadose zone soil microbial communities from Angelo Coast Range Reserve, California, USA - Mad1_60_16 metaG | ecosystem: Environmental > Terrestrial > Soil > Vadose zone | place: USA... | reverse complement strand
GTCTACGCGCTTCTTATCTCCCGCGCTTAGAACCAAGGGATTCGAGACGCCCTCGCACAATCCCGATATTTTCGCCCTCAGCGTATATACTCCTGGGCTCACTCCCGAAAAAACAAAACTCCCATCTGCCATGGTCTTCGTCTCAAGAGAGTTCGACCGTTCCTTTTCCTCCAGCAGAACAGATGCCCCCTTAAGCAGCTGGCCAGCCGAGCTGCGGACCGTGCCCTCCACAATGTTCGCCTCTCGCTGCGGTAGGGAAGCACTTTGCGCGCAGACCACCCCACTAAAAATGCCCAGCACCCCAGCTTGAGCGATGAGGGCCACAAGAAATTGCTTTTTCAGTGGATTACTTACGTCGATGACTTTGCGTGAAAAATTCATCATGCAGACCATCTCACTTGTGGGGAACCAGCGTCTTACCTCGTTTGCGCATTTGAAGGCATTCTATCCCAATGTCGTTCCAAACTCCCTGGTCGGGACTAGCCGTAATAGTCCTTCTACTCTTAGAATTACTAGATAGTTTGTTTATCTTTGATGCTTGACTTTGCTAGGTCCTGGCCGGAGAATCGCACACGTCCCCCGGTTTCTTCTACCTTACACGACATTTCGCAGGTGGGGCCCGAGCAGACGACGACCTCGGGTTCAGGCCATTTTCCTGACGAGGTGTTCTCCATGAATCGTCAGGAGGCCAGAAAACGTATGGCTCGATACCTCCGTATAAGGTCCATCGTGAAGACCGAGCGAACGGACGCACATGAGCGCATCAAAGACATTTGTGGGCTTATGCCAGATGGAAGTCATTGGACGCTGAAGCACGAGGACGCTGTTTTACAGGTCGAGAATAGGACCTGCGCATTTTACATAGAGCGACCTGGAGATAAGCGATATGACGTAATCGTCGCAATGGATGTTCGCGCCCACAAGTACCTCAAAACGGACACCGATAGAGACCAACCTGACGAACTTCTGTTTCTCCCGACCTGTCATCACGTCGTGCATACATCCTACGCCGTACCGGGCCGACATTTCACGGCTGCAGTCTGAAACCATGCGAAACAAATCTGCGTGACCCGCTGACCCGCGACCACGCCTCCGGCGTGCCCCTTGGGCGCGCCATTTTCTAGCAGTTTGTTTTCAACGATTTCCGTCGATACCCTCTAGTTTGTTTCGAACTCGCGTGCGGGTTTGGCTCAGATGACAGGAACGGCCCGATTTGCCGCTACCCATCGCGCTGGCTGCCGCCAACGGGTATACAATTGCCGCAACGGCGACGCAATGGCAGCGTCGAGAAAGAGGCAACTATGCAAGTTGCAGCGGCCCAGGCAGCGCCAGAAAACGTCCGCGCGTTTATTCAAGAGTATTTCGATGCCTGGAAAGGCACCGATGAAGACAAAATTCTCGCCTACTATTCGGACGATGTCGTAATCCAGCTTCCGACGGGAACACTCGAAGGGAAGATAGCCGTCAGAGATAACTTTGTCCGACCGTTCATCGCCGCGTTCCCTGGCAATGTACATTCCATTCGGAGCTTGGCCCACGCCAAAAATCTGGTCGCCGTGGAATGGAGTTTTGACGCTGTGCACAAAGGCGATTTTGGCAAAATCGAGGCTACGGGCAAAAAGGTTCAGGTTCCTGGTTGTTCCTTCTATGAGTACAACCTCGGATCCAGAAAGATTCCGGCAGGAAGGATCTACTTCGATTTTGCTACCCTCTTGCGGCAAATTGGCGCGGGAGCGTAAGAGTCCTGGCGGGCTAACTCGGAATCATGCTACCAGCTTGATCCAGCATGGAACTCGACCTGCGGCAAACTTGCCACGAAACCGTGGAGAAAAGTTCTAAAATCGTCCCCTTGGCCGCGCCTCTTTTCAGAGGCTTGTGTGGGGGCAGCTTTCGGAAGCTTTGAAGTACTGCACAGTTTTCGGCTTTCACTTCACTCTCCTGCTTAGACAGCACTCAGGAGGCCAGTGATGGTGCAGGATGTACTTGGCGCTCGATCTCGGAAACCTTTCCCGAACGTCTGGACACTTCTAGATCGTAGAAGTTCTGAAGATTGAGCCAAAACTCAGCGTTCGTATGGAAGTATCGCGCCAGACGCAGGGCAGTCTCCGCAGTGATCCGGCGGCGCTCATGCACAATTTCCCCTACGCGCGTCGCAGGAACATGCAGTTCGAGCGCAAGCTTGTTGACTGTCAGGCCAAGCGGCTTCATGAAATCCTCACGGAGGATTTCACCGGGATGCACAGGAGGCATGAGCGTTTCGGTCTTATTCATCTCTAGTTCCTTGCTAGTGATAGTCGACCGATTTCCACGTCGTAGCAATGGCTATCGCGCCAGACAAAGCTGATGCGCCATTGATCATTGATTCGGATCGAGTGTTGCCCTTTCCGATCTCCTCGCGGCGCCTCCAATTGGTTCCCCGGAGGCGCAGCCAAGACCCGCAATTCTGTCGCCGCGTGGAGTTGCAGCAACTTCCGCAAGGCAACGCGCTCGATGGCGCGGAAACGCTTGCTGTGATGATAGTGGAAAAGCCTGCTCACTTCACTGACGCAGTCGCCGGCGAGCTTCGGCGCGTACACCAGTCTGCTGACGCAACCGCGCTTGATGCAGTTCGCGCTGCGCTATGAATTCTAATCGCGGTAGTGAGGCCGTTCACTCGTGCGTGAACGAGAATGGCTCGCACTACCCTGGTCACCAGGCTCCCGAGGCTGCTTCCAGATTTCTTAGAGGTGGAGGCCAGCGAAGTCATACGTTTTTGCCCTTGACATACGAATTACTTAGTACTATAAAACTCACATCCATGAGACCCAAGCACACCACGCTCACTCCGCAGGAACTCGAAATCATGAAGCTCGTCTGGCAGCGTGAGAGCGCCACCGTCCGCGATATTTATGAAGCCTTGCGGGAGCGTCGCAAAATCGCTTACACGACCGTGATGACGATGATGAAAATCCTCGAAACCAAAGGCTATTTGAAGAAGCGCCGCCAGGACCGCGCCTTCCTCTATCGCCCTACCCGTCCGAAGAACCAGGTAATCGGCGGTATGATCCGCGAGTTCATCGATCGCGTCTTCAACGGTTCAGCTGAACCGCTTCTCGTCCATCTCGTCAAAGCGCGTCACATCCGCGAAAAAGATTTGCAAGGAATTGTGCGCATGATCGAGGAAATAAAATGAGCGTCCGTGATGTGGTCAAAGAGGTCCGGAGTTGCCAATGAATATGCCTTTGTGGTTTTCCAACCTCCTGTTTTGGAGCGCCCAAGTAGCGCTGCTCGCCCTCGCCGCCGGATTTCTCCCGCGCCTTTTCCAAATTCGTCAGCCCCGAGTACTACTCGCGTATTGGCGGGCAATTCTTGGCCTCAGTCTGATGCTTCCATTTGTCGAGCCATGGCATCGGATGCAAAGCAGCGGCTCGATTGTTTCCACGCCTCGCCTGGGGAGCATCAGTGCCATCCCCGCATCCAATCCGGCAGTTAGCCACTGGCATTTCTCCAGCTTCCAAATCATCGCCGAGATTCTCGGCGTCGCAATTCTGGCCGGAATCGCCGCTAGGCTTGTGATCCTGGCACTGGGACTCCTGAAACTTCGCCAATTTCGCCGGGCTTCTTCGCCGAACTCTCTATCTGCTGAATCCGCCGCCGCTCTCGAGCAAATGCGCGCTCGGTTGAGGGCCCGCGCCGAGTTTCGCCTTTCCACCGATGTAGATTCGCCCGTCACTTTCGGTCTCGCGGCACCAGTGATTCTCTTGCCCGAGCGGTTCCTGGCCATGAACGCGCAGTCCCAAGCCGCGATTGCCTGTCATGAATTGCTCCATGTCCGACGCCACGATTGGGCGCATCACTTGGCCGAAGAAACCATCGATGCCGCCCTCTGGTTTCATCCCGCCATCGCCTGGCTCATCGCGCGTGTCCGGCTCGCGCGCGAGCAAGTCGTTGATCTGCACGTCGTGCGACTCACTAACGCGCGCAAGCCTTATCTGGAAGCCCTGCTTGAATTTGCGAATGCCCGCGGATCCCTCGCAAGCATTCCTGCGCCACCTTTTCTCGCCGAGCGTCAGCTCGTCGAGCGCGTCACTCTCATGCTCAAGGAGGTTCGAATGTCCCGAACAAGACTCGTTGCTTCATTGACCGCAAGTTCGTGCTGTATCGCCCTGGCCATAATTTTTGCCGTATGGAGTTTCCCTCTCAAAGCCGCGCCCCATCCCGGGCCATATCCTCCACAACGTGGGGTCGTCGTCCCAGGCGTTTCCGGCGGCGTCAGCTCCGCACCTTCAGGCGGCCCCGGTGCCCCTTCTGGTGGACCTTTGGGTGGAGTAACCGGCGGAATCGCAGGCGGCATCAGCGATGACTCTGCAAAACGCCAACACGTCGACGAACCCACTGTAGACCAAAGCACCATTTGGGTTGACAGCACAAAGAAAGACCCGATGCTACGGCAGGTTCGTGGCATGGGAAGGCTCGTTCGTGCCGAAGGTTCCACGAACTTAGTCGGCAGAGTGACCCTCCCGGCCTTCATGACGGTCGACGTGCGGCCTAACCAAAACGCCGCAATAGCTACACGAAACGGCCCCCTCGCGAACGGGCATGTCAGCGGCATTAGCCCGTCCCCATCAAACGACACGCGCGGCGTGGACATTGCCCTGGATGCCGTGCCCAAAGGAGTCAGCGCAGGTCTCGAAATCGATGCCACCATTGACATCGAAAAGCTTGAGAACGTTCTCTACGTCGGACGCCCAGTGCACGGGACAGCAAATTCCACGGTTTCTCTGTTCAAGATTGTTAATGACGGAAAAGAAGCCGTGCGCGTCGAGGTGAAGCTTGGGCGCTCGTCCGTAAACACGATCGAGGTCCTCGATGGCTTACAAGTCGGCGATAAGGTCATCCTCTCCGACATGTCCAGCTATGACAACGCCAACCGCATCCACCTCACCGACGAGAAACACCTGTCTAGCCGCTGAGCTAACGAGGCGAAATTTTGGGTCATTTTCAAGCGGACCGGACGTGCTTGCAGGATGCGTCGCCGATCATGGGTGATCACGAAGAGCGCGCCGAACTTTACCGGACTCGGCGAGATTTGGGCTGAGGAGCAAGACCACATCAGCAACCACGCGAGGGAAACGGGTTCCCAGAGTCAGATGTCATCGAAGTGCGCTCAGGCTTGGTGGATGAGATTCGCGTTGCAAGTCTCCCGCGACAGTCAGCGCCGCATAGCTGCGGCCAACATGTTCACGCGAGCGCTGCGAGAGGGTGGACCGTGCCGACAAAGGCGCAGCGGCCCCTCCCTTGACTGCGCCCTAAACGTGCCGCTACGGTATCGCAGGATTTCGTGGCACTTCCCTGGAACTTGAATGATGCAAAAGCAGGCCCTCTTGAAAGCTCCATTCCTTCGTCAGTGTCGTCGGGTGGTGTGGCAGCGGAGGGTGTGTGCCCACTCCACCTATGCCGATTGGTGACCCAGCCAAACGTCGCGCTACGAAGCGAAGCTTCCAATAAAAAAGAGGGAGAGCCGAAAGGCTCTCCCTCTTTTCATGTTTGATTCGCGAACTAGAAGTCCACACTCAAGCCGAATTGAATCCAGCGGGAGCCCGTATTGCGATTCGCCGGGATGAGTTGCGTGGTCACCACGCCGAAGTTCGCCAGGTTCGTGGTATCCAGGGTCGGGTCGAGAAACGTCGGGTGGTTAAACGCGTTAAAGAAGTCAAACGAATACTCGACCTTTAGTTTTTCGCGGAAACTGGTGACTTTTCCGAGGCGCAGATCGACATTCTTGAACCAGAAGCCGCGCAGCGGCCGGGAACGGCCAGTCGTGGTATCGGAAGCGAGGAGAATGGGCCGAAATTGTTTCAAGGCGGCTGCAGGATCCCTGAAGTAATTGATCCCTGAACCTTCTGATGGGGATGTCCCCGCCGGGTGTGGGCAGTCCGGCCCATTACTTCCGGAACCGGTTCCGCCCGATGGCGCGCACGCGCCTGTGTTAACGCCGCCGCCGAGGGAGCTGGGATTGACGAGCGGTATTTCGCCCGTGGGAAACGCAAAGATTGCGCCGCCCCCGAAAACCTGATTGCTTTCCTGGACCAGTAGCGGGATTCCGCTGCTGAAGCGAACGATGCCAGCAGTGTACCATCCGCCGATGAGCTTATTGACGGCTTCGTGGCTGCTCCCCAGACGGTGGCCGCGGCCGAGTGGCAAGTCGTAGTTGAACACAGTATTGAGCACATGCGTGCGGTCAAAGAGCGAAGGCCCATACTCGATGCCGGGGTTGAAGCTGGTGCCATAGTAGCTTGCGGAATTCTGCACCGCTCCGACGGTGTCCAGTGACTTGGAGAAGGTGTAGTTCAGGTCGTAGAGCAAGCCATGCCAGGGCCGGTTGCGCAAGGTGACCACCAAGGCGTGGTAGTTCGAATAGTCCTTATGCGAACGCATGAACAGGTCAAACACTTGCAGATTGTTGAAAGTCGGCAGCTTCAAGCCACTCTGGAATTTCCGATAAATATCCATGGTGATGAACAGGTTCGTGACGTTTCCGTTCTGGAAGGACGCCGAATTCCCGGCAGCAAGGCATGCCGTGGATGAGATATTATTCCCGTTGGGTCCGCAGCCGACGCCTAACCCCGGGAGCAGGTTTTCGAACCACTGTTGAGTTTGGAAAGCAGGGTTCTGATTTCCGTTGGCAAGGAATACGGGAACGCTGGTCCGGATCTGCGTCGCCGTGGCATCAAACGCCTGAGCAAAAGTCTGACCGCTCACGTTGTCCTTGAAGAAGTATGGTGCCGAATTGAGGTTGAAACTTCCCGCCAGATCGCGTGCCAGGCGGCCGACATAGCCGACTTCCAGGATGTTCTGCCCCGGCAGTTCGCGCTGGATAGTGAAGTCAATCATGTGACTGCGACCGACTTTGAAGTCCGGGTCGTTCTGGAAGCTCAGCAATTCGCTGTAGACAAGATCGGGAACTATGGGTGATGTTAGGGGCCCAGGAGAGGCTGGCACCGGTATCTGTCCGTCCACACCCACGCGGAAGCTAGCAAGTCCGGGATTTGCCAAGCCCGCGCTTGCGTTGCAGCCTGTTCCGCCGGTGCCACTGGCGTTGCAAAGGGGGGTTACCAGGTTGATGGTTTGCGCGAAGCCCACACCAAGCATCGGAATGATCACGCTCTGGACGGTGTTGACTCGGTCGTAGCCGATCCCATAACCTGCGCGGACGACGGTCTTCTTGTCCCCGAAAAGATGTCTCAAAGGGCCACTCCTGTAGCTGGGATTCCAGGCCACCGCAACGCGCGGCGCCACGTTGCCGAAGTCCACGTTAAAAACGTTACTGCGACCGGATTTCGTGATGGGAATGTAGGAGAGGCTGGGGTTATAGAACTGGCCAGCCTTGGCCGCCGCTGCTTTCGCAGCAAAGTAAGCAGTGGTATCGAGGATCGTATCGCCGTCGTCATGATTGGCGATGAGGGTCTGCTGATTGTTCAGTTCGTGGGGCGTGGTCTGCCAGCCATAGCCGAGACCGTAGGTCATGGTGAAGGATGGAGTCATACGCCAAGTGTCTTGCACGAAGAACTCGTTCATGCGAAGAGTTGTTTTGGCAATCAGGGAAGCGCCCAGGGGCTTGGGATTGAGGCTGCCGTCTCGCACCGCCAGGATGCCGACGTTGTCAATCAACCCGAGCGACGCTGCGTAGAAACGATCCCACCGTTGTAAGTCGGAAGAAAGAAGACAATTGGTAAGAACCGCACCGCCGCACGTGGGTGGCCGGTTCGCTGAGGAGCCGGCAAGTAAATTCACGTCAGCATCCATGGCAGCGACTAGGGAGTTCAACGAGCCGACCACTTTGTCGTCCCGGTCGTGGATGGTCGGCAGCCAGCGGATGTCCACCCCCGCAGACAGGGTGTGCTTGCCCTTCGTCCAGGTCAACATGTCATTGTATTGCTTGCTGCTGTCGTAGATAGCCTGGTGCCGTGCGCGTTGCGTATCCACGTCGACGACCGTGTCGATGAAGCCAGTCGCGGCGAGACCTGGCGCCAGCGCGACGGGCCCATCGGCTGAAGCCGCTCCGGGAAAAGCGAGTTGGGCGGCCGATACGCTGGGCTTGACGACGGTAAAGTCCTGCCGGGCGCGGATCCAGCCGGCGCGGAAACTGTTCGTGAGGTTGGGGCGCACTTGCCAATCCAGTCCGCCGTATTCGCCGTCTCCTCGAAGGTTGGAACTGCTGGGAGTGCTGGGACGCGGGCCGCGCAGATCCACCTGAAAGTCGTTTGGCTGGACGTTCCGCGAGTACATGTACCGTCCAAAGAATTGAACTTTGTCGGTGAACTTGTGATCCAAGCGGAACGAGATGAAGTCGGTCTTGAGGGGGGCCGCCAAGTTCAAGCGATCCCCTAATGTGTTGTGGCCGTCACCGATGGTCGTGTCCGTCCCTGGGGGCATCATCCCCCACAGCGCTTTGATTGTCGGACTGATGCCGAGGGCACGCGGATCACACGCCAGATTGGCATTGGCACCGCAATTCGTGGCCGTCGCAAGGGGGTACTGGATTAGATTTCCGCCCTGACAGTTACCCGTGGTGGGGTCGAACCCCATGGCGCAGTCCTGGAATTGTAGAGTCCCCTGGCGCAATAGATCGCTCGGCATAATGCGGGTGTCCTGAAGAGATTGCGGGAAGCGGCGGATTTCGTAGTTCGCAAAGAAGAAGGTTTTATCCTTGCGGATCGGCCCGCCAATCCAGACACCGCCGCGGTTGTCGTGTGTAGGGGGCTTCTTGATCTTGTTTCGATTGTTATCCCAGGAGTTGGCGTTCAGCGCGGAGTTCTGATGGAGCCAATACACTGAGCCATGATAAGTGTTTCCCCCGCTCTTACTGACGATGGCAACCTGGCCTCCAGAAGAGCGCAAAAACGTTACGTTTTCGTTGGTTATCTCCGCACGAAACTCATCCACACTCCCGACGCCGATCGGGATGATGGGCTTCTCGGTGGCGCCGCCGGAGATCACGTTGTCGGTGACGTCGATGCCGTCCATAACGATGCTGTTCTGATCGCTGCGCGCGCCGGCGATCGTGCCGCCATTATTCCCAAAACCAACTTGGGAGCTGTCATAAGGAGTCGAGCCGGGCTGGAGGGTCAACAGTTCGCTGGCATCGCGGCCCAGGGTTGGCAGGCGCATCAGCATTGTGCCGCTAACCACGTTTCCCATGACAGCGTCGGTGGTTTGGAGTTCGGCGACGGCTCCTGCGGTGACCTCGATGACCTCTTTACTTGAACTTACCTCGAGCTTGGCATCGTAGGTGTAACTCTTGGAGACGTTGAATTGAATACTGGAAAAGGTGGTGGTGGCGAATCCGACCTTGGAGATCTTGAGGGTATAGATGCCCGGGGACACGTTGGGGAAAACGTATTGTCCCGAAGAGCTCGTGGCCGTGGTCTTGATTTCATTGGTGGCTGTGTTGGTCAGGCTGACGGTGGCGTCCGGAACGACGGCGCCGCCCGGATCCGTCACAATCCCCAAGACAATGGCCGAGTTGGCGGTCTGCGCCCACGCTGGAGCGGCAGATATAAACGCGGCGAGCAAAACACATGCGACGAAGATTCTGGTAAAAAATTTCATGGAACCTCCCCACCACGGAATCAGTTTGCGAGCAGGATTGAAGTTCCAGCAGGAATGGGCAGACGCGCCAAGAATAAAAGCGGCGACACAAGTCTGAGAGCATTTTTCGTGAAGACTTGAGGAATCCGCACTCGAGTCACACACCCAAATTGGAGAGAAAGAGAGGCGTGCGGCCTGAGAGGAACAGCAATGTAAGACCACTCGCGAGCTCCACTCGTACAAACTGTGGGTCTGCAATACACTGCCAACCAGACAGGTGTCAAGGACAAATTCATTCAGATTCGGCTGAATAGCATTTTACTTGACGCAAAAAGATGTAACCAATATCTATGCGAGCACTCTCCCATTGGTAGAATGATTCGCGGCGCCTGTGAAAATATGTTGTGCGATGCTGTCCCCTCAACCCTTGATTGCACCGAGATTTCGCGCTGCGAACCGACAAAATGCCAATAAGGAGACAACCATGAATAGGAGGAAACTGGGTGTTTCACAGTTTTGCTGCCGGCTTCGAGAAGACTCTGTCAGCAAAGGAATTTCGACTATTCCTGGGCTTGGCTCTCTCGGTGCCTAGCGCTCCGTGTCGTCGATCCAATACTCGCGTCGGGATCTCATCACGAATTGTGGATGATCCTTGGTCACCACATGTAGCGCGTGCAGGCCGGGCGTAGGCGACGTCGGGCGGAAACTAAGTACGTAGTAATTAGGTACGTCGTTCGCGACTGCGATAAGGCCGGCCTTCAAATCCTTGGCATCGTGGAAGCGAAAGAACTCGCCTCCCGAGAGTTGTGCGATGGATTCGGCGGTTTGCGTGCGGAGCGCATTGCGTGCGGTCAGAAAGGTCATGGTGGCCAGCCGAAGGGGCGGAGCAAGTTGGCTGATGCAGTCGAGCACCTGCTTACTGTAGTGACCTTCGTACTCGGAATTGGCGCCAGTACGGCTGAAGCAGCCGTGCTCGGGACCGGGGTTCTTGCTACTAAACTTTGATGCTTCGTGGGAGACCGCCGAGCGCGTACTCGAAAAACCGAAGCCGTATATAGTCGTGTTCGTATCGCTGGTAAAGCGCAGAGCGTCATCCAGGGTTGTTTTGCTCCCCTGGTCAATGGTTTCGCTGAGCATCAGAATCGCGCGCCGGAAGCGCGGGGGCTGTGCCCGCAGCTGCGCGACGGCCAATGCCACCCCATCCAAAATGGCCGCACCATGGTCGCCTTCGGAAAGCGTGGCAAGCCGACTGGAAGCTTCTTCTGTTTTTGACGTGAAAGGCACTATCAGGTGCGGCATACTGTCGAAACCGATGACGGCAACACGGTGCTCTATGTTGCCGATCAGCGCGTCAAGGATGGAGTCCAGTTCTCGGTAGTCAATGAGATGGCGTGCACCCGCGCCGCCCGTCTCAACCACGATTGCCAACGCCAGCGGCTCTGAATCAGTGTCCTGCTCTAGGGTAAGAAGTTGCGGTACGCCGTTGTCGGTGAGAAGGAAGTCGTCAGCCTTGAGGTCAAAGACCACGCGTCCTTCCTTAGTGGTCACGAACACCGGAGCCACAACTAGGGTGGAATGTACCGCCAGTTTCGGCTGGCCGGTATCGCTCTGTTGCGCAATACCCACAGAGGTGAAGCAAAGCAGGAGAATCAAAGTGCAAATGAACTTCATAGATAAGGTCCACCGTGTGTGCGAATCGGTCATCCGAGGCAGACGGCAGCACCACGAGTCCAGTCTGATTGGAAATCAGGCGGCTGTCTATACGTTTAGCAGCGACCCGACATCAGTCATGTCCGACCGATGAGGATTGTGCCTGTTCGCTGCTGTCGCGTTCAACTCCAAGGCCCGCGAGAGCAACGCACGAGATAAGATAGCTCTGCCCTTTGATGAAGGCCATTACGAAGAGTCCGAGGTGGGTGGGTATGGCATGAAGCCTTTACGGACTCTCGAGAGCGGGACGCTTGTGGCTTCGGTCCTTGCGACAGGTTGCGGTGGCGCCGGATCGAGCAGTATTGGGCCGGGGACGCCTCCCGGGCCGCTTGCGGTGTCGCTTTCTACAAGCACGGTGGTTGCGCCTCAACACCAGATCACCTGGTGGGGCATCTATAACGAATACAACATCAACGGCATGACCCCCAGCGAATACATACAGCTTTACAACACGCTGGTTCCGGCGATGCTCAACGTAGACAGCACGATCAAGATTTCGGCTATGGAACTTTCGTTCTCTGGCGCGACGTCGATAACGATTGACGCGAAGACGAACGCGACGAGCGGCCCGGCCTCCCTGAACATCATGCCCGCGAAGAAGATATCGGTGAAAGCTGGGCGGATACGGTGTGACGCTTCCAAAGTTGAATCCTTAATCCCACGTTCCGAGTTTCTTGTTTTGCCGTGGTTCGCCAAAACTTCAGCCGAGACCAAAAACAGGGCGGTTCTTGGTAGCGTAAGCCTGAACACGAGCAGCACCTCGGCACAGCACCAACGCTCGGGGGGCAGGAACCCGAGTGCGCGAGCAGCGCACATATACATCAGGACGGGCGGAAAGGCGGTTCCGGACTAGGCCGCTCGATCGCAACGATGGTGCAGCCCATGGATCCTCGGTGCTCCCAGGCTGGGTTGTCAATAACCCATAACGAAGATCACTTCCCGAAACCCCCTCGGTGTGACGTTTCCTTCCAACTGGGCACGACTAGTCCACCTTTGCCGACCTGCGGTCGGGGAATTGTTGCCTTTCGTCGCTAAGAAGATGCCCTGACCCTGACGCCGGCCTCAGACTTCCGGCTAGGAGGTATCACCCAATGCGAATCCGAACTACCCCAACTTTCATTTCCGGACTTGTCTTATGGGCTGTCCTCGGCCTTCTCGGGCAGTCCTTGTTTGTGGTGGTGCAATCCCTCGCTGCACAATCCTCCTCTACCGAAAAAGGGTCTACGCAAAAATGGAACCTGCCGCAGGGAACGACCGTGAAGGACTTCGGCCCCCGCAAGTACAGGTTTACGGTGGACTACCAGACGGCCAACAGCAAGGGCGAGATGCTACACCGGCAGCGCTTGACGGGAGAGTACATGCGGGGGCTGGCGGGGGGAGAGGTCGCCTGGAAGAACGTCACTCAGGCGGACGCCGACGGCGCCAGCGCTCCGTTAGGGGCGGCCGAGAAGCGCGGCTTCATGGAAGGATTCCACTACACGAATAACCTCTCCAACACTATGAAGCCCGAGTTCTTCAAAGGGTTCCCAACCACCGCAGTTTTTGAGCGTAATCTGGTTTGGGACACCGGGATGATCGAGTACTTTGGCCAGAACTTTTTCGAGCAGCTGAAGCTAAATGAGCCGTACCGTGTGGTCTCCAACCAAGACGTGAATTTGCCGGACGTGGGCACATTTCGTAACCATGAGGTCGTGCTGGAATGGATTGGACGTTCGCAAAGAAATGGCCAGGACTGCGCGCTAATTAACTACCAGGCATTCTTCAATCCGCTGGAGATTGTCAACGCAGGCATGACTTTGAAAGGGCGCAGCGACTACTGGGGACAGATTTGGGTGTCGCTGGTGACCAAGCAAATTGAGTACGGCACACTCAATGAGAGTGTGGTAGGAGAGCTGAAACTGCCCGGTCAGGACACGGCGCAGATCATCAACGTCTTCCGTAGCGGCACGTTGGAACCTTTGAGTGAGAAGTAGAGTGGACAAAGGTAGCGATATGGCTCCGGTGCGGCACAACTGGGCGTTTTCCTTGTTTTGGATCAATCTCGCCGTGGCACTAGTGGTGATGATCCAGATCGCAGGGAATCAAATCTCGAGTGTTCGGGAACTGCTGCACGTACTTGCCTACGCGCTGGTTTACGCAAACTTGACTGGCGCTCTCGGGGTTTTGGTATTGGGTGGACTTGCAAACAGATTGGCTCTCCGTCGTCCGCTGGTTCCTGTTGTAGCCGTGGGTGTCATCGTGATCTCTGCTCTGGGGTGTCTCATAGCACAAACACTGTTGATGGAAATCGGCATCGTGATCCCACAACACTTCTGGACGGAATACGTTCACACTCTGCGCGTCGCCATGCCGCTGGCGGCGGTATTCGGCTTGGGTGCCATGGCTCATGGATCGTTGCGCGAACGCGTACAACTGATGGAGCAGAAGCTTCACGAAAAAGAAGTCGCCGAGGAGCGGGCACGTAAGCTGGCGGCGGAAGCGCGGCTGCGTTCACTCGAGTCGCGCATTCATCCGCACTTCCTGTTCAATACCCTGAACTCGATCAGCTCGCTCATTGCCGTGAATCCCGCCCGGGCGGAACAGGTGGTGGGCCGGTTAGCAGCGTTGTTGCGGGCCTCGCTGGACACCAGTAATCAACCTCTGATTCCATTGCGGCAGGAGTTGGCGATGGTGGAGAGCTATATCGATATTGAACGCGTCCGCTTCGGCAACAAGCTGCGGGGATCTGTGGAAGTGCCTGCGGAACTGCAAGACGCCAAGGTGCCGCCCATGTCGGTGCAGTCGCTGGTCGAGAATGCCGTGAAGCACGGAATCACTCCGCTAAGCGGTGACGGAGAGGTCCTTATTACTGCGTCAGCCGAGAACGGCGGTTTGCGGATCGAGGTTCGTGACACGGGGCCAGGCTTCGACCTGGCCGCGATTCCGGCTGGCCACGGGCTTGACAGCTTGGTGGAGCGCCTCGATGCGTTATTCGGTGCGCAGGCGCGCCTAAACCTTCTTCGACGCGACGGCTATTCTGTGGTGGAGATGGTTTTGCCACGCCTATGAAACTGCGCGCATACCTGGTGGATGACGAACCCTTGGCGCTGGAACGCATGCAGCGGTTGCTGGAAGGCACGGGACGCGTGGACGTAACTGGCAGCACGACCGAGCCCGAGAGGGCGGTGGCGGCGCTAACGGCGGATCCTCCCGATGTGTGCTTCCTAGATATTCAGATGCCGCGCCTGAATGGTTTCGAGGTCTTGGCACGATTGCCCAGCCAGCCCATGGTGATTTTTACCACCGCCTACGATGAATATGCGCTGAAGGCCTTCGGTGTGAACTCGGTCGACTACTTGCTGAAGCCCGTGGAGCCGGAGTCCCTCGACCGGGCGCTCAAGAAGGTTGAGCGGTTGCGGGGCTCAGGTCAGCTCGCGCAGCTGGATTTGCAGGCTCTGCTCAAGCAACTCACGGAGTCGCTGCGCGAGACCAATCCGAAATATCCCGACCGGATTGCGTCGCGTCTGGGAGACCGGCTTTCGTTCCTCGACTTAGCACGGGTGACACATTTCTATGCGGAGGGGAAGTTAACTTATGCAGTGTCGGATGGCAAGTCTTACTGCGTGGACTACGCGATCATTGAACTAGAAAAGAAACTCGACCCAAAGAAATTCCTCCGCATCCACCGAAGCACAATGGTCAACGTGAAGTGGATTAAGGAAATCGCATCGCTCCCCGGCGGAGCGCTGAACGTTCGTCTGAAAGATGGCAAAGATACGGACTTGACCGTGGCGCGCGACCGGACGCGCGAGTTCAAAGCGAGAGTAGGATGGTAGGTCAACACCTCCACCAATACTGAGTGGGAACTGGTAACGCGTCGGATTGCCACCAAGCGACGGGATGCAAGGACGACCCACATGAACCACGCCAAATATATCGGCTCGATGTTCACCAGCTTCGATCTCCCTAGCTGTGGGGCATTCCACCGGTAAGCCTGCGGTGGCGGCCATCCGCGAGACCATGCTCCCGCTTCACGTCCTGTGGCATCCCCACAGAAGTTGAGGTATTCTACTGTGGTCATGCCACAGGAGGGCCACATGGCGGAATCGAAGCTCGATCTATTACAGGGGACCTTGGACCTTATGGTCCTGCGGACCCTCGCGGCCTTGGGCTCGCTCCATGGCTACGGCATTGCGCGACGCATCGAGCAGGTAAGCGGGGACAAAGTCCTCCTTAATCAGGGAACGATCTATGCGTCGCTCGTGAGGCTGCAGCAGCGAGGATGGATCGCCGCCGAGTGGGGAACTTCGTCCCACAACCGCAAGGCCAAGTTTTATAGCATTACGAAAAATGGCCGTAAACAGCTCTCTGAGAATGCGGCAAACTGGCAAAGGCTGTCGGACGTGATGGGTCGAGTTCTCGCCATGCCGGAAGAAGGTGGCACCAAATGACTGACTGGCTGCGACAATCGTTCCACCGCCTGACTTCCACTTTTCGTCGCGCCGAGATGGATCACGAACTGGAAGCAGAATTGGCTGCTCACTTGGACTTAGCCATCGAAGAGAACCTCCGGCGCGGGATGTCCGCGGAGGAAGCTCGGCGTCAGGCGCTGATTCGCTTCGGCGGAACGGAACAGGCGAAACAGCATCATCGGGAAGCGCGTGGACTGCCCGTGCTGGATATTTTTTTGCAGGACCTGCGTTACGCGGTGCGCCAGTTACTCAAGAGCCCAGGATTCACAGCCGCTGCGGTTCTCACATTGGCGCTGGGTATCGCCGTGAACGCCACCATGTTTAGTCTCGTGAGCGCTTTTCTCTTGCGTCGTCCGCCGGGTCGCGACCCCGAGGGTGTGGTAGTGGTTAGTTCCGTGAACCCGGCGCCGGCTTTCCACGCCGACGCGAGTCTGGTCTCCGCCCCCAACTATCTCGCCTGGCGCGACGCAAACCGCGTTTTCGCGGACATGGCCGCCGCGGACGAGTATCGAACCGTCAGTCTGACCGCGCAGGGCCACCCGGAGGCGCTCCGTTCAGCGGCCGTGTCTCTCAACTATTTCACCGTGCTGGGCGTCTCCCCGCAATTTGGGCGTACCTTCGAAGCCGGCGAAGACCAGCCTGGACGGGAGAATGTTGTCATTCTTAGTTGGGAGCTCTGGGAGCGGCGCTTTGGGTCCGACGCTTCCCTCATCGGCCGCACCATCCGGCTAAACCGCGCAAACTACGTGGTTATCGGGGTGATGCCTGCGAGTTACCGTTTGCTGGGCTTCACGCCGCAAGTATGGACACCGCTCGTTTTGTCCGCGGCAGATCAAACTGCGGCCGCCCGCACGGATCGTTCTTTGCACCTGTTCGCACGATTGAAAACCGGCATAACGCTTGAACAGGTCCGCGCCGAGTTCGTCACGCTGGCCCGCCGCGCCCAGGAAGACTTTCCCGCTACCGAAAAAGGCTGGGGCGCCGCGGTGCGCCTGCTGCCCGATTTCCTGATCTACGATTTTGGCATTCGCAGCGCCCTAGCCGTGATGATGACCACAGTAGGGTTTGTTCTGATGATGGCCTGCGCCAATGTAGCCGGCTTGCTCCTGGCTCGCGCCGCTGGACGCCGGAAGGAGCTGGCCATCCGCATCGCCCTTGGAGCCGGTCGCCTGCGCATCATCCTGCAGCTGCTGAGTGAAGGCCTGCTGCTTGCCCTTCTCGGAGGCAGTACGGGTCTTCTGCTTGCTTATTGGAGCATCAATTTTGTTCGGGCCAGCATGACCTTCAACGAAGCAATCAGCGCCGTTCCGTTGAGCTTGGATTGGAACGTTTTGCTTTTCGCTCTTGTCGTCTCGTTGGCTTGCGCGGTGCTGTGTGGACTGGCGCCGGCACTGAACGCGTCGCGAACCGACATCAACGCGAACCTCCAGGATGAAAGTCGCGCGGCTTCGCCGAGCCGTTCACTGAGCCGTCTCCGGACGGTGATGGTTACTGGCGAAATCGCGATGGCTTTGTTTCTCCTGCTCGGGACCGGACTGCTTTTCCGCGGAATTTTTCTTATTGAGCATCAGAATCTGGGTTTCCGAGCAGACCATCTCCTGACCGCCAGCGTGACCCTCGACAACGCACGATATCAGGATGCCTCCCAAAAGACCCTCTTCGTCAGAGATTTGCTTGCTCGCCTCCAGCACCTTCCGAGTGCCCAGGCCGTAGCAGTGGCCTCCGAGTTGCCGGCCTCTGGACCTGGCAGCGTTACTTTCCGAATCAAAGGCCAGCCCGAATTGCCTGCTGACCAGCGGCTCAGCGCTCTCGATGCCGTCGTTAGCCCGGACTACTTCCAGGCCGCGAGCATCCCGCTGCTGCGCGGCCGGACGTTCACAGAAACCGATGACGCCACCGCGAGGCGAGTAGTCGTCGTAAACCAAGAGTTTGTGCATCGCCATTTGAAGGACCAGGAGGCGCTCGGGAAACAGATCCGCTTGGATGTAAACGGCGCTACCCCAGAGTGGAGCGAGATCGTCGGAGTTGTCGCCAACGTGAAAACCTACTCCGAAGAAACTCGCGATGACCCGGAAGTCTACGAGCCATTCCTGCAGCGGCCCCTATCTTCCTTCTCTCTAATGATTCGGGCAGCTTCCGATCCAAGTAGCTTAGCCTCCGCGCTGCGCGGCGCGGTTGCGCAAGTGGATTCCGAGCTCCCGCTGGCTAGTGTCATGAGCATGCCAGCTCTGATTGAACGCCAGAAGGGCGGTGACCCATTTTTCGTGCGTGTGCTGGGCAGCTTCGCACTTCTAGCCCTGATCCTTGCGGCTATCGGGATATACGGCCTTATTGCTTACTCCGTGGGCCAACGAACGCATGAAATTGGCATACGCATGGCGATGGGAGCCCGCCACTCGGACGTGCTGCGTATGCTTGTGTGGGAAGGCATGAAAATGACCGCCATCGGAGCGGCCGTCGGACTTGCGTTGGCGCTGCCCTTGCCCAAACTTTTTGACGCCCTGTTCTATGGCCTCCACCTTCGTGAGCCGTGGCTCTACTTCATCATCCCCATGGCCATCATGGTGGTGGCGATGTTAGCAACCTACATTCCCGCGCGACGCGCCACGCGCATTGACCCCACGGTGGCGTTGCACCAGCAGTGATGCTTCGTGCCAACAGTAATCTGGCTAGTTACGCTATTTGTGAGGACGTTCCTTGACTGCTTTTGTAGATTTAGTCATTCCGAAACGTGTCTGTCTCAACTGATCCGCGTGTCGTCCACTCTAGAAAACGTCGCGCAACGTGTTACCGATCGCTATGAATCCCGCGACGCGGTTCACAAAGTCCCGCTCGAGAAAGCGTCGCGGTCGAGAATTCTACTCGTGCTGGCATCCCCTGAACCCGCTTGGTAGACCATCCGTGGAGTCCATCGGTTCAGTCCGCTTTGCCCTCATCGCTATTTCAGCAGGCCGTACAGTTCGACTTCGCCTCTCGCACCAAAGTACACGCGTCCATTAGCGACTACCGGGATCACGAATCGTGTCGCCATAGCGGCGCGATCGCGTCTGCTGTTCTGTTCCGATGTGTAGATCGGCTGATCGATGCTGTTCGCGTCAAACGCGTAGAGTACTGCAGGTTGGTCGGGGCCGTTCCAAGTCTTGGTTGCCACTGCCCATACTATGGCGTTCTTGTTGCTGTTTGCCGAAACGGAAGGTGTTGCGCCGGGATTTGCGAATTCAGCGCTGGATTGAGTGCGCAGCGTTAACTTGCCATGCTCCACGGTATAGTCGCGCAGGTAGTCGTCGCTGCAGGCGAAGAATACGTGCCCGTTCCAGTATGCCATCGCGCCGTAGCCTCCCCCGCGCATGCGAATCCTCTGCACAACGGCATCGCCGTCACTCTGAAACTTACCCATTTGATCGCGGTCGATCACATAGATCATGGAGCCCTTGGTTGGCTGCAGCAGTAGATGACGATGAGGTGCTGGCTGGTCGGGCAGCAATAGGGGACCGCTGGACCCCAGGTCGGCATCGGCGTCGCTCAGTTGCGCTTGATCATGGGGCGTAAAGTAATCACGGACGATGATCGAAGAGCCTTGAAGCACCAGCTTGAGCACCGAGTCGCCGTAGTTCCGACCTCCCGAGGATGCATCGAAAGTTCCGTTACCAGTCGGCACGTAGATATTGCCGCTCGCGTCGGCGCCAGGCCCCGTGTCGCTGGCCCAGACGCCGCCTTGGTCACCGTCGGGCGTGACATTCAGTACTGCCTTCTGCGCCAGCGTCTGCGGATCGTATGCCATGACCCAGCCGTGGTATGGCTCCAGGTCGCATGACGAAGCCCAAGTGAGATACAGAGCGTCATTCACCAGCAGTAGCGAGGCACGCGGATTCTCGAGCAGCGGATCGAAACGCACTTGTCCGTTTGCGGCGCCGGCGCCTCTGCCAGGAACCGACGCCGTGATGAGCTGGGGGCCGCCAAACTTCTCCGCCCCGGTAGTGATGGCCAGCGCGTGTAGATGCTGAAAATATTCGCTGTTACCAAACAAATGGCCGACCATGGTGCGCGCGAGCACATACAGAGTGCCCGGTTTCAGGTCGATCACCGGCGGAGGAGTGATGCCGACCTCCGGCTGGATGAATGGGCATT
>Ga0137360_10000665_pt1 | contig 20067 bp, 14 predicted proteins | sample Mad1_60_16metaG_FD_104924 | JGI IMG/M metagenome (GOLD analysis project Ga0137360, IMG submission 104924) | Vadose zone soil microbial communities from Angelo Coast Range Reserve, California, USA - Mad1_60_16 metaG | ecosystem: Environmental > Terrestrial > Soil > Vadose zone | place: USA... | reverse complement strand
TCCTCGCCACCTGCGGTGGCTCGCCTCTGTTTGTTGCTGTGGGCCAGGCAGCCTGCGGCTGCCTGGCCCACAGCAACAAAAGAAAGCTTGCGAAGCGCCGCAGGCGCTGGGGAGTCTCGCAGCGAAGGAACCTGAATAGTTACGGAATTTTTACGCTGAGACCGCCTGGACAAACCTGGGCCTGGGTTGCAGCCGCTACGCAGATAGCGACGACGGCGTTGGGGCCGCTATCGGTGAAGTCGGCGAAGAAGCTGCTGGGTAGCGAATTGAAGGCTGTCTCTCCCTCCTTCACGGTAGCCTGGGTGACGAAGGGGAAGGGGATGGTAACATCCGCCTTGGGGTGCTTGCCCTGCAACACCTCGACTGCCAACTCCAGAGAGGTGAGCACGAGGAAGGGAGGCTGACCGATAGACATCGCCTTGAAGCCCTGACTCTTGTACTGGAGGATGTCCTCGCGGAAGCCATTTTCGGCCTCGCCTGCAACCACTTTGGGCAGCGGACGATGGGCAGCCAGTATTGCACGAATTACCCCATCAGTGCCACCCTGGCACCATACGCCGTCGACAGTGCCAAGCGAAGGCAACTGGGATGCCGTGTTGCGCTCGGCCACATCTGAGGCCCACATACCCGTATATTGGGCGATCACTTTAATGCCGGGGTTCGCCTTGAAGACGTCTTGAGCCCCGCGCGTGCGCTCCTCATCGACGTGCGTCCCCGGAACGCCGGTGACCATGATGACGTTGCCCTTGCCGTTCAGACTATCCACCACGAACTGCGCTAGCTGCTGGCCGAACTTATACTGGTCGGTATTGACCTTGAGGGCGCAGGGAGCGGTAACGACATTATCGTATGAGACGACCAGAATACCTGCATTACATGCCTGCTGAATGACTCCGTTCAAACCTGTGGGTGAGGCAGCGTTGATAATAATGGCATCCACGTGCGACGAGATAAGGTCGTCCATCTGCTGGGTCTGCTTCGATACATCGTTACCCGCGTTGAAGACAGAACACTTGACCAGTGTCTTGTACGGCTCCATCGCACAGGCCGCCTTGAACTCGTTCTCCATTTCCACGCGCCAGGTATTGCCAATGAACGAGTTACTCAAGGCAATCGCGTACGGAGGACCATGTTGCCCTTGTGGGGATGTGCTGCCAGGACGCGAGACGAGGACGCTTACGAGGACAATGGCAAGGATAACTAAGATGGCCACGCCTGCAATAATACTGACAGTCAAGCGAGTGAAGCGGAAACTACCCATGAGAACCTCCGTTGTGCTTGTTCTTGTATGAGCGAACGACATCGTTCTACAGGGACAACCTATTAAGTACAGCACCGCAGAAGAAAGATTCCAAACTCAGGACCTGGACAACGGTAGAGGGGAAGAGGATAACGCAGCATCCCTGCTATTACATCGTATCATAACATATAAATTACTATGTGTATAGGGAATGTGTGCGAGACCCAGGGCGATTTAAAAGTTGTCCTTTTGCTCCTGTCAGCCCGCAAGCGGGCTGACTTTGAGAGTAATTGTTGAGGTTGTGGTCGGCTGAAAGCCGACCACAACCTCAACAATTACTCTCAGTGAGCGCCGTAGTAGAGTGCCGATTTATCGAGCACGTGCGGCGAGGAAAAACCACGAAATGCGACTTTTAAATCACCCTGTTGGTGTCACTGGGAGAGCTACATTAAGTGGTGGTGAGCTCAAAAAGCTCCACAAAAATGAGCTCACAATCTCAGGCTACCACCGGTTAGTGTGGTCGTACCGGTGTCACTCCAGGTCTATGGATATGACACACATACCACAACTAAGCAGACCCCCGGTGTGGATGAAGACGTTGGTCTCACCCCAGGGGTGGGCGTCGACGATACTCCAGGAGTGGGCGTTGGTCTCACTCCAGGGGTGGACGTTGGCGTTACTCCAGGAGTTGGTGCCGTTGTCACTTTTGGCGTTGGCGTTGTTCCCAGAGATGACGTGGGCGATACTGTAGGAGTCGGTGTCACCCCAGTAGTTGGTGTAGGAGTAATCCCAGTATGTGTGGGAGTTTTCCCGGTGCTCGTAGGAAGAGCCTGGTGAGCTGGACCAGGTGTTGAAGAACCCGAGAACAATGCTTGTAATCCTGGCAGGAGCAGCAGCGACAGCAACAGCACAACTATTGCTAATGCCCCCAGGAGCAACATGCGGAAGCGATTCCGCGAGCGGGGCTGTGGGTAAACAACCGGTGCAGGACTCACCCGGGGAGGCGGATTTGCAACTGGCACCGCTCCCATGGAGGATGCGGGCGCAGAGTCGAGCACCAACGGATTGGTCTGGGCAGGAGCTTCTGGAACAGGAACAACCGGTGCTAGCAGTGTCTGTGCCTCATTCAGCTCTGGCGGCACAACTGGCGGCAAGGGAAACAATCCCTGCGTCCATTGCCCTCTCATGCCAGCGTTAAATGCTGCCGCCAGCGCTCCCGGAGTCGCGAACCGACCAGCGGGTTCCTTGGCAAGCGCTTTGAGAATTGCTGCCGCTGCAGGTTCAGGCAAGTCTGGACGCAGCAAGCGAGGAGACTGTGGCATCTCATTCAGATGTTTCATACCTACCAGAAGAGGACTATCAGCCTTGAAGGGAAGCTGGCCCGTAACGAGCAGGTAAAGCATGACACCGAGTGCGTAAATGTCCGTTGCTGGCTCAGCCTGCTCGCCCTTGAACCGCTCTGGAGCCATATAAGCCGGTGTCCCATACAATTGTCCCGTGGCAGTCAACCTGGTCGGGGCCTCATCGACTGCGTAGGGACCCTTATCGAAAAGGTGTACAATACCAAAATCGACCAGGTACACTTTTCCCTGCTTATCAATGAGCACATTGCTGGGTTTGATATCACGATGTATGACCCCATGCTGATGAGCATAATCAACGGCACTCGCGAGTTGGTTCAGATACCCTGCAACTTCCTCTAAAGGCATATGTCCTTGCTTGCCTGCCAATCGTTGGGCCAGAGTCCCACCAGTAATCACCGGCATAACCATATAGAAGATATCATCCGCTGCTCCATAGCCCAAGATCGGCAGGATGTGCTCATGATGCATCTGGTAGGCAGCCTGGGCCTCTCGATGAAAGCGAGCCTGAAAAGAAAGCAATTCTTCCGGTGTTACAGCATCCGAGGGCACCAATATCTTCATAGCAACCCTGTCTTGCGAATTATCCAGACGTTGTGCTAAAAAGACAATACTCATGCCACCTCTGCCTAGCATCTCCAGCAATCTATAGCCAGCAATCGTCCGACCTACCAGGTTCTCGGACCTTATCTGCATGCGTTTCCCCTTTCGTATTTCTACTCTACTTAGGAAAACGATCTATCTCACAGATCCATTTCAGTGTCGTATTCAAGGCACAAATTCATAGCCTTGAGAGCGTTTCCTAAGACGTCCCTTATCATCCCTCACGCGACGCTTCATGGCCTTCAAGCAGCAGAGCGGAACGCTCACGTAGCAGGCGTTCCGCACCATCACCCAGGTGCCGGATGACGTCTCCGGCGGATTGTTGCCGGGTCACCAATCCCACCGCTTCGCCTGCATAGATATAGGCGAGATCGTAGTTCTTGCTAGCGATCGCCTCTGCAAGCTCTTGACGCGCTTGGCTGGCCTGTGGCAGCGCATCGATGTGGGAGTGCCACTGATCGGTAAAGCGATTGCGCAGGGCTCGACCGGGATACCGCGGAGGCCAGGCCAGTCCCTGCGCGACATCGAAGGCCCGGGTGAGAATGGTATCTGTTTCCTGGGCCTGCACAACACGTGCCCGGGCCTGCTCCGTGTTCTCACATTCAGGCGAGGCAAGCAAAGCGGTTCCGACCCAGACCCCTTGGGCACCGGCAGCCAGGGCCGCAGCCACCCCTCGTGGAGATGCGATGCCGCCGGCAACGAGCACAGGCACCTGAACCGCGTCAAGCACGGATTGCAGCAAAGGAAGTGTACTCACCTGACCGGTGACGTGCCCTCCGGCTTCCGTCCCCTGCACCACGATGAGATCGACTCCAGCCTGCACGGCCTGCATGGCTTCAGATCGTGTGTTGACTTGCGTGGCAAGCACGATGCCGTGCTGATGCAGCCTCTCAACATAGGGAGCCGGGGAACCAAACGAAATGGAGATGAGAAAAGGCCTGGCCTCTATCGCTGCGTCAAGCAAGTCAGGGCGCCTTTCAATGGCCCAGGCATGCATCCCAATGCCGAAACGCCCCTGGTCCGTTCCACGGGCAACGGCAGCTTCTCGCGCAAGGAAGTCGACCGACTCGGTACTGCCGATGCCAATCATGCCCAATCCCCCGGCTTGTGAGACGGCGCGGGCCAGGCGTCCTCGTCCGACATAAGCCATCGGAGCGCCGATGATGGGATAGCGTAAGTGCCAGGTTGTGGTGAGATAGGTATGAAGCATAACACGCTCCTTTGCTGAAACTTTGTTGATTTTCCTGGGTGAGCGTCAACATTTTGCGTGCAGCCAAACCGCCCGGCCCCAGGGCGGAGGCAAGCTCCGCCCCTACTAACCACGCCCGTACGGGTCGTAGGGGCGGAGCTTGCCTCCGCCCTGGGGGGTGCCAACTTCGTGCAACAATCTGACGCTCACCCGATTTTCCTTGCAGCATCTCCCAGTGCTGGAAGATGCTTTTGATACTACTCTAGCACAAACAGGATAGGGCAGTCGCCCATATTCTTGCGCGAGTTGAGTAGATTCTTGCGCTGTTAGCGATAGTGTTTCGGGGTCAGCTCGGTGAGACGCTTGAAGTGCAGCGTCAGGTGGCTTTCATGCGCAAAACCGACCGCGTGAGCAATGGTGGTGAGGGACCAGTTCGTGGTGGAAAGCAGGAGCCTGGTTCGCTCAACCCGGCGAAGGATGACGTACTGATGGGGTGATCAGCACTCTACCCATACGCATGAAGTTAAGAGCAAGCCCGTCATCGTCCGTAGGGGCGAGGGTGGAGGGGCGGCGCGGGGAGGGCCTTTATGGTCGCCCGCCGTGCCTGGTCGACAGTGGCTGACGCGGGCGACCATAAAGGCCCTCCCCACCCATCTCCTCCACCCTCGCCCCTACGGAACACTTGGCCACGTGCCTGTCCCTCTGCCCTTAACTTCATGCGTATGGGGGTGATCAGCACTCTACCTACGCCGGCTCGCATGGGTTTGTGCAGCGGGCAAGGCAGCCTGCGGCTGCCTTGCCCGCTGCACAACCACTCTTGCTGCATTGTAGGTGCTCAATTCAGGTGAGGGGCTCAACCATTGGACGCATCTGAATTTCGATGATGCGCGAGTTAGCAGATTGTGTGCAGGCCAACAGGACTGCTGCTGCAACGTCCTCAGGATCAAGCATCCCTGACTGTGCGACCCCTTCTTCTGTCCGTCCCTTCCCCAACGCAAATTCCGTCTTAACTCCACCGGGACAAATCACCCCGACTTTGATACCATACGGACGCAATTCTTTATCCAGCGCTTGCGCGAACCCCACCTGCGCAAATTTCGTGGCACAGTACACCGCTTCACCCGCGAAGCCGTAAATGCCGGCCATCGACGAGATCATCAGAATCGTGCCTGATCCTTGCTCCACCATCAGGGGAACTGCGTGGCGGGTAAAGAGGAACGTGGAACGGACATTGGTATCCATCAGCTCGTCATATTCTTCCGCACTGGTATCAATGAGTGGTTTGTAGTTCCCAGCCCCGGCGTTGTTAATCAGGATATGCAAGGCTCCGAATCGCTCTTTTGCTGCCAGCATGGCACGCAGAGCCGTCCCCTCCTCACGGACATCCCCGGCCACCGCCACGGCTCGACCACCTGCGGATTGGATCGTCTCCACCAGCTCATCGAGACGGGGCTTGCGACGCGCCGTTAGGACAAGACTGGCTCCTTCGTTGGCCAGCGCCAGAGCGCATGCTTTGCCGATCCCTGCACTGGCTCCCGTAATCAAACAAACAGAATCAACTAGCTTCTGACTCATATGTTCCGACTCCTCCTCTGTTCAGTGGGTAGTCTCTGAGACCAGACCCCGAAAAATATTACTGTACTCCATCTCTTCCCATGTGAGCGGATGCCCAACTGTATTGATTGTATCACTGTTCTGGCCCGGGAACCAGATTGCTTTTCACGCCCTGCCACCGGAACACCCTCGCTTGCCAATAACTATTTCTTACACCCGCGGACCTGAGTAGTTACGAAAACTTAACCCAATTGACAAATTTACAACCATTTCTTAACTCGCTCACTATCGACAAACATCGATCGAATGGAGCATAATTGCCTCTGTAAAGGAGATGACTACCATGATATTGCAAACAAACATTTCGCTTATGAAGGCGAGGAAAAAGTGATGGAAAGATCGAAGTATTTATCTATCATTGTTCCTGTTTATAATGAGGAGGAGAACATTCTCCTTCTTCACGCAAGTATCAGTCATGCTCTAAAAGAACAAACATTTTCCTATGAAGTCATCTATGTGGATGATGGTAGTACAGATGGAACGTTTCCCCGACTCAATCAAATCGCCTTGAGCGACCAGAATGTGCGAGTCATTCGACTGCGCCGCAATTTTGGCCAGACGGCAGCGATCTCTGCTGGCGTGGCTCAGAGCACAGGCGAAATATTGATGTTCATGGATGGCGATTTGCAGAATGATCCCGTTGATATTCCGCGATTGCTAGCCAAATTAGAGGAAGGGTATGACGTCGTCAGTGGTTGGCGTAAAAAGCGCAAAGACGCCCAACTGAGCCGCAAAATCCCTTCGTGGCTAGCCAATCGCCTGATCTCAAAGGTCACTGGCGTCTATCTCCATGACTATGGCTGCACGTTGAAGGCATATCGGCGGGAAGTGTTTGAGCATATCCGCCTGTATGGTGAGATGCACCGTTTCATTCCTGCCCATGCCGCGCTTGCCGGGGCAGCCATTGCGGAGATTGAGGTGATGCATCATCCCAGACGTTTTGGCGTGTCGAAATATGGTATCTCTCGTACTGTTCGCGTCATCCTTGACCTGGTCACGGTGAAGTTTCTCGGAAGTTATGGCACCAAGCCGCTCTATGCCTTCGGCATACCGGGTCTGCTCTCGCAGGTGCTGGGAGCAATATTACTGCTTTTTGTGCTGGCACGCAAGGTCTTTCCTCCTTATGTTCGTGTTCATCGCAATCCTCTCTTACCGCTCTCTCTTCATTTTTCAGGTTTTGGTATGCAGTGCATCATGATGGGATTGTTGGCGGAGTTGTTGATGCGGACCTATCATGAGTCTCAGGGCAAACCAACCTATGTGATTAGGAGTATTGTCTCTGCACATCAACCAGAGACGATACATCAGGAAAATGGCGATGCAACTAAACCAGGTATTGCTTTGACTCAATATCCTCTGACATGATTTCTTTCCAATCTTCCAATGAGAGGGATGAGTATGCGCATTTTAGTACTTGCTCCTGAACCTTTTTTTGAACCGCGTGGTGCGCTATTTAGCCTGTATAACCATATCAAAGCCCTCCTAACGATTGGTTACGAGATTGACTTAGTGACCTACCCTATTGGGAAGCAGGTGAATCTTCCGGGTTTAACGGTCTACCGTGCACCCGCCATCCCACTCATTCGCGAGGTGAAACCGGGACCATCACTGGCGAAAATTCCCCTTGATTTTGCCTTATTCCTCACAGCAGTTTGGCGGCTCTGTTTGAGACGATACCGCGAGTTGCATACGCATGAGGAAGCCAGCTTGATGGGTGTGCTGCTTGCGTTCATCTTCCGCTGCAAGCATCTGTATTGCATGCACTGTGATCTCGCTCAACTGATAGCTAGTTCTGGCTTTATAAAAAATCCACTGATTATTCGTTGTCTTGAAGCTGTGCAGAAGTTCATGGTGCGCAAATCCGATGCTGTGATTGCTTTCTACCCCGAAATTGAGTCGACTGCTAAACGGATGGCACCTGGCAAGCCAGTCTACATGATATTGCCTCCTGCTGTGGATGAAGATTTACCGCCCGCCAGGCAGGAGGATGTTGCCCGCTTGCGTGAGCAACTGCATCTTGGCGATGCTCCTGTCTTACTCTATACAGGAACGCTGGAAGCATATCAAGGGTTAGATATTTTGCTGCGTAGTGTGGTTATTGTACGCTCAAAATTCCCGGCAGCTCGATATGTCATTGTGGGTGGGAGAGCTGAACAGGTCGACAAGCTGCGTCTTCTCGCTCAAGAGTTAGGCGTTACAGACGTGGTATCCATTGTAGGACCGCGTCCGTTGGAAGAAATGCCTATATATATGGCACTTAGCCATATTCTATTGAGCCCTCGTAGTAAAGGTGATCATACGCCGCTCAAGTTATACACCTACCTGCGCTCTGGTAAGCCTATTCTCGGCACAGCCATTTATGCGCATACTCAGATACTGACCCCTGAGATAGCGCTACTTGTTCCACCCACACCCCAGGATCTGGCGGAAGGAGCGTTAGAACTATTACAAAATCCAGAGCGAGCACAAGCATTAGGAGATAACGCCAGGCGCGTTGCTGAAGAGCAGTATAGTTGGTCTGCTTTCTTGGAGAAGGTCCGGCAGGTCTACGGTGAGTTTGCTTCCCTGGCCAGGTAGAGACATCTCAAGACGAAGTAGTTTAGTAACTGCTCAGGACTCCTCACCACCTTCGGTGGTTCGCAAGGGGTTTTTGTGCTGCGGGCATGGCAGCCTGCGGCTGCCATGCCCGCAGCACAAAAAGACGCGAGCCGCCGCAGGCGACGAGCAGTCCTGAGTAGTTACGACGAAGTAGTTTATTGACCGTTGGTAGCATTACCAACTTGAAGAGTCATTAGGTCAACGGGGGTGAGTTAAGAAATGAGCGTTTCGCCACAACCAAGCTCCGGCCCCGGGCAAATGCGAAAATTTGGCATGTTTCGGATTGATGATTCTACTCTTGATATGCAAGAGCCTGCTGTTGAGATAGCTACTGATCTTGATGCGCAAAATATAGATGAGCTTGATATAACAGAAAAGCGTGCGGCTGTCAGGAAGCTTGCAGAAGGACATCAGAGGCAAATACCAGACTATCAACAGGAGGTGGAGGCAGCGGTCAAAGCAACAAAGAAAAAATGGATCAGTTCTGCCATTCGTGTGAGTGTGACATTACTGCTATTTGCTTTTCTATTCAAGTCATTGTCCTGGTCGACCTTGTTGGCGGCTCTTACGCGTGTTCATCCTGCAGTCCTTCCAGTGGCGGTGGTTGTTGGGGTATTTAGCCTCGTGGTGAGTGCTTATCAGTGGCAAAGCCTTTTACGCTCTGAGCGAATTCACTTTGACCTTGCGAAGCTGATCAACCTCTACCTGGTTGGTATGACCTTCAGCCATTTCCTTCCTACTGGCATGGGGGGAGATGTAGTAAAGGCCTTCTATGTGGGGCGAGAGTCGGGAAATAGTGCAGGTTCAGCCAGCGCTGTTGTCATGAGCCGAGTCACGGGCTTTTTTGGCATGCTGTTTGTTGCTTTTCCCGCGTTGATCATCTGGCATGCACACTTTACTCGTAATATCGTTTTGTTGTTTGTGTCGCTCAGCCTGGGGGTGGGAAGTATGATTGTCGGGGCCTTCTTCTCTGCCAGGCTGTTGCCTGGACTATTTAAAGGAAAATGGGCCAAACGCCGTCTCTTTGCCTCGGCCATACGTATCGGCGATGCACTGAGTATGAGTGCCAGACGCCCTCGTTCCCTGTGTGTGGCAACCTTATTTGGCATACTGTTCCATGTGGTGGCCTGCCTGAACTACTACAGTTTCGCGCTTGCGCTAGGTATGGATGTACCGCTGCACTTCTACTTTGTGGCCATTCCCTTAGCCTCGCTTGCCGCGTTTCTGCCAATCTCTATTAATGGTTTTGGAGTACGCGAGAGCGCCTTTGTGTATGTCTTTTCGACAATCCATGTTGCTGTCACCACATCGCTGCTACTGGCCTTTTTGGTCGATGTACAGGTACTATTCTTTGGTGCAATTGGTGGGTGTATTTATCTCACCATGGGCAGTGACAAGGCAAGGACGACGAAGCAGCATCACATCGCCTAGCCTCTAGCAGGCGTGGAGCTGATGGGAAACCAAACAGCCTCATAGGGCTACGCCATGTTACGAAGGAAAAACGACATCGTCGAAGTCATCGTAGTCCGGTTAATAGAAAAATCTAGATGTTACGAGGCGTATGATGAATGATAATAAAGGATCTCAGTGGGAAATGCCATCTCCGGTATCGGCATCTCAGCAGACATCTGAGGAGAGACAAGAGGAACAGCCTGAGCCAGTTCTGCCAGGCTCAGGGCATAAGCAAGAAGAGGAGCCAGCACTAGCCCTGCCACATAGAGAGAAAGAGCAAGGAAGACAGCCTCTCAGGCTGTCTGTAAAGGTAATCTCGATCCGCTTAGAGAGCGGCTTGACAAAGTATATATCGTTTTTGCTCCGTGGGGGCAAAAGCCTCGTACAGCAGGCTCGGATTTCGCGTTGGCCTCAAGCTCACTTGAATGTGAGTATTGCCCCCACGGTTTTGCTCAGCGCCCTTGTCAAGCGATTTCAAACCACTTTCCACACAGCCTCTAAGCTAGTTCCGCCAGAACTACACCACGTGCAATGGTCATCAGTTATAAATCTGTTTCAAAGCACTTTTGGTCCCTTTAAGTTAGTGAACTGGAAGAAAAAGCATACTGTGGTCATGATCTCAGTTCTCTGCATTGTTGCTGTGTTAAGTGCCATCATTTTTTCTGTTGGGAAACTACTAGCACCACCAGATGTCACACTCTATCGAGTTGGCTTTCAGAATATAGATCAGTCTAGCGGAGGTGGCGGCATCGTATATCCGCGCCAGCAACTCCATATCTCTTTCCCAATCGCCGAACGTGTGGTAGCTGTCCTTGTCCAGCCAGGAGATCAAGTATCGCCCAATCAGCCACTCATTCAACTTGATCCCACGCAACTAGCTGCTGAAGTTAAGCAGGCGTCAAATGATGTAGCAGCGCATAAATATAGTGCGCTTGTCGCTGCAACGACGTCCCCCCTTCTGCACAATGGGTCCCTGGTTTCTCCAATAAGTGGTGTCGTGACGGCCGTGAATATCAATCCTAATGAAGTGTTTACCGCCAATATCAACCTGCTCACCATTATGGATGAGTCAACCGTGATTGTGCATGCGAAGATACCACTCTCGGCTCTTGAGCAGATACATCGTGGTCAGTCAGCGATAGTTACTCCGTCAGCGCTGTCCAACCTCAACTTACAGGGTACTGTCAAGGCCATCATTCCAAGTACGGACCAGCAGACAGATACCTTTGAGGTCTGGGTGGAGGTTGTCAATTCAAATAGAATCCTCTTGCCCGGTATGAGTGCTTTTGTAAGTATCCAAAAGTCAGTCCATGCTCTCGTGGTGCCGCGTCTTGCAGTGCTCAATCCAGGTCTTGAGTCTGTTGTGTTTATTGTACGGAAGCAGCACGCGTATTTGCAGCATGTGCAGGTTTTAGGGTACGCGGGAGATTCTATCCTTATCGGTACGGGGCTTTCTGCCGGTGACATGATCGTGTTGGTTGGTCTGAACTCTCTGCGAAATGGCCAGGAAGTTCATGTGACGTCCGTCGAGGGTTAATCTGGCTTGATGGAGTGGAGTAGTCCATGCTTGCTTTTAGACAACATTGGTTTCTCAAGGGAATTTGGCAGCAGCCAAGCTTCAATAATGTAATTATTCCAGGGGTTGCTGGTTGCATTATGGCTTGTGCAAGTGTTCTTCCATGGCTCAATGATCCTTTGGGAGAGGCCTATTCTGCCTGGGAATTGCCTATCGATATTGGCTGGCAGTTTCGTATAGGTATTTTCAGCTATGGGTTGCTTTGCCTCTGCTGTGCAAGCTATGCCTTTTTAGTCGCCTATGCGCAGTGGAAACCATTCAAGGGAGGTGATTATTTTGTGCAGAAGCGTATCACTGCAGGCTTGCTCTGTCTCATTCCTGTTGCCTTATTCCTCTTGCAGTATCTATGTATTGATGTAAGTGAAATCAATTATCTTTATCAACATAAGATTCAGATTTTATTAGTGCAACAGCACTTTGATTATAGAAATGCAAGTCAGCTTTTCCCAATCGAGCCATTTACATTGGATATTTCGACATTCCAAGGGCGTCTCCAATTGTTAATAGATCAGGCATCAGTTGGGCTACTTCTTCCTTGCTTGAGTGCATGGATGTTGATCGACTATAAACGATTGCTGCGCCAGGTTGCCTCAAAAAAACAGCATAAACTCAATTGGTTCGCCAGTATACTTATGCTCGTTCTTCTAGTTGTGCTTGGGCATGCTCCAGCAGGGATGGTGTGTGAATATCAAGCCAGGGCATCGTTAGCAGAAGGAAATTATGCCCAGGCGTTAGTGTGGCTCGATAGAGCACTCATCTTGAATCCTGCGCTCAATCAAGTGGCCTATTATCACATAGAGCGAGGACAGGCACTCTATTTCTTGCGCCCTGATCAGCAGAGTGATGATAGTCATGCTTACCTTGCTTTTACATATCGCAAACAGGGAGATTACATGAATGCCTATCAAGAATTGCTGGCTGTTTGGCATTCACAGCATACGTCCTCCTGGGTGGTCAGTGAGGTGAGTATCACGCTTGAAAGGCTGTCAGAATATACCCAGGGGCAACCTATAACGCCACCTATGACAAGGTTAGATAATGATGAAAGTGCTTTGCCATGGCTGCAGCTGCTGACGCAAGTAGATCCCGCCAATGTGTATGGTCACTATGTTATAGGGCGCATCCAGTATGATCTGCATAACTATACAACGTCTATGGCTCAGATGAGCATGGTCATACAATTGAGCTCTGACTCTGATGTTCAATCATCAGCCTATACCTATATGGCATTAAGTGACGCTGGACAAGGTGACTATGTGGACGAACGAGCTCTCCTATTCCAGGCCTTACAGCTTGATCCAAATTATCGTAATTCAACTGCCCGTGAAGAGCTGTCAGGGCTGCGTTAGCTGCTAGAAAGGATGGGAGGATGATCTCCTCAGATGGATCAACACGACCAGCTGTCAGGGAGCCGACCGAAGTATCACAGACCGTGTCGTCATCGACACACAAGCAGACAGTGAGTAGCCTGCATTACATGATGTGGGTCTGCCTCCTCGCAGCTTGTTTGGGCGCAAGTTGGTTTTCCTATCAATATTTTCTTGTGCCACAACCAAAAAGTTTTGCTCCCGACTGGCATGGCGCTCAGTGGATACAGGCTGCGGATGGTAATGCCCCTGTCGCCTATTTTCGCTATGTCACTGATCTAAATGTAGTACCCGATGCTGCATTTGTGACAGTTGCGGCCAACCAGGTATTCAGGCTCTACGTGAATGGATCCTATATTGGCTCGAATCAGACGGATTTTAGTCAAGGCAACTTTCCGCGCGCCTACATATATGACGTGGCCTCTTCTCTTTTGCTTGGATCAAACGTTATTGCTCTACGAGTTGTTAATAGCGATGAACAGACTCCATCTGTAGAAGCGACCTTTGGTGTTGACGTAGGGAAGTCTGTCTACTACCATGTGACAGGTGATGGGTGGCAGGCAACATCACGGACTACTATCGTCTATCCTCAGTACGCTGTGGGCTTAAATGCCTCGACAGCCTGGACACATAAAACATTCAATGCGAGTTCCTGGTTACCAGTTCAGAAAGTGGAGTATCCAACCATCTCACCAATGTTGATAGTCAATCCGCTGCTCTATGAACAGCCAATCTCCACCCATTGGATGAGTGTCGGTACCGGTCATGATGCCTATTTTGTGCGCCAAATTTCCTTACCTGTTAGTATCACAGGTACCTGGCTTCGTGTTGCTGCAATTGGTACCATAAATATCTTTATTAACGGTAACCTCTTCATAGTAGGGAATTACCAACCCGCTACACCGCCACAAAATGTAATCAAATACCGCAGGGGTAATAGAACCACTGCGCAGTATCAAAGTAATCTAATGCTGGGTGTCTATGATATTTCACCTTATCTTCATCCTGGACTGAATACGATAGCGGTGCATATATCAGCACCGGGAGTCAACAAGGCCCAAGATGGGTTAGCTAATGTGAATGCAGCGCTGACACTGGATATGCTCATGAGTGACTATCAGAATCATGATATGTGGTTAACTTCTGATGCTGGCTGGCATGTATCACATCAAGCTGTTGCGGATTGGATACAAGGAAGTAGTGCGGCTCTTACATGGCCATTCCCGGTCTTCATAGGTCGTCCTGGGAGAGTTACTACGGTCTATTTAGCGAACGCTCATATGCCGAATAGTATACAACTCATTCCTCTTTCACTGGTGTGCGAGGTAATTTTGTTTGGTACAGGAGCGATCCTTGGACTCTGGTTGCTCATGTCGCTTGTCTTCACGCGTGGCTATTACCGCTCACGCCGGGATGCACTTGAGACGATGAGTTTAGCCTATCTTCCTGCTGTTGCGTGTGAAGCAATGTTGATGGCTCTCTCTCGTGAGCCACAGATACCGCAACCTTTTCCTTATACATGGCTCTGGGGATTGGTACTCGTCATGCTGGTGGGAATTGGCTATATTATCCTCTGGCTGAATGCCTGGACAGCACGAAAACAACGTCTCAGCAATAACTCCAACTCCGCCAAGCAATCTCCCCTTTCTGCAACAATAGGTTCATTTCCTCACGGAGCATTGTTGGGCGAACACAGGGTTCTTTCCTACCTACGGGATTATGTACTGGCATGGTTGCGTATACACTGGGCAATTATTCTGCTTGTGCTCATAGCAGTACCGTTGATTTTCTACAATCTGTCCTATGAACCTTATTGGCAGGATGAGTTAACAAGTTACTATGCTGCGAAGTCTATCCTGGCTCATGGTCTTCCTTTCTTACCCTCGGGATTCCTCTACGCCAAGGGAGAACTCTATTCCTACGTGCTTGCCTTGAGTATGGTGATCTTTGGAGATCAAGCCGGCGCTCCTCGAATAGTCAGCGCTGTAGAATACCTGATAAGCTTACCTCTCCTCTACTTCGTTGGCTGTTACTTTTTCGAGCGACGTCTTGCATTGCTAGCAACAGCCATGCTTGCTCTCTCTCCCATTGCATTTGTATGGGGACGTGAGGTGCGCATGTATGAGCAGGCGCAGGTTCTAACGCTTCTTGTCGTATACGTCTTCTATAAAGCTATACAGGAACGTCAGCGTGTTCGCCTTGTATATCTTGCTATCGGTTGCCTCATCGCAATGTACTTAAGCCACGAGGAGACGTTCATCATCTTGCCTGCACTTGTCATTTGTGTCATGATGGCTAGTAGAGATGGGAAGCATCGTCTCCCTGCTGTATTGTATCAAAAACACTGGTGGTATGCAGCTGCGATAGGTGTGAGTGCCATTGCGATACAACTATTGATCGTAAAGGTAACTCACCCCCCCGTACTTGGCACTGATCAGACTCAGCGACCGCTAGTTCAATTGACCACTGATGACATTCAGTTCTACATTGGTCTACTGTTCTTCCAGACAAGTAAGCAACCCTGGATTATCATAAATTCAGTCCTTGCTACCGTTGGGTGTATTTGGGCGCGTCGTAGTAGAGACCTACGTGTAAAGTATTGCGCTTTGTTCCTGGCCATTTCCTTCTTCACACTCTTGTTCGTGTTTACTGCGCGAGCTGACCGCTATTTTTATCCTCTTCTCCCGATCTACTATTTGATGGGAGCCTACGCTGTGCTGGTAATACTGAATGCTATCTGGGCATTCGCTCGTTCACGCATGGTACTGCCACAGCCCGGTCGAACATTTGGAGATCATGCCTGTCACCCTGAGCCCTTCGCTTCGCTCAAGGGTCAACTCCGCGAAGGGGCTGGCTCGACAGGCGGAGAGATCCTTCGCTGCGCTCAGGATGACAGCGCCGACCCGGGTGGCTATTTCTCTCGGTCGATGAAGGCAATAGTGATATTTACCATGAGTCTTGTCTGTGCATGTGTACTGATAGGGCCTATTCTGCCTATAGGTAACTATAATCTCTTTATTAGTCGGTTCCTTGGTTTTTCCTACCATCGCCACTATGGAGACTATGATGTTGCTGGACAGTATGTGCAGCAGCATTGGCAAAAGGGCGATATCGTGATCTCAATAAGCCCAAATACCGTTGTGTACTACTATGTTGGTCACTCTGACTACTTCTTTTCGATAAATCGAGCACTATTTCTCGATGAACTTGATGGTCACATTGTTGATACTTATATTAGCAAAATTGCACTACTTGACCAGGAAGACTTTCAAGCTGTCCTTGCTCAACACGCGCGCATTTGGCTGATCACAGCACGAAATTACTACCAAACGGAGGCATTAAGCCGATTTATTTTCCCTACTGATTTTCACATTGTGTACGAAGGATTTGAGTCGGTTGTATATCTTCGCGGCGGCTGATAAATTCGTGGTGGTGGCCTCTGGCGGTACAAAAATACGGTAACTACTCAGGACTCCTCACCACCTTCGGTGGTTCGCAAGAGTTTTTGGCTGCGGGCTTGGCATCCGCAGGCTGCCAAGCCCGCAGCCAAAAATGACGCGAGCCGCCGCAGGCGGCGAGGAATCAAATACCTGAGTAGTTACAAAATACGAGTGTTGCACAGAGATGATATTGTATAGAATGATGCAAATCGAGAAAGGAATCAGCATCCATGGAACATACAACAAGAACATGCCTACAATGTTCTGCGCAGAATACATCAAGTATTCGATCATGCTGGCCATTACTTGAATGGAAGCTGGAAGAGTGGTGGAGTAGCCTTATTCTGATTGTACTCCTGGTTTCAGCCTGTGCGAGTCCCTTCTCCTCTGATCCTCACCCATCAGCCAGAAGAACACTAACCCCGTCACCTACCTCATACCCTCACTTTAAAGGAATTATCCAATTTACAGGAGAGCAGAATCCAAACAATGCTAGCAATCCCTACCTTGCAGGTGCAAATTTGGCCTTTTATTGGTCGCAAGTTGAACCCCAGAAAGGGCATTACCGCTGGGACATTATTGACCAGGAAATGAAGCCGTGGGTTACTAATGGTAAGAAGCTTATCCTTCGGGTATCTACATCAGGCTGGACCCATTGGAGTCCACCCTACTCAGGACTTGGCACTCCGCAATGGGTGTATGATCTAGGCGTTCCCTCAGTAACAGAAATCGATGATTCTGTGCTTCCCCAGTATTGGAACCCCATTTTCTTGCGAAACTTAAATGATTTCATCCATGCTATGGCTCAACGATATGATGGAAACGCAGATATTGCTTTTATTCAAGTTGCTCTTGGCATTGGAGGAGAATCCAAGGTCGATTCACATAAGGATAATCCGCAACTACTGCAGCTATGGCAAAGCATAGGGTATACAGATGTGCTCTGGTGGGATGCAGTGCAACAAATTATTGTCATGTACACAGCAAGCTTTCATGCTACTCCGCTTGCTGTTATGCCCGATAAGACATTCATAGATAGAACGCCGGGTTACCAGGAATCCTTATTGCTTGACTATGCTGTCAAACATGGCGTATGGCTTCAAGATAATGGCTTGTATGCAAATCGCACCTTACCACCTATTTGGATGACTGTTCCTCATGCTGAGGAACAAATCGCAAGGACGAAACAGACTGGCGATACGTTACTCAGTGATCTGCAAACAGCTCTCGATCTAGGAGCAAACTACATCTTAGTGTTTACCAGCGATATTGATAAACCAGAAAATCAAGCTGCACTTCAATGGGCAGCTTCGCTGGCCCATCAAAAAGTTGGGGTAGCCATATGAAAACGTTCGCTAACGACAGTTTGCAAGAGCAAGAATATGTGAATGCCCATTTCCGGTCACGGTCGTCCCACTGGAAGAACATCTACGCCAGCGATTGTCTACGTGGTGAGATTTACCGGGCCAGGCAGGCTACAGTACTCGACTGGATCGACGGTCTCGCCCTTGAGCCAGGCTCCCGTATGCTAGAGGTTGGCTGCGGCGCTGGGTTCTTATCTATTGCTCTGGCCCAACGCGGGTTCCGCGTCAATGCGATTGATTCCGTCGAGGTCATGGTCGAGCTGGCGAAGCAGCATGCAGCGGAGGCGCAGATCACCAACCTGCTCTCCCTGGAACCTGGCGATGTCAATTCCCTGGCCTTCGAGGACAGTTCCTTCGACCTCGTGGTCGCGCTCGGGGTCATTCCCTGGCTCCAGAGACCAGAGCTGGCAATACAAGAGATAGCTCGTGTGACGAGGCCGGGCGGGTATGTCATCCTCACCACTGACAACCGAGCGGGATTGATCAACTTCCCCGATCCAGTGAATAACCCCATGTTCAAGCCTCTCAAGCAGGGCTTGAATAAAGTGCTCAAGTCGATTGGGCTTCATTACAGAGTGCCGATAGTGACTAGCCACGCCTGCCGCTACATCGACAAGACCCTGGCGAGTATCAAACTCGACAAAGTGAGAGGCAAAACGCTTGCATTCGGACCGTTCACGCTCTTCAACCGTATAGTGGTTCCGCAGGCGATCGGCAAGTGGCTCCACGTCCGATTGCAACTCCTAGCTGATCGAAACGTACCTGGATTCCGCTCGACCGGTAAACATTACATTATTCTGACGAGGAAGCAGGAGCTTGATTTCTGAAATCCGTCTCCTAAAAGTTCCTATTCTTATCGTTTTACTAGTGACTCACTGCGGACAAGCTCCCCTGGATGTCAAATGAGTCTAAACATCAAATATAAGGTAACTACTCAGTTACAGCTTTGGTAAGCGTGTAGATCAACATAATGATCTCTCTAGCAGAAAGTGAGAAACACATATGCGACTGTCTACAGGTATGAAAGTAGGATTGGTCAGTCTTTTCTCGTGTCTGGCTCTGTTGCTGGGTGTGTTTTCTTTGACGGGCGTAGCATCAACGCACACCACGAACACACTTCAGAGTGCTCACATCAGTTCAGTGGCTTTTGCAGACGCAGATTGCCCTGCGGGTACGGTCGCCACGTTCACTTTTAACCAGGGACATGCCCCCAATATAGTCTGCAACAACCCCAACGACACCACTTGCATGGTTGGGACTAATGGGATGGGATGTTCCGACGTGAGGCCAAAACGCATCGTGTACATCGAAGTATAATGATGATTGAGGCAGCAGGCCGCAAGGCCAATGCCGTTTCGTTCAGGATCGGCATTCTCGATTGGTCTTGATGGCTGGTGGCAGCCCTTATAGCACTGGCATTGGCATTTACCGCAAAAGAGTGGTGAACCGCCAGATAGTAACGAAGAGTAGATACAAAGAGACCCTCGTCTAAATGGTACCTGCTTCCCGTCTGAGGGTAGGAGATAATTCAGGAGGGGTATCCACTTGTTGAATACCCCCTCTGCTCCTCATAGTAAAGAGAGGCACTACGCTACTTCCAGGTCAGACACTGGAACTCATCGCAGGTCATCTCTTCTGACAAAGCCCCTGACACCTGCTCCTCATGTCCGTCAAACACCTCTTGCGCCAGTGTCAGCGCCTTGTTGATGTGCTCTAACGTGCGATGGGACGCCTCAAAGGCTTCACGCCAGGTGGCTAAGGAGAGATCGGTACCAGTTTGCAAGCCGCGTAAAATCTTCTGCAAGATCTCTGCCTGCATCACAGCCACGTTGAGATACTCTCCCATTGCTGCCTCTGCCGCATCAGAAGCTCCTGCCTGCACCATCGATGTTTCCTGCATGACATGGCCCTTCTTTCAGAAACGAGCGAGTTGCGCGCTCAGTGCTCAATCTACACATAACGGAAACTCAGAACTTGCTCTACCTACAGAGGATGTACCACAGAGGACACCGGAGTGAGTTATGCAGAGAAACCACTACAAGTATTATATAGTATAGTGATCGCGTGGTGCTATCACAAAACGGTCGTAACTATTCAGGACTCCTCGTCGCCTGCGGCGACTCGCTTAGTTTGGTGGTGAGTGTGGGCATTGCCGCCTGCGGCGGCAATGCCCACACTCACCACCAAACCCCTGCGAACTGCTGTAGAGTGCCGATTTATCGAGCACGTGCAGTGAGGAGTCTCGAAGAGAGGAAACCTGAAT
>Ga0137360_10000660_pt1 | contig 20106 bp, 22 predicted proteins | sample Mad1_60_16metaG_FD_104924 | JGI IMG/M metagenome (GOLD analysis project Ga0137360, IMG submission 104924) | Vadose zone soil microbial communities from Angelo Coast Range Reserve, California, USA - Mad1_60_16 metaG | ecosystem: Environmental > Terrestrial > Soil > Vadose zone | place: USA... | reverse complement strand
GGACCTGTTGGGAATGCCACAGGCCGCTGAAGTTGAATTTGAGCCGCCTCGCATGAAAGGCAATCTCCACCAGCCGGCAGATTTGTCCTGATGTATCTCCTCGATACCAATGTAGTTTCCGAGTTAAGAAAAGCTAAGAAGGCGGATCGCGGCGTCAGAATGTGGGCCCAGGCGCTTCCCGCTGCGAGCCTTTATCTATGTGCGATCTCAATATTGGAACTGGAGATAGGAATCCTCCTCATCGAACGGCGTGACCGGAAACAGGGCGCGGTTCTTCGAGCCTGGATGGATGGCCATGTTTTGCCCGCGTTCGACGGTCGCATCCTTGCCATTGATACTGCTGTTGCCCAGCGGTGCGCCGCGCTCCACGTGCCCAGTCCTCGTTCCGATCGTGACGCTCTCATCGCGGCCACCGCACTTGTTCACGGCATGACGGTTGTGACCCGAAATGTGGATCACTTTCAGCCCACAGGCGTGGCCGTAGTTAACCCCTGGCAATCCTGAACGCATTTATTCAGCGCTTCGGCTAAATTGATCCTTTGACTGTAACTACCCAGGATAGGGCGCACTGGAAGCTGGCGCGCCGCTGCTGAATACCGGGTCGGCAGCAGTCGGCACAGCCGTGGATCGGCAATTTGTTGAAAATCTGCCACTCAACGGACGCAGCTTTCAATCTCTCATCACGCTGACGCCGGGCAGTTCAGCGTCAACGGTCAGCGTCCCGACGCGAATTACTTCACGGTCGACGGCGTGTCGGCAAACATCGCCGCTGTCGCTGATACCGTTCTTGGTCAATTCGGGGAGGCACTCTTCCGGCGACGACGGTGGTCGGAGGTATGAACAACCTCGTTTCCATCGATGCGCTGCAAGAATTCAAAGTCCTCACATCTACCTATGCTGCCGAATTCGGGCGCACGCCCGGCGCGCAGGTGTTGATTGTCACTCGCTCCGGGACTAACGCGTTTCACGGCACGGCGTTCGATTATTTTCGCAATGCCGTCCTCGACGCAAACGATTGGTTCGCCAACGGTAAAGGGCCGCGGCAGCCTGACGAAAAGCAAAGGTTTCGAGTAAACCGACGCTGTCCAAAATCGAGAGGCTCAGCCTTCCTTAGGTGCACAACGAAACGAGTGCTTGACCTTGCTCGCTGACGAGAAGTAAGCGATAATCAAGGGGTAAGGAAGTGTCGGAAGGGTAAGGATCACGGATGACGCATTCCACGATAACGAGCAAGGGACAAACGACGATTCCGGGGAAGATTCGCAAGGCGTTGCGAATCAAGCCGGGCGACAGGCTAGAGTATGTAGTGGAAGGCGACCACGCCACCATACGGGTGCATCTGGGCACGCGATCACTCAAGGGTGTACTAGCCAGCAAGAAGGGAAAGGGGATGTCCTTCGCGCAAATCCGCGAGGCCGCGGCGAAGGCAGCCCGTGGTCGTGAGGCCACTCGGTGAGCAAACGAAGGCTTGTCGACACCAATCTGATCGTTCGCTATCTAGTGCAGGACCATGAAAAGCATGCCAAGGCCGCTGGAAGGCTGTTCGATGCCTGCGACCGCGGCGACGTGGTGATTGTGGTCTTGCCAGCTGTTCTGGCCGAGTGTGTGTTTGTACTGAAGTCTTTCTACGAGCATCCACGTGGGGATATCGCCTCGGCGCTGGGTAGACTCATTTCCAGCCCGTGTGTTGAAATTGATAGTGCGGCGATTCACCTGGACGCTTTGGATCGCTATCGAAAAACAAAGGTCCATTTCGTGGATTGCCTGATCGCCGCGACTGCGGCCACCGAAAACATGCCCGTTGCCTCGTTCGATCAGGACTTCCGAAAGTTCACGGACGTTCGCGTGGAAATCCAATAGCTTCGTGCCTCATTCGCCCCGCCCCCGTGTACCCCGCGTGTATCTCAGTCGGGCGATTCCGGTGTATTTGGCGTTTTTCGCGTTTAGGCGAATCAACAACTTGCACGTCTTCAATGCCGCTTTTAGTTCTAATCAATATTCAGGCTTTCCCCCGGCTGGACCACAACCGGGAGACGGCGTACGCCCTGCGCTTTCCCCTTGCTCACCGAGGGGACGTGATGTAACTTACGCTCGGTAACCGAGGAGACGGTTTCGATTTCGCACGGGATTAGACCCAAGGAAGCTTGAAGGGCTCCGAGGAGAAACTATGCCTCTGCACCGTTGGTTCTACACTTTACCGCTTCGCTTGCGTTCGCTGTTCCGCCGCCGCGAAGTGGAGAGGGAATTAAGCGAGGAGCTTCAGGACCACTTCGAGCAGAAAACGCGCGAGTGCATGGCCAGCGGCCTGACACGCGACGAGGCGGTTCGCAAAGCAACGCGCGAATTCGGTGGCGTCGAACAAGTGAAGGAGCAGGTTCGCGCAATACGGATGGACAACTGGATTCACTCCGTGGTCTCCGATTGCCGATACGGCGCTCGACAACTGCGGAAGAACCCTGGGTTTGGCGCGGTTGCCATTCTGACCCTAGCCGCCGCCATCGGGGCAAACGCTGTGGTCTTTAGCGCACTGAATGCCTGCTTACTCCGGCCGCTGAACGTGCCACAGCCGGAGAGCCTCTACGGACTTCAGTTTAGCGAAGGATCTCGGGGATATCAGTCGTATCCCAACTATCTGGATCAGCGGGATCGCAACGGCAGCTTCGATGGTTTGGCCGCTTATAACATGAGCCAGGTGGGGTTGGACACAGGTGAAAACCCGTCCCGCGCGTGGCTCTATGAGGTGAGCGGAAACTACTTCGACGTATTGAGGATTCAGCCGTATCTTGGCCGTTTCTTCCACTCCTCCGACGAACGCGGCGCCAGCAGCGCTCCGTACATCGTGCTCGGCTACGGATATTGGCACAGTCATTTTCATGATGATCCTGGCGTGGTGGGCCGCACGGTGGAGGTGAATAAGCGCCCGTTCACAATCATCGGTGTTGCTCCGGCGCAGTTTCAAGGAACGTTTTTGCTGCTCTCTCCCGATTTCTTTGTGCCGATCGTTAGCCTCGAGGACGAGGGCACCCTGAACACGCGGGGAGGCCGTTGGATTTTCGAGACCATTGGACATCTGAAGGCAGGGGTGACTCCGGCGCAGGCCTCGGCGGATCTCAACTCGATTGGCGAGTATCTCCAAAAAACCTATCCCAAAGACAACGGCAAGATGGATGTAACGGTAGTTCGGGCTGGTCTCTATGGCGATACGTTCGAGGGTCCGATACGGGGATTCGTTGCGGCATTGATGCTGCTCGCAGGGTTAATTCTGTTGGCCGCTTGCGCCAACCTGGGAAGCTTGTTTGCCGCGCGGGCCGCCGATCGTTCCCGGGAAGTTGCCGTGCGGCTCGCGCTGGGATCCAGTCGCCTTCGCATTCTGCGACAGCTTTTCACCGAGGCGCTTCTGATTTCCCTGGCCGGAGGCGCCGTTGGAATTTTGGGCGGCGCGATGCTGTTGCGACGGTTGAGCGCTTGGAACCCATTTCCGCAATTTCCCACCAATGTGCCTTTGAATCCTGACGCAAATGTCTATGTGGTGGCCGTGCTGCTGGCTTTCGCGAGTGGCATCCTCTTTGGGGCGGTACCCGTGAGGCAGGTTCTGCACACGGATCCTTACGAGCTCATCAAGTCGGGCTCTCTGGGCAAGCTGGGGCGCCGCATCACCTTCAGAGAGGTGTTGCTGGCCGTGCAAATTGCGATCTGCGCTGTGCTGGTCACCTCTTCGATGGTGGCCGTGCGTGGGTTGCTGCGCGCAATGCACAGCAATTTCGGTTTTGAACCGGGGAACGTGATCCTTGCGGATACGGATTTGGATATGGCCGGTTACTCCGATGATGCCGTGCCCGCAATGCAAAAGCGGATGATCGAATCGATGCAGACAATTCCGGGCATAACTTCGGTGGCTTTGGCGAATTGCCCTCCGTTGGCGAGTTGCGGCCGCCTCTCGAGGGCGTCGGTCTTTACTGACGCAACGTCCGATCTGCGGCCTTCCAACGTTGCGGCCTCGCCTTTAGTGTTTAAGATATCTCCCGAATTCTTCGCCGTGGCGGAAATGCCCTTGCTGGCTGGAAGGACCTTCACCGGGCATGACGATATGAAGGCGCCGCGCGTCGCGGTGATCAACGAAGTGTTCGCACGCGAGGTATTTGGCGCGCTCACGGACGCATTGGGCCGATACTTTAAGATGGGGAATGGAACGCGCGTCCAAGTCGTGGGCATCGTAAAAGACGGAAAATATACGGCGCTGACCGAAGATTCGCAGTCAGCGATGTTTTTTCCCATCGTGCAATCACCATCGAGTGCGAGCTGCCTCCTGGTGCGTTCGGATAGCGATCCGCAGCAACTGGCCGGGGCCATAAGGAGCAGGCTGCGGGATCTGGATGCGGGGTTGCCTGCTTTCATCCAAACGTGGAGCGGGGCATTGGACCGTGTGCTGTTTGGTTCACGTTTAGCAACAGTGGCGCTGGGAGTGCTCGGCGTGCTGGGCGCGATCCTGTCGATCACTGGCATTTTTGGAATGGCGGCGTACTCGGTCAGCAAGAGGCTGCGGGAGTTGGGAATTCGCATGGCCCTGGGCGCGCAGCGCAAGGAAGTTCTAGAGGCGGCGCTGGGACGAGCCATCAAGTTGCTGGCGTTTGGTTCCGCGGCGGGATTGCTGCTCGGAATCCTGGCGAGCCGCGTGCTGGCTTCCATCGTGTATCAAGCAACTCCGCGCGATCCGCTGGTATTGGCTGGTGTTGTGCTGGCCATGGGGTTGCTGGGTCTGCTGGGTGCGGGGATTCCAGCGCAACGCGCGCTGTCGATCGATCCCTCAATACTGCTACGCGAAGAGTGAATTGGCCCTAACGCTTGTTCGCCAAGCGCTTGCCCATGTGCGGGCCGCACAAGATTGTGCGGTATCATCTTCGTTCGGCATCAGAGAAGGACGGGATCGGTCGAGTACGTTTGCGCGCCTTTCGGCGCCGACCCTGCGTGCTAATAATAAATGATCACTCTGCTCTCCATCATTGCCCTTGGCTTCTTTCTTGGCATGCGCCACGCCACCGATCCGGACCATGTCATTGCTGTAACCACGATTGTGAGCCGCCAGCGAAGTATTCGCCATGCCGCACTGGTTGGTGTCCTGTGGGGGCTCGGTCACACCATCACCATTCTCGTTGTCGGCTCCGCGATCATACTGTTTGGCATCGCGATTCCAGCAAGAGTTGGTCTCACCATGGAACTCTCGGTTGGGCTGATGTTGATTCTTTTGGGAATTCTGAATCTTTCGGGAATGATGCGCTGGATTACTGAAACGCTCACACCCTCGCGACACGGGCTCCACTCGCATCCCCATGGACACGGTGACTACGTCCACAGCCATCCCCATGGCCACAGTCCCGAAAAACACGGACATCCAGAGCATGCGACCCCAGTCGGCTGGATGGATCGCATCTTTGGCCGGATGGGGTTCTACCAAATTGTCCGGCCGTTGGCCGTGGGCGTGGTTCACGGACTCGCCGGTTCGGCAGCCGTCGCCTTGCTGGTGCTCACAACGATCCGTGTTCCGTCCTGGGCAATCGTATATCTGTTGGTCTTCGGCTTTGGCACGGTCGCGGGCATGATGCTGATCACCGCAGCGATCGCTGTCCCGTTTACGTTTTCCGAGAACCGCTTTGCTCGTCTCAATCGTGGTTTGGGACTCGTCTCGGGACTCGTAAGTCTCGCTTTTGGTCTCTTTATCCTCTACCAGATGGCATTCGTCAACGGTCTCTTCACGCATAATCCCACGTGGGTTCCTCGTTGATTTTCTATGTCAGATTCCGGCTGGTTGCGTTGAGTACAAAGCAAGGAGTGCCCGCTGCCTAATAAAGCGGGATGGTATCGTTCATTTGCCTTGCACCTTCTATTTGGATGACGCCGTCATTTTCTCGCAGGCCGGCATGCTCGGCGCCGACAACTGAAGGGAATTCGTGAGCCTTAAACCTGGGCGTAGAAACACTCAGCAAGACCTCGCGGAACCTGACAGCCTGATGCTGGCTGAGCACCAGAATGACACCACTGTTGTCGCCGTTGGAGCGTCCGCGGGCGGCATTGAAGCGGTCATCGAACTGAGGAATTACCTCCCGGCTGACACCGGCATGGCCTTCGTCCTCGTGCAACATCTTGACCCCAAGCATCACAGCATTCTCATTGAGTTGCTCGCCAGGAAGACCGCGATGACAGTAACGGAGGTGTCCGAAGGTCTGCCTGTAAAGTCCAATGCACAGTTGTCCCCCGCGCAGAGTCCATGCACACTGCAGAATCGCGCGCAGAGAGCACACTAGCCTCCAACAGTCCAAGCCCAAGGGGACGACAGATCCTCCAACTTTAGCCGATGGCAAATCCAACAAAGAAATTGGGTCGATTCTCGATATCAGCACGCGGACCGTGGTGTCACCGGGCTCGCATCATGCTCAAATTTGATCTGCACTCCACAGCTGGACTGGTGCGCTACGCCGTTTGAAACAAAATCGTCGACGCCTGAGTTTCCCAATTCGCCGCGAAAAAGTCGAATTCGCTTCTTGCCTGCCCGATGTGCCTTCACCAATGTCGTATTTTCTCTATTTGGCAAATTGGCGAACGCTGAAGGAAATCGGCAACCCGATAAAAAACATGTGTACCAACAGCCCCTGAATGAGTCCCGCGAGCTGGAACGGGCCTCGGCCGTGCAGCGCTGAAAGCGGCACAACAATCAGATTCATTACCAGGAATACAGCAATGCCGTAAAACAAGCCGCAGACCAGGGCGTGCTCCTTGAGGAACACAAGCTTCCGGCTCGCCGCGTAGTACACTGCCGCCGCGGAAGTTGCGATAAAAAACTGCAATGCAATCCCAAGCACGTACGTGCCAATGCCTCCGTGCACAGCCGGCGGCCCAAGAATTCCGGCGGCTATTACGCGCGGAACTCCTGCTCCGTAGGTGACGAATGCAGACCCAAGGTCCAGACTTCCCGCCAACATCCCGCCCACGAAAATCGCCAGCAACGGCCTCGGTCTTGGTACCTGCAACACAGTAGATGCAACACTCATATTCTTCTCCTCAGTACTCAGGGAAAGTAAATCGGTTCGCGGCAATGGCAATCGGCAGTCCAACAAAACAAACGTGAATGATCAATTGGGCGACCATGACTTGCAGTGATGCCGGCCTTTTCGCTTTTGCAGAAAGTGGCACCACAACAAAATTCATCACCGCAAAAACGAGCACCCCGTAAGCCGTCCCCCAAATCCAATAAGCTCGCGCGAGTAATGGGATTTGCGTGTACGCCTCGACAAACACTGTCGCAGCGCTGAACGCAATTACGCAATGCAGGAGCAGTCCGAAGCTTCCGCTCGCCCATCCTTGGCGGAATGCCCGCTCGCCCAATAAGCCGCTGGCGACACCTTGCCAAATGCGCAGCGGTTGTATTCCTTTTAGTCCAAACTGAACGCTCGTTGCGATGCCGTCGAGAATTGCGCATGCGGCCCCGCCCCATACGATCGCTTTCAGCACGCCAGACATGCGCTAAGTATCCATTCAGCAAGGAGGTCGAGTCGCTCAGAATTGGACTCTGTCGAGCAGATTCGTATCACAGCCTTCACCACCACGGCCAGCCTGTCACGTACGGTGTCGTTCCACTTCCTGCTCTCTCGCCTTAGCAGATTTCTTCGCAGATTCTGTGCAGGACTGATCCTCATCACAAACTCAACCGTTTTCGGCGGAATATGTTGAACTTTGGCTGGCTTTTTACTATCCTCGCCGCAACGTCCCCGCCGTGGCGACCAGACGCGGAGGCCCCCACGTGGGTCCATCTTCCTCCAAGCAAGTCAGCGAACTGCTTCTCCACTGGGGGAACGGGGACCGCAAAGCTTTGGAGGCTATTCTGCCTCTCGTCTATAACGAGTTGCGCCGCCTCGCTCGCTCTCATCTTCGTCTACAACGTCCCAATCACACTCTGCAAACCACCGCGCTAGTCCACGAGGCTTACCTCAGGCTTGCCGGTGAAAAATCCGTCCACGTTGAAAACCGTTCGCACTTCCTGGGCATTGCCGCACAACTGATGCGCTGGATTCTGGTGGACTATGAGAGGAAGCGGCGTGCGGCAAAGCGCGGTGCTGGACTAACTCTACTAACTTTGGACCAAAACCTCGCTCCACCGCGGCGCGACGTGGATGTTCTGGCGCTCGATGAGGCTCTTGACCGACTTGGCAAGCTTGATTCGCAGCAGAGCCAGATCATCGAGTTGCGTTACTTCGGCGGTCTTTCCATCGAAGATACTTCCGAATTTCTGGGCATTTCGCCAGCCACCGTGAAGCGCTCTTGGGCCTCGGCGAGGGCCTGGCTTCTCCGCGAGATGAGTGGGAAAGAAGTTCAAGAATGACGCCCGAACAGTGGCAACGCGTCCGGCCCATTCTTGAGTCCGCTCTTGAGCTGGACGCCGGCAACCGCCCTGCGTTCTTGGATGGGGCATGCGCCGACCCATTTCTTCGCAGCGAAGTCGAATCGCTGATCGCTTCCCACGAACAAGCAGGCACAGACGTGCTGAACCCTTGCTCCTCTGCCACTCTGAACCTTGAAGAAGAAGCTCGATTCCGCTTGCCGTCGGGCAAGCGTATTGGGGCCTACGAAATTCTCGATGAGATTGCTGTCGGTGGCATGGGCGCGGTGTATCGCGCGGTTCGCGCCGATGGCCAATACGATCAAAGAGTCGCGCTGAAGATCGTGCGCTCGGAGTTGGGCGCGGAATTTGCCGCCAACAGGTTTAAGAACGAGCGCCAGATTCTGGCGAGTCTCGATCATCCTAACATCGCGAGAATTTTGGATGGAGGAGCTACAGCAGAAGGCGTGCCCTATTTCGTCATGGAGCTCGTCGAAGGCCAGCGCATTGACAAGTTCTGCGATGCGCACAAGCTCTCCACCACGGATCGCCTGAAACTTTTTCTTCAGATTTGTTCTGCGGTGCAATACGCGCACCAGCGGCTGATTATTCATCGCGACATCAAGCCCGGCAACATCCTGGTCAACGCGGAAGGAGTCCCGAAGCTGCTGGATTTCGGCATCGCGAAGATCCTTGAATCCAGCGAGGTCGCCGATCAATACCAACAAACCATTAGTCTTTTTCGATTGATGACCCCGGAGTACGCCAGCCCGGAACAAGTTAAGGGTGAGGCGATCACCACCGCCAGCGACGTCTACTCGCTGGGGGTAGTTTTGTATGAGGTTCTTACCGGGCGCACTCCTTATAACGTCCCCAGCCAAACGCCCCACCAGCTTTCGCTTGCCGTCTGCGAAACCGAGCCGGAGAAGCCCAGCACAGCAGTGCGGCGGAAGCAGATGCCCATTGACGGCCGTGAAGGAAAGTCGGCAGACAGTTCGCTTCTCAGCGAGGTGCGAGAAGGCTTGCCCGAAAGACTCAGCAAGCGCCTAAGCGGCGACCTCGACAATATCGTCCTCATGGCATTACGCAAGGAGCCACAGCGCCGCTACGTCTCCGTCGAGCAATTCTCCCAGGACATTCGGCGCCATCTCGATCATCTTACGGTCATCGCTCGCGAAGACACGTTCGTGTATCGAGCATCGAAATTCATCACGCGGCACAAAGTCGGAGTTGCTTTGGCCGCATTCGTGACTGTCGCGCTTTTGTTTGCCACCGGCGTGACTTTGCGACAGGCTCGAATCGCGCGTGCTGAACGCGCACGAGCGGAGCGCCGCTTCAACGACGTGCGCAAGCTAGCGAACTCGCTGATCTTCGAAGTCCACGATTCGATCAGTGAGCTGCCAGGCGCCACGGCGACGCGAAAGCTCATACTCGAACGCGCTCAGGAATATCTGGATGATCTTGCGAAGGAATCCGCAAACGATCCTGCACTGCTCAGCGAACTTGCGACGGCTTATGGGAGGCTTGCCAGCGTTTTGGGAAACGTTCGAGATGCAAACCTCGGCGAGACGACCAAGGCGATTGAGAACGGCCGCAAGGCGGTTGAATTGCGAAAGGCAGCATCGGTGCTGCAACCGGAGAATCGCGACTTCCGTCGAGATCTGGCGGCGAGCTACAACAATCTCGCTCTCTTATTGGGTGGGCAAAGTGACGGCAAAGAATCCGAGAAATATCGGCGGGACGCACTGGCAATCTTGGAGCCGCTGGCAGCATCGAATCCAGACGATCCGCGTCTTCAGTATGCCCTCGCCAAGTCTTATGAGTTGCTCGGAGGCTTTTTCGGGGAGGACCACCAGAGCGAGTCCATCGAATACTTTGCGAAATCGCTGAAGATCTACGACCTTTTAGCCAAGGCTGACCCCAAGAGTGATCAATATAAGGTAGAAGTTTCGTTTGCCCACAAGCACCTGGGATCCCGGCTCGCAATGCTGAATCAGCTCGACGAAGCACTGGATCACTATCACCAAGCCTTGGCCATCGACGAAGCGCAACTCGCGGCCCACCCCGATAACCTCAACACCCGGTATTTCATCACCTACACGTATAGCGATACAGGCTTTATTCTCGGCAAGCGTGGGGACTTTGACGCTGCGGTTTTCTACTATCGCAAGGCCCTCGAAATCCGCGAGGCGATGGTCGGTGCTGATCCCCACGACAACAGGGCTCGAAAGGGTTTAGCGAACACCTATTTTAATGTTGGCTGGAATCTTCAAGAGAAGATGGATTTCTCTGGAGCTCTGGACTTTTTGAAAAAGTCGCTCGCTATGCGCGAATCTCTTTTACAAGCAGGCCCAGACAATCAGGATCTCCTCTTCAACGTCGCCAATACGCAGAGCGCGATTGCCAATGTGTACTCGGCCATGGCCTCGCACTCGCATGCTTCCACTAAGGAGCTTCAGTACTGCAGGGAATCCCAGGGCTGGTTTAGCAAAGCACTTCCGTTCTGGTTGCAAAAGAAAGCTCAGGGCAAACTGTCTGCAAACGAAACGGATGCTCTTGCAAGAAATTACAAGAGGCAGGAAGAGTGCGACCGGACCATCGCGCGCCTGGACCACGCGATTGAATCTTCGCGCCCATAGGCAAGCGCAGAATTGCAAAGAATGGCGGGGGCGACGAGACTCGAACTCGCGCTGGCTTCCGCTGACGACCCCGAATCAGCGCCTACAGTTTCGGTTGGCCCGCGAATCGCCGAGCGATATCCAATGTCCAAAGGATGCATTTGAATTCCTGAGATCTATGGTCTTGGCAAGTAGGCATACCAAATTGGGAGATCCAAAAACATGCCTCTCGCGCCCCAGTGGGTTCCAATAGAATATTCAGTGCGCCCCTTTTTGCAATGTTGGCGAATACGACGAGATTCATGCCCGCGACCAGGCTGTGACAGAATGTCTATGGAGAATGCGCTGGCGAGCCTCATTGGGGAGTTGGAACAAAATCGTTCGCTGGACGAACTGCGGCATCTGCGTCAACGTATCGAGGTCCTCGACGACCTTGATGCCTACCTCCCGGATGGACAACCCATCGGAACAGCACTTCATCACCGGGCGAGGGCGATTTACACCGAGTTGGAGGCTGTTAATTTCAGACTCTACGAGGCCATCCGTCGAGATATTCAGCGGGGCGCAGGCAGGGGTAGGCTGCTGGAGTGGATTCCCGATTGGAATGGTGCAGCTAATCTCGTGAATTGCAGAGGCTATGACTATCTGGATGAATTGATCAGCGGAGTCTTGCAGTTTGAAGACCCGTCGGCCGAGGTCGTCCAGTTAGAGTCCGAAATGGTGTCTTATCAGCCGACGCCTGCGCGCCATATCTTTGAACTCATCGGCCGAACAGCACTTACTGAACGGGACTTCCTGATCGATCTCGGCTCCGGGCTGGGTCACGTTACGTTGATGGCTTCCATTTGCACCAGCGCGAGCTGCACGGGGATCGAACTTGAGCCGTCCTATGTCGATTGTGCCCGGAAGAGCGCTCGGTCGCTAAACCTGAACAACGTGAGGTTTATCCAGTGCGATGCCCGCACGGCGGACTTGTCCGACGGCACCGTATTCTATTTGTATACGCCCTTTAACGGCGCCATCCTGCGAGATGTGTTGAACTCCCTGCGACGTGAAGCCGTTAAGCGAGAGATTCGAATCTGCACGTTTGGACCGTGCACGCAGGTCGTCGCCGAAGTGCAGTGGTTAAGCGTCATTGGAGCGCTAGAAACAGAGAGAATCGCTGTATTCCGCTCTAGCGATTAGACAAGCGGGTTTTGAGTACTTAACGGCATAGAGGACCACGTACGGCACTGCAAGTCACTGGAATTCATCATAGCCCGTCATCTGGGTCTTGTCCGTTTCAGTCCTGATAGCGTGGTAGTATGACGCCTATCTAGGGAAAGCAAGTCGTAGACTCAGCAGAGGACTAAAAATGGCGAGATCGGAATCTGTGCGGGTGCCGCTGGGAGCTAGCGTCCCGAGTTCTACCTCGTCCGTCCCGGTCACGACGGTTACTTCGCGGCACTCTGCCCTCGTCCGCGTCACTCACTGGATCACCACCCTGTGCTTTCTTGCCCTGCTCGTCAGCGGAGTTGAAATTGTGATCTCTCACCCTCGCTTCTATTGGGGCGAAACTGGCAATGTACTGGCCACGCCGTTGTTTAAACTGCCGATCCCTTCCTCGAGGGCATTAGTGCCCACCGGCTACGGGTACGTGCTGCCGGACCAGAACGGCTGGAGCCGGTATCTCCACTTTCAAGCTGCCTGGGTTGTGGTATTAACCGGCCTACTATACATAATCTCCATCCTGTTTACAGGGCACTTGCGGAAAAATTTGCTACCCCGCAAGGCCGATCTTTCGTGGCGAATGTTCTCGACTTCGATAGCGGACCATTTGCGTTTCAAACGCCCGGGTGCGGCAGAAGCCTGGTCGTATAACGTGCTCCAGCGGCTCACCTACCTGTTCGTGATCCTCGTTCTGTTCCCCTTAGTCATCTGGACGGGCTTGGCGATGTCTCCCGCCTTTGTTTCCGCGTTTCCGCTAACCGTCACTTCATTAGGCGGCCAGCAATCCGCACGCACGATTCACTTCTTCGTCTCCCTGGCTCTCCTGCTCTTCTTTCTGGTCCACGTCGTGATGGTTTTTCTTGCCGGATTCAAGAGCCGCATGCGAGCGATGATCACGGGTCGAGCCGGTACATCTATGGAGCGCACATGACCGATTTCTCGCGCCGCAAATTGATCATAACCGGACTCGCAACCGCAGCCGGCGTAACGGGCCTGGGCGTGGCCGCCCGCCTTGCGCAAAAGTACGGACTGGTCCCGCCCGATCACGGCGGAATCTACGGCCTCGGCGAAACGCTGACGTATGCTTCTCAGCGGCTGCTGACGAGGCACTCGTTAGCCCGTGAGTTCCGTCCGAGCCAGATTTCGAAGCCTCCGCTCGCGAACGAAATCCCACCGCTGAGTGACGCGTTCAAGCGCCTTCAGGCTGGAGGGTTCGCTGACTGGCGGCTCTCCGTCAACGGCATGGTCGAACGGCCCGCTTCGTTTTCGCTTGCCCAGCTTAAGGGCTACCCGTCTCGCAGCCAGATCACTCAACTGGCGTGTGAAGAGGGCTGGTCGTATATAGCCGAGTGGATCGGCGTGCCTCTTTCCCACGTCCTGGGAGTCGTTGGAGTTCACCCACAAGCCAGATACGTTGTCTATTTCTCAATCGATCCTCAGTGGTGGGAAAGCATCGATATGGCCGATGCATTGCATCCGCAGACTTTTCTCGCTTATGGGATGAATGGCGATGAACTTCCCGTCGCCAACGGCGGACCGCTTCGCTTGCGGCTCCCCCGCCAGCTCGGCTACAAGAGCGTGAAATTCATCACCCACCTGACGGTCACCGACAGTCTGAAAGGTTTCGGGAAGGGGCTAGGATCCGCGTCCCCAGAAGGAGGTTATGCCTGGTACGCCGGAATCTGACAGATTCTTTTCAGGCGAGTGGGCGCATCTCCGTCGCAAATCCTTGGCCCACGAGCAAACCTCGAGAGAGGCCGAATTAGGGAAGAGGGCCTCCTTCGCGGCTTTCGCCCGAATCAGGTGTCACCCGGAAGTTGGCTGACCCGATACTGACTCCGAATGCTGCAATCCTTGCACTCCTGCGCGTCCTCTCCAGCCTTCGCGCTTCCACAAGTTCAGAATGTGCGCGACATCGGAGATTCACGCTAGAAATCAGTCTTGAAGAACGGCCGGGCTCGCGGAGACCGAGGAAGATGGTTCTGGCGACGCTGCCGCGGGCGGAGTAGATCGCCTGTTTTCTTCACCATTATGGTCGCGTTGCTGCATCGCTTTTTCCAATTCTTTCTGGTGGTCGGTAAGCAGAGCATGAATTTTGCGGTGTGTTTCGTCGTTGATAGCGTGAATCTGAGGAGCAAGCTCCTGCCGCGTAGCTGTCGGACTCCGTGGCCACAAAGGGCGTCGCTTGATGCGCACCTTTTTGCATACCACGCCGTTCTCTCAAAGTAGGGCTAAGTTATTTACAAAGAATGGCGGGGACGACGAGACTCGAACTCGCGACCTCTGCCGTGACAGTGAACGCTTCATAAGTACTTACAACGACTTACAAGAGCACGGACGGCATCCTAAGTCATTGCAAGACAGTCTTAGACATCGCCATTGTGTACCTCGTGTGTACCACGCCCAGAATCCAATCGCTCTTATGGTTTCCTCTGTCTCTTCCAGGGAAAGCGCTTAGGTCGAACTTGCGGTATTCCGTCAGTGAGGCCAGAATAAGCGCATCAAGGGGAGTATGCGGGCATTTTTGTGCGACCTTCGCTATGCATTGAGGACTCTCCGCAAGAGCCCGGGATTCGTGCTGGCGGCGATCCTTTCGCTTGGCCTCGGCATCGGAGCCAACACTGCGATCATACTTCGATGCGAACGGGCAGGGGCCAGTTAGACATCTGGCTAATCATCTAGGCAGTTAATTAAACATCAGTAGATATCGTCGCACGAAGCCCAACACCTGTGATGGCGCGAGTAGCGTTGGCTGGCTGCGGGGATAGACCAAAGACCAGACGCGGCCGAAGTCACAATCGACCGATGCCGTGGAGTCTGGTAAATTAGCGACGATGGAAGTCCCGCCCCCTATGGACGGCGTACTAAGCCTTCGGGCACACCTCGGTTGCTTGAAACGCTTCCGTGTTTTGCTACTCACACGGCACGCTCTGGCGGTCTTGCTAGCCGTGCTGGCCCCTTTTTCAGTTTTGTCCCGGCAAGCCACTTCATCGCAGACCGCGCCGCAAGGGCAGACCAGCCAGGAGCCCCCGCCGACTGCGGGTCCCCAGGCGACGATTCGCGCGAAGGTTCGGCAGGTTCTCCTCGACGTCGTGGTGACCGACGGGAAAAATCATCCAGTGACCGGACTGCAACAGGACGAGTTCTCGCTCTCGGAAGACGGCCAGCCGCAGAAGATTCTCTACTTTGAGGCCCACAGCGCTTCCTCCGCCGCGAGGGCTCCTGCATTGCCTCCCGCGCCCGCGAATACTTTCCGCAACGTCTCAACCGAAAACAGTGGGCTGCCGCTGAACGTTCTGCTCTACGACCTTCTGAACACCCCGCTCACCGATCAACCGTTTGCGCACTTGGAGATCGTCAAATTCTTGCGCAACCGGCCCGCGGGAAGCCGCTTTGCGATTTTTGTGCTCGGCGATTCTCTGCATTTGCTGCAAGGGTTCACCGACGACGAAAACCAACTCGTCGCGGCGATGCAACACAAGGAAGCCAGACCGCACTCCACACTCCTGGCGCGCGACTCGGGCGGAGGCCCCGGCGCCACCGAACAATTCTCCGGGCCCGTGTTTTCGAGCGACGCATCCGCGCAGGCGATGATGGGCCGGTTGCAGGGCATGGAGGCCCTCACCAAAAGGCTATATCTGGAGCGCCGCGTGGAGCAGACCCTTGGGGCGTTTGTGGAGATTGCGAGATTCTTGAACGGCTTGCCCGGCCGGAAAAACTTGATTTGCCTGTCGGGGTCCTTCCCGGCGAATGTTTTTCCGGGAGCCGATCCTTTGGATGTTTTTACAGGAACGGCGAACTTCAGTCCTGCGCTGCGCCAGGCGGCGGACCTGCTCACCATCAGGCAAGTGGCCGTATATCCGGTGGACATCCGCGGGCTGACGGTCGATCCCTTTTTCGATGCTTCGAATAATGCGACCTATCGCACGCCAGCGGAAATCTCCCAAGCCCACAAGAACTTCATGCAAGAGATCGCCGCCGAACAAGATGCCATGGACCAAATCGCGGAGGACACCGGCGGGCACGCCTTTTACAACACCAACGGACTCTCCGACGCAATTGCCACAAGCACAGCCGACGGCGCGAACTATTACACGCTGAGCTATGCACCCCGCAACGCGAAATTTGACGGAAGAATGCGCAAAATCCGTGTCCAGCTCACACGTCGCGGCGCCCACCTGGCGTACCCGCACAGCTATCTTGCCGACGACAGCATACTGGACCAAGGCGCGGACGCCGAGACCATGCGTTTGCAGGTGGCGCTGCGGCGGGGTGCGCCGCTTGCACAGGAGCTTTTTCTTCAGGCGCGTATCGCGCCGCAAGGACGGGCCCGGCAAGTGACGAAAGAAGAGATCGCGCAACTAGCCGGGTTTCCCGCGTTCGCTTCGCGAAAGAAGTGGGACGGCGTGAGTATCCAGCGGTACTTCATCGACTATGCGCTGGATGGATCGCAAGTCTCTCTGGAGCCCACGGAAGATGGGCGTTTGCACGCGAGGTTCGAAATCCTCATCGGAGCGTACGACGAGGAAAACCGGACGATGTTCGGGTACCGCTCGCCGCTGGAAAAAATGTACGTCGTGAAGAGCGCGGACGACGCGAAGAAAAAAGCGATTCGGCTGCGGCACGTAGTGGAAATTCCGGCGGCGGCTGCCTGGCTGCGGGTGGCAGTGCGCGACGCCATCGGAGACCGCCTGGGCTCGGTCGAAATTCCGCTGCCAGTGCCGGTCAAGCTGTCCGCCTTGACGACGTTGTCTCAACGGTCGTTGGAGTGATGCCAGCGGGCTTCAAAACATTCGGGCCGTGGTTCACGAGAGAGCGGGCAGACGTATGGCAGCCCGTCAATCCAGAAGACGCGAGATACGCAAACCGTGTGGGCTACTGGATTGTGCCGCTGGCGCGGCTGAAACGCGGAGTAACCCTGCCGCAAGCGCAGCTGCAGATGGACGTGTTAGGGCAAGCGCTGGAGAAGGCTTATCGTCAGCAAAACAAGGGAGTCGGGGCAGAAGTCGTTCCGCGGCATGAAACACTCTACAAAAGCTCGCAGAAGAGCTTGTATCCAGTCCTGGGAGCCGTGGGATTTATTCTGCTCATCGGATGCGTCAATGTAGCAAACCTCATGCTTTCGCGGACGGAGAGTCGTCGAAAGGAATATTCGGTGCGGGCGTCGCTGGGCGCGGGCCGGCGACGGCTCATGCAGCAGTTGCTGGTGGAGAGCGGGTTGTTGACTCTGCCGGGCGGCTTGCTGGGCGTCCTGCTCTCTTTCTGGGGAATCCATCTGATGGGCGCAATATCGAAGGTAGGCGCCTTGTGGACTCACAACTCACATGGATTGCAGGATCTGCCAGACGCGGAGAACATTCGCATCAACGGCCGGGTGTTGCTCTTCGCCGGCGGGCTCAGCCTCTTAACCGCGCTGCTGTTCGGGATGGCTCCGGCTTTCCGAGCTTCGCGCGCGGATCTGCAGGACGCACTCCGCGAGGGAGAAAGCAGAACGGTGACCGGAAAACATAGAGGGACGCGGTATTTGCTTGTGGTTGCCGAAGTGGCCCTGGCGATGGTGCTCCTGGTGGGCGCCGGGCTGATGATCAACAGCCTGCTTCGCATGTTGCTCCCGTCTCCAGGCTTCGATCCGGCAAACGTCTTGACGATGACCGTGCTTTTCTCCCCCACGGGAGGGAAGTACCTGGAGAAGAGCCCAGGGAAGCCGATGGAGAGAATATCTCCCAAGGTAACCGCCTATCACCAACAATTGATTGAGGGAATTTCCGCGCCGCCCGGCGTAGAGTCCATAGGCATGATCACGATGCTTCCGCCGTTGGGATCGGGGGGCAGGACTTTTTCGATCGTGGGGCATCCCGCACCGGACAAGAGGCCTTTCGTAGGCTTCAACGAAGTGAGTCCCAGCTACTTTCGCACCATGAGGATCCCGCTCAAGAGAGGCCGCTACTTTGATGAACGCGACACGACGAATGCGCCATGGGTTGTAATCGTTAGCGAGACAACGGCAAACCGCTATTTCCCAAACGAAGATCCCATAGGGCAACAGATTCTTCTCCGCTATACGTACGTCACCGAAGTGGACGAAGAGCGGCCCCGCCAGATCGTAGGTGTTGTGGGCGAGGTCAAGCAAGCCGGGATGGGCGGAATCCACCCACTTGTATACGAATCGTATCTTCAGCAGCCGGAAGTGTATCCTGGCGGCAGTGATGCCTTCCATTTGGCTGGGACGCTGGTAATCCGGACCACCTCCGACGTACGTGCCCATGCAGCAGATATCACAACGTCGGTGAAGCAAATGGTGAAAGAGATGGACCCAGATCAGCCCGTAACTGACATCAGTACGATGGAGGATATGCTGGGGGAATACATGAGCCGGGATAAGACCTATGTCCTCGTGCTCGGGGTTTTTGCCGGCATAGCCGTGGTCCTGGCAGCGATCGGTGTTTACGGCGTCCTTTCGTACTTTGTCAACCAGCGCACGCGTGAACTGGGCATCCGTTTTGCTCTCGGGGCTCAGCGCCGTGACGTGTTTGTGTTGGTCGCCAAGCTGGGACTGACACTTGCTGGGGCCGGGCTAGCTATCGGCGTTGCGTTAGCGCTTGGACTCAATCGGTTCATGAAGCAGCACTTCCGGCTTTTTCACGTCAAGACCACGGATCCAGCAACCTATGTCGCCGTCGGAATCCTGCTGGTGAGCATCGCCTTGCTCGCGTGCTATATCCCTGCTTGCCGCGCCACAAAGGTAGATCCCATGACGGCGCTGCGGCATGACTAACTTTTCGGCGCCGCGCATTCTGCGCAACTGCGTGAACCAGTTTGGTTCCCTAGCTCAAAAAACTCCAATTTGGAGGTCGCCCATGAAACGAATCATTGCTGAGGCAGTTAGCTGGAGCCTTGCGCGACTGCCGCTTCAGTCCAAACGTGCAGCCCCGCGGGCGGTCAGTGTGGCAAGGTGCAGAAATACCAGCGAGCCCTCGGAACTCTTGGGATGGCAACCGTTTGGCGTGTCTTGGGCGTGCTCATTAACCATCACGGTTCTCGCGCTAGCGCTTGGTGCGCCCGCGCAATCTCAAGAACCACCGCATCCCGCGGAATCGATAGCGGAGGCCGCGCGGAACGTTCGCGAACAAAAATTAAATTCCACAAAGCATCCGAAAATTATCACCAACGAAGAGCTAGGCGGGCAGTATTCGGTGTCGGGCGCTTCAGCATCTCCTCCAGAGTCCTCATCAGCCAACGGAGCCGAAGCACCAAAGCCACCGGCCGGAGGCTGCGATAATCCTGACGCCGAGAGCCTTAAAACGGACCTGCTGGCCGCTCAGGGGGAGCAGGACCAGATTCACCGAGACCTTTCCCCTCAGCCCAATGTCATCTCTGGCCCCAATCTCGATTTGAAAACTTTCAAAGCCGGCCACTCGGGGCTTGACGTTGGCGGTCCACCGCTTCTAGAAACGAAATCGCCGATCACTGCGCGAGTGGCGGAAGTTGGTCTCGAGGAAAAGATTGCGTCGCTGACGAGAGCCCTACGCATTGCTTGCGACTCTCCTAAAGACGCGGCAATCCAGACAAAGCTCGATCAAGCAGAGCAAGAGTTAAACATTCTGCAGCGCGAGTTCGATCTGGACCATGCCGCTTACTATTCCAGGACCAATTACGCCGCAGACGTCGCAGGCAAAGCCAAGCTCGATGCCGAGTTTCAGCAGGTCCAGTCCCTGCAGTCAGAGATCGAGCGTTTGAAGGGCGAGCTCACTGGAACTCCATGAACTCACGCCTCGAAGCCCCTGCAGGCCTTCAGTCCACGATGTCGAGCTATAGTCACCCCGTCTCGTTCATCCATCAACAAAAGGATGGCTTGGAGTTCGGACGCGAGCGATATCGCTTCGCGCTCACCCGCGTCGAGATGTTCCAGAG
>Ga0137360_10000656_pt1 | contig 20174 bp, 21 predicted proteins | sample Mad1_60_16metaG_FD_104924 | JGI IMG/M metagenome (GOLD analysis project Ga0137360, IMG submission 104924) | Vadose zone soil microbial communities from Angelo Coast Range Reserve, California, USA - Mad1_60_16 metaG | ecosystem: Environmental > Terrestrial > Soil > Vadose zone | place: USA... | reverse complement strand
GTGACCGCGAGCGATCATCGCGATGCCTCTTTCGGAAAGAACTACGGCGTGTTGATCTCCGGCGGCCCGCTCGATCGCGTTCTCGCGCGCGCCGTGTTCGTCGTCGGACCGGATAACAAACTCAAACACGTGGAGTACGTGGGCAGCATCGGCGATCATCCCAACTACGATGCCGCTCTCGCGGCGGCCAAGTAACCCTGCAACGAATTAACTCTCAGCGGCCGGCTTGAATTTTAGATCCGGGATTGCCGCTAACTATTTACACAAGCCCGAACTGGGTTTCCCCAGCCGGGCTTTTGTGTACTTGACGCCTATTGAGCGGCTGGAATAGTTTAAGATCGCCGCGGTTTTTTTGAACTCAAACAGGAGCCAGCTCATGAAAAACCCTCGCTATGATTATGTCCCCATCAACAAGCGCAAAAAGATTGCCTGGCCCAACGACGGCCGGATCGCGTTATGGGTGGCGCCCAACATCGAATACTTTCATTTCGATCTGCCGATCCGTGGCTCGGGGAGCAGTCACGCGCCGGATGTGCCGGGCTACACACTGCGCGACTATGGATCGCGGGTCGGTGTTTTTCGCATTATGGACGTGCTCGACAAATACGGCATCCGCGCCAGCGTGCTTCTGAACGCCGAGGTTTGTGAGGAACATCCGCCGATAATCGAAGAAGGTAACAAACGGCAGTGGGAATGGTTGGGCCACGGCATGACCAACAGCGTCTCCATGCTCGACTACCCGATGGAAGAAGAGCGAAACATTATTCGGAAGGTCAAGGAAATCATTACCTCGGCGACGGGCAAGGCACCGAAGGGTTGGCTCGGCCCCGGTTTAGGCGAGACTTTTAACACTCCGGATCATCTTGCCGCCGAGGGCTTCGAGTACGTCTGCGACTGGGGCTCTGACGAACAGCCGGTGCCGATGCGCGTCAAAAGCGGCCGCATGATCGTAGTTCCCTACGAACTTGGAGTGAACGATATCCGCGTCTTCATTCGTGAGAACCACACGCCGGAACAGTACTACCGGATGGTTTGTGATCATTTCGATACACTCTATCGGGACAGTACCACAGGCGGCAGAGTACTTTGTCTGCCGCTTCACCCTTTTGTGATCGGCATGCCCTACCGGATCAACTATCTGGACAAGGTTTTGGACTATATCTGTTCTCACGATGGAGTCTGGCGGACGACAGGTTGGGAAATCGCCGAATGGTACTATAAACACTATTACGTCGACCCAGGGCGAATGGAAGAGTGAAAAAAGAAATGAATATTGGAATGTTCGAGTAATGTTTGTACAAACTGATGAATAAAAGCATACTCCAAGCTTATGGTGCGACCTCTGCAGTTAGTGAGACGGAAGATCGCACTTCGATGGTGCCAGCCTCGACGGGTGTCGGCACCGCGGCCTGGGCTTCCATTTGCGCTACGCGCGCCTGGGGCATCACGATGGGTCGAACTCCCCGTTCTCCCTCTGTAACTGAAACGACCTTGATGATTTTCAGGCCCAAGACATTGGCTATTGCCTCGGCTTTGGCTTTCGCCTTGGTCGAAGCGAGACGCAAAGCTTGCAGTTGGGCGCTGTGTTCGTCCTTGAGAGTAAAGGACAGATGTTGGATCGTATTCGCTCCAGACTGCATGGCAAGGTCGATGAGCTTGCCGACGTTTTCTAAAGTGCCGGTCTGTATGTGAAGCACATTGGTCGCCGTATAACCGACGATCTCCGGTTTACCGCCCTGGGGGTAACGATAATTGGGATTGAGTGAGTAGCTGGCGGTTTTTATTTCGTCACCTTTGCCGAGAAACTTTTTGGCCTCACCCATCACACGGGCGAGTTTCTCGGCGTTCTCTTTGGCCGCCTCAAGCGCGTTCTTCGCCTGCGTTACGACCCCGATGTCGATCTGTGCCTGGTCCGGTTCCACGGTTATGACGGCTTCGCCCGTGGCTGTTACCGACGGTACCCTGGGTCGTCTATCGTTTTGCTGGGCCGAGGCGATGCTCGGCAAAACCATTAGAATGGAAAACAGCGCAATCAGTTCTCTCATACATCCTCCGGAGTGAGAGTTAGCTTTGCATAGACGCTACAGTAAAAGAGTGACTACCACCAGTGTCGACGAATCTCTATCGTCTATCATAAGAGACTCAATCGATTTCTTCATGAAGCCGCTTGCTTTTGGGATCCTGCTAGCGATCTTAGCCGGCTGTTCGACATCAAATGACAGTGTCGTCTGGCGCGTGCGAGAGATGGCTTTGGCCCCGACTTCCACCGTGACGCTTTACGGGCCCGGTGAAACAGTCCTTCTAACCATGAACCGGCAGACGGTTCAGAAACTACTTCTGGCGTACTTTCGCATCACTCGGAGTGCTGGAATCCAGGCGGAGCTGTTTCTTGTTGAAGGCGATGATCCGAATGCTTTCGCGGGCCTGATAAACGGCCGGCGCATGATCGCCGTTAATATCGCGATGGTTAAACTTATCGGCGAGAACGTTGACGAGTTCGCCGCCCTGTTCGGCCATGAAGCCGCCCACTGGGCAAAAGGACATGTGGATTCGAGCAAAACGCGGTCAAGTACGATTCAGGGAATCGGTACTCTGGTTGGAGTCGGTCTTGGCATGGCCGGTATCCCGGCGGCGGGAGTGATTACCCGATTACCCGCCGATTTGATCGAAGCCTCCTATAGCCGCGACGACGAGCGTGAAGCCGATGCGTTGAGCATCGATTACATGTTAGCGAATGGGTTTGATCCTCAAGGTGCGGTGCGGCTGCAAGAAAAGATGCTCAAGCTGCCTGGAGGCTTAAAGGTTCCTTTTTTGAGCACCCATCCCAGCGGCGAGGAACGAATCGAAAATTTGAAAAAGCTGATCGAAGCCAAACAATCCGAGCTCAATGCAAAGCAGCAAAACCGCATAAATCCCTAACTGCTCGACTCGATGATGCGAGCATGTCGTGTACTTTGTCCCTCGTCGATGCCTGCATTCCATTGCGCGCACCCATCGATCCCTGCTAATGCATATCAGTGGCATCGATGGCGGAGGCGGCAGCTCGCACGGGCAACCGGAAAATCTTCTACGGCTGGTACATCGTCGGTGCCGGTTTTTTCGCCAATGTTGCCTCTTCGTTTGCGCTTGCCAGCACCCTTAGCATTTTTCTCAAGCCACTGACTGCAGATCTTGCTGTTTCCCGCGGTGTGTTTTCATTGCTCCGATCCGGTGAAGGCCTGATCGGAGCCGGCGTGGCGCCTCTTGTCGGACAACTCGTCGACCGTTATGGGGGGCGTTGGTTACTCGCGATCGGCGCCGTTATCGTGGGTGTCGGTTATCTGTTGCTCGGTCAGGTAGAAAGTTTCACTCAATTTGTTGTGGTGCGACTGACGTTTGTGACCCTTGGCGACGCTATGATGGGCTCGATGGTTGTCAATATCATCATTGCCCAATGGTTTTTGCGCCGACGTGGCCGTGCGCTCGCGTTCTCGAGTATGGGGATCGGTTTTGCCAAAGTGTGCATGCCGATCGTTGCGGCCTCGCTTATAGTTTGGCTCGGATGGCGTCAAACCTGGATGGTTTTCGGTTTGGCGGCTGTGGTTATTGGGGTCGGCCCCGTGCTGGCAATCATCAGACGTTCGCCTGAGGAAATGGGTCTTGTCCCTGACGGAGCCCGAGGAGCGATCGCTTCCGGCGAGACGCACGGAAAGCCGCAAAAACCAGCGTGGGATCAGATAGCGGACCAAAATTTGGTTTGGACGCGGGGCGAAGCGATGCGCACGCCGACCTTCTGGTTGCTGGTGATTACTTTCGGTATTGCCAGCATGGGCGTCACGGGGCTGAATCTGCACGTCTTCCCCTATGTCACTGACCTCGGTCATCCGCCGGTCATCGCCGCTACCGTAATGAGCGTCATCGCTTCCATGCAGCTCGCTTCGCCTCTGCCCTGGGGGCTTATGGCCGAGCGCGTGGACGTTCGCGTTGCGGCTATGCTCAGATTCGTCATCCAAGCTATCGGTTTAGGATTGGCTATTTCAACGACAAATCTTTTCTGTCTCTACGCGGGATTCTTTCTCTATGGCATCGGTTTAGGGGGCAACATGGTTTTGCCGGAGATTCTTTGGGCGAACTACTTTGGCCGACGCTCCCTTGGCACAGTACGCGGCCTAGGTATCCTTATCTCTCAGGCGCTGGCGGCCGTGGGGCCGCCTTTTTTTGGTTTTCTTTTCGATCTTACGCACGGCTACGGTCTGTCATTTGCTATTTTTGGCTGTGCCTTGATTACTTCGGCGTTTCTAAGTCTCATGCTGCGGCCACCGCAAAAACCGACACTGACAAATGAACTTAAGCCGAGTAAAACAGCAGCTTGACAAACCAGGTCGCCAGTCTGATAGGTTCGAAACCAATTCATATCGAAAGGACTAAAGCATGATTATCGACATTCACAACCATATCGTCGCAGGCGAGCAACTCCAAACGTTCCAGGCGGGTTTGATCAATAGCGCGGGATTTCATCGCCCTAGCGGCACCGTCGTGACGGAGGAAAATATTCAACGAGCGAAGTGGCGTGGCCACAAGCATTCGGAAGTCCTCGATCAGGTCGGGACGGATTTCGCATTTATCTCACCGCGACCCTACACCATGATGCACTCGGCGAAGCCGGAGAAGATCGTGCATTGGTATTGCCAAGCAGTCAATGACGCGCTGGCGTTGCAGGTGAAGATGGAACCGAAGAAATTTCGCGCCATCGGCGGTTTGCCGCAAAACGCCGGCGTGGGCGTAGAAAATACCTTTGCCGAGATCGATCGTTGCATCAGCGATCTCGGCTTCGTCGGCATCATGATCAACCCGGACCCGGGTGAAGGCGATGGGCAAACGCCGGCGATGGGCAATGAATACTGGTATCCGCTTTACGAGAAGATGGTGAAGATGGATATTCCGGGACTTATTCATGGGGCAAGCTGCAAAAATCCGCGCGAGTCTTTTCACGGTCACTTTATCACCGAGGAAAGCATTGCGATCCTCTCGCTGGTGGATTCAAAAGTCTTCCAAGACTTTCCCAAATTAAAACTCATTATCTCCCATGGCGGCGGCTCCGTACCATACCAGGTCGGTAGGTGGCGCTCCCAGCTCCGCGGTCCAAACGATACCGAGAACTTTGACCAGCGTTTACAGCAACTTTATTTCGATACCGCACTTTACAATGTCGAGTCCCTGAAGCTGCTTTTTAGAATCGTGGGCCCGGCTCGTTGCTTGTTTGGCACGGAGCGTCCGGGAGCGGGTTCCAAGACCGATCCTCGGACCGGCAAGTGGTACGATGATGTGCGGCCGAATATCGAAAGCATCCCGTGGCTGACGGCGGAGCAGAAAGAGCAGATTTTTCACAACAATGCCGAGCAGGTCTTCACGAGGTTCAAGCAGTAGAGCGAATGGAGTGTTGGAGTAATGGAGTACTGAAAAAATGCAGTAGTGGAATAATGAGAGTAGAACATACTCTCGCTTCCCTTTTCCCCGACACTCCATCGCTCCAACCCTATATTCCGATGCTCTATTCCGACCCTCCAGCGTGAAAAAGATCCCCGCGCTCGAACTTCGCAACGTTTCCTACGTTGGAAACGGTAAAACCATCCTTCATTGTATTAACTGGACGGTGCAACAGGGCGATCATTGGGCCTTATTGGGACCTAACGGCTCCGGCAAGACCACGCTGTTGAGAATTGCCTGCGGTTATCTTTGGCCCAACGCGGGCGGCGAGGTCCTTCGTAAGGGGAGAATATTGATTAATCTACCCGAGCTGAGGAAAAGTATCGGGTGGGTCACATCTAGTTTACCGGCGGAAATTCCAGCCCGAGAAAAAGTCATTCGCACCGTGGTCTCCGGAAAATACGCCCAGATCGGATATTTTGAAAAATTCGGCGGCGAAGCAAGTGGAAAAGATTACTCTCAAGCTGAGAAATATTTGGCCCAGATGGGCTGCGACGATCTGCGCGATCAAGAGTTTGGCGTGCTGTCGCAAGGAGAGCAGCAAAAAGTGCTGATTGCGCGCGCGCGGATGACCAAGCCGTATCTCATTGTTTTGGACGAGCCCTGCGCGGGGATGGATCCGGGCGCAAGGGAGAATTTTCTCGCGACTCTCGTCAAATTGGGCGGTCAGAAAAAAATCCCGTCGCTGATCTATGTCACCCACCACGTCGAGGAAATCCTGCCGTTGTTTCGCAAGACGTTGATTCTGAAAGAAGGCAGAGTGCTCCATTCCGGCGCCACCCGCGCCGTATTGAAACCAGATGTTCTGCGGGAGCTGTACGGGGTGTCCCTGCATATCATTAAGAGAAGGGGACGCCGCTGGCCGGTCGTCCAATAGAGAGTTCAAAGCTCAATGTTCAAGGTTCAAAGTATAAAGAACGCAGAGGCGCACGACCGCATTAAGTTTGAACGTTGAACCTTGAACCGCCCCTCCATGACTTTGTCGCAAGAGGAATCTCCATCGCCCCGCCGCAAACGTTGGTTGTCGCTGTCCGTCGCCTCCCTCGCTACGCTGCTGGTTACCGCCGATACCGGACAGTTGAGCATCGCGTTGCCGGTGATCATCACCGAATTCAACGCTGATTTGACGTTAGCCAGTTGGATCGCTCTCGTTTACGCGCTGATTACGGCCTCTCTTTATTTACCCTGCGGGAGATTGTCGGACCTGGTTGGAATCGGAAAAGTATTCAGCGCCGGTTTTGTTCTCTATGCGGCCAGTGCTTTGGCCGCGGGGTGGTCTCAAAGCGCCGGGCAACTGATCTTGTTTCGCGCGCTCCAGGCGGCCGGCAGCGCACTCATCATGGCCAACAATTTCGCGCTGGTGACGGCTTTGTTTCCGCCGGAAGAACGAGGGCGAGCCATGGGCATATCAGGCGGAACGGTGTCGGCGCTTGGCTATACGCTGGGCCCGGTGCTCGGTGGATTACTTACCTACGCCTTTGGGTGGCGTTCAAACTTATATCTATCGGCGCTGCTTGCGTTCGTTGGTTTGGGTGTCGCCCGTTATTTGCTGCCCCCGGAAAGCTTCAAAGGCTCAGCGGAGAGAAAAGAGCCTTTCGATTTTCCCGGCACGATCACTTTCGCATTGAGTATCTCTTTGCTGCTGCTCGCGCTGGCCACCGCACAAAAAGGGACCTGGAGGAACTCCCTGGTCGGCATTGAGTTTCTTGGCGGAATTGTCGTCCTGGTTTTGTTTGTTTGGTGGGAACAGCGTGCGCGGTTTCCGCTTCTCGATCTAACGCTCTTCCGTATCCCGGCGTTTACGTTGGGAAACACCGCCAGATGGATTAGCTTTGTCACCATGAGCATCAACGTTTTGCTCATGCCCTTTTTTCTTCAAATGGGGATGAGACTGGATCCGCTGCACGCCGGTTTTCTCGTGGTACCGACGCCTTTTGCGATGGCATTGCTGGCGCCGATTACCGGCTGGATGTCTGAAAGGTTCATTCCTGAGCGTCTCTGCAGCCTCGGGTTGATAATCAACGCTGTTGCCTTTTGCTTCTTAAGCTTTCTTTCGGTGGAAACCGCCTCGTTTACGGTCATTCTATGGCTCAGCGTTCTGGGCTTCGGTATGGGCCTTTTTCAGACACCGAACAACAACTTATTGATGAGCTCCCTTCCACGCGCGCGCTTAGGAGTTGGATCTTCTTTCTTGTCGATCGTTCGCAGCCTGGGCAATTCGGTCGGAGCGGCCTTGGCGGCGACCATTGTTAGTGCGCAACTCGTAGCGCTAACAGGGCGCACGTCGCTGCAAAATCTTGGGGGACATCTGGGAACGGAAGATGGAGCACTGGTGCTTACGGCTTTCATGCAGGGCTTTCATTACACTTATCTTTTGGCAGCGGTACTTTGTTTCGTGGGCGCTGCGCTCAGCGCCATTCGCGTGTCTGGAAGATAACTCTAAAAGGGACAAGACGGTTTATAGCAGTGTGCTCAAGAACTCTGTTTGCAGACTGCTCGTTCTAGCTAACGCCCAGGCGACCGATGAAAGGGAGTTTGAGGGCTGGCCGCAAGAAGTCGATTCCGAAACTTAAACCGAGCAGGTTCATTTCTATTCCCTCCTCGCGCGCCATGGTCAGGCCGAGCACGCCAAGCATCGAGAATTGATATCCGGTACCGCTGGGCGTTCGATCCACGAGGGATCCATTGATAGGGTAGTCTTTTCCGATGGCCGTCACTGGGAGATCCATTCTGAGCTCCGGAACCTGTCGGCCGACATAGGCGGTAAAGGTATTACTATTGGGACCGGGCCAAAGTGTATATTCGTTAGGGTAGGGATAGCTTGCCACAGCTTCGATGATCATCGGAATGGCTTTTGCCGCAGCCTCGCCACGCAGGTCACAGACAAGCTCTGGTTCATTGCCGAACCATCTACCGTCCGGAATGCCCGGGGCGGAAACCACGGCAGGTAGACCGCGGAATGTGCGCCAGCCGATGACCTGATGCAATGTGTACTCGGTTGCATTCTCGGGTTTGGTGGCGATCCAAGTGTGCACACCGAAAATACCACGCCAGTTTAAAGCGCGGGCGGCATAGACTTGAACCACGGCTTCCGGAGTGGTTTCGGCGGGCGGCGCGATGCCGGCGCTGGAGCGGTCCGCTCTCCGGTAATCCCTTCCCAACTGCGCTTGGCCGGAAACGACCATGAACAAAGGTATCGCTACGAGAAAGAGCAGAGACAACAGAAGCATTCGAGTCAACTGAATTCTCCTACTTCACAGGAATTATAGCCCACGGCTAAGCGCAACTCCAGATAGCCGACTTGCGAAGTGATCCGCGGCGTTATTGATTGTTCCTTCGGATCGAGTGATGATGCCACTGTGAGTACCGTTGCACAATCAGTCCGTCAAGACAACGGAAAGATACCCGTGTCCATAGCAACACTTAAAAGCGTTTGTTAGCCCGGCCCAATGGCTGAGTGTCGTTGGCGAGGACCAGAAAACACCTAGGGAAGGGTTACAGTTGTCCGTGACCGGGCTCAATCGGCGGGATCTGATCGAATCCCAACCAGGTTTCTGAAAATGGCTCAAGAATTTCGCGTCGGACATGGCTTCGACGTTCATCGATTTCGCCGCGGGCGAAAGCTCATTCTAGGAGGGGTGGAGATTCCCTATCGAATGGGTCTTGCAGGCCACTCAGATGCGGATGTGGTGTGTCATGCGGTGATCAATGCTCTTCTCGGCGCCATGTCTGAAGGAGATATCGGAATGCATTTCCCGGACACGGATCCACGTTATAAAGGAATCGCCAGCACAAAGATGCTGGAGAAAGTCTTACGCATGATGCGACAGAGACGCTTTAGGCTGGTCAACATGGATGTTACCTTGGTGGCGCAGCAACCCAAGTTGGCGCCCTATTATACCGCTATGAGAAAAAATATGGCGCGCCAGTTTAGGGTCGCGGAAAACAAGGTCAGCATCAAGGCGACGACAACCGAGAAGCTCGGATGGGCGGGCCAGGGCAAGGGGATGGCCGCCACTGCGGTCGTTTTACTGCGCACATAACGGCTGTTACAGCGTGAAATGTTGACAATAAATCATTTCTAATATAGTCAATCATTCTAATTTAGTGACATCTGATCCTCCCAATGGCGCGTCGCAAGCGCGCGAGCAAGAGATCGAGAGATTAGCTCAAGAGATTGGCCGGCTTATCCAGGGCGCCGACCCTGAGCGGCGGGAAGATCTTAAAGAGTTAGCATTCGCCCTCATCCGCGAGGAGTTGATCCACGAGGCTGAGGATGAAAGCAAAAGGGGATCGACTTCGGTCCCATTCAATCCGCTGGGAACGGGAATTTTGATATTTTGTTTGGGGGCTGGTTTGTCTTTTATTTTTGGACCGGTGGGGTTGGTATTGATGTTGGGAGGGTTGGTCTTTGTTGTTTGGGGAGCCTTGATCACATGGTTTAGAGGATAAGAGCACTCATGGCAGAAGCAGAAAAGAAAAAAAAAGGTATCTGGTCGCGCAGAGATTTTTTTACCCGGCTTGGATGGGGCGGCTTCGGAATTTTCGGTGGCTTGACCCTCCTAGGCTTTCTCAGGTCGGCCTTTCCGCGAGTTCTTTTCCAGCCGCCGTCAACCTTTAAGGCAGGCTTGCCGTCTGATTACGCAATGGGTGAAGTCAGTGAAAAGTACAAGCAGGAACAGCGGGTCTGGATCATTCGGGAAGAGGCCGGCATCTACGCCATCTTCGCTAAGTGCACCCACCTGGGTTGCACGCCGCGTTGGCTCGCTGCCGAGAACAAATTCAAATGTCCTTGCCATGGCAGCGGGTTTTTTAAGTCCGGTCTGAATTTCGAAGGGCCGGCGCCGCGTCCGCTCGACCGCTTTAAAGTCACCGTTGGTGACGACGGTCAGCTCGTTGTCGATAAAGGCAAAGTCTTCAAAATGGCTCCGGGGGTTGAGCCTGAGGAGCAATATACAGACACGGTACTGAAAGTCTAACGGATAAAGATCATGAGTCTTTTAGATAAAATCAAAAGCGACATCGTCGAAAGCCACGTTTGGAAGGCGATTTTCCGCCATGGCTACGAAGACACGCCGCGCAACCGCGTCATGATGGTCACGGCAAACGTCTTTCTCCACCTGCATCCGGCCAAGGTTCGACGCCACGCCGTTAGAATGCGCTTCACTTGGTGTATGGGCGGACTGACTTTCCTGATGTTCCTGGTGACTGTCGTCACCGGCATTTACCTCATGTTCTACTACAGGCCCGTCGCCGAGTATGCCTACGCCGACATGAAGTATCTCGAGTTCGATATGCCCTTCGGCATGCTGATGCGCAACATGCATCGCTGGTCGGCTCACGCTATGATTGTTTTCGTCTGGCTCCATATGTTCCGGGTCTTTCTCACCGGTTCTTACAAACCGCCCCGGGAATTCAACTGGATTGTCGGTGTGTTGCTTTTGGTTCTCACCCTGCTGCTGAGCTTTACGGGGTATCTCTTGCCGTGGGACCAACTCTCCATCTGGGCGGTCACAGTCGGCTCCAACATGGCGCGCGCCACTCCTTTGTTAGGTTACGAAGGACCCTTCGCGGATTTTGTCGGCGCTAATCCGATCTACGATGCCCGGGCGTTCTTGTTCGGCGGCGGTGAGATCGGTCCCCATACCTTGCTCAGGTTTTACATTCTCCACTGTATTTTTATCCCGCTTGTCGCCAGCACCTTGATGGCGGTGCATTTCTGGCGTATCCGTAGGGACGGGTTCTCCGGTCCTTCCTTGTAAATAAATAGTAAGAGGGTTCAAGGGATTGAGGTTTTTGACGGGATCGAAAAATCAAAAATTAAAAATGCCGAGGGGAAAAGGATAAAGATTTATGGCAGAGGCCACGCAAGCAAAGCAATTACCGGTAGACGATAAGGTCCATACTTGGCCCCATTTAGTGCGTGGTGAGTTCCTCGTGGCGCTCTTCGTGGTCGTGGTCCTGATCTTGTGGTCCATTACCATCGATGCCCCGTTGGAAGAGCCGGCGAATCCCACCCGCACTCCCAATCCGTCTAAGGCGCCATGGTATTTTCTCGGCTTGCAGGAGATGCTCGTCTATTTCGACCCCTGGAACGCAGGCGTGGTATTACCAAGCCTGATCATTGTCGGTCTGATGGTTATACCTTTCATTGACATCAATCCCAAGGGCAACGGCTATTATTGTTTCAAAGACCGAAAGTACGAATTATTAACTTTCTTCCTGGGATTTCATGTCCTCTGGGTGAGCATGATTATCATCGGGACATTTTTCCGCGGACCGGGATGGAACCTATTTTGGCCCTGGCAGCGCTGGGATCCCCACAAAGTCGTGGCGCTGACCAACGTTGATTTGCCCTATCTGATGGGCTTCAGAGATTATTGGTGGTCGGCTGCTTTTGGTGTTTTTGTGATCGGTGCTTATTTTGTCGCCTTCATTGGAGTCTTTTACTGGTGGGTTTTGCGTGTGAAGGGTCAAGAATTCTTAGAGCGTTGGGGCATGGTTCGGTTCACAATCACTGCCTTGCTCGCGGCATTTATGATCTCTCTTCCTGCCAAAATGTTTCTCAGACTCGTGTTCAATGTCAAATATATCCTAGTCACCCCCTGGCTCAATATCTGATGTTTTACGTGGCTAAGATTCTCCAGGCCTTGGGACTCGCCGACGTGGGTTACGCCCTCTTTGTGGGGATCTCCAAAAACTTTTCGATGGCCGAAGAAATTGTGCTGGCGCTCATTGGTCTTGGAGTGTTTTCCTTGGGCCGCGTGCTCGAGCGCAAAGTTGCGTGAGGTAAGACCGGATGGCGGAACGAGGTATCGATCAGAACGAAGAGAAAAAATCTTACGGTAGTATCTTCCTTTTAGGGATCGGCTTGCTGGTGGCGTTCTCCCTTTGGGCATACTGGGACGACAACCTGACGCGGCGCCCGTGGAAGGCAATCCAAGCGCGTTTTTACCGTCTCGATTACGGGAAAGCGCAGGCTGCTTATGACGAAGAGAACAAAAAGCTCCAGGCGGATGCTAACTATCAGGAGTTAAGCAAAAAGCTGGCGGCTCAGCAGGCGAGCTTAAAAAGCGGGGAGCTGGGCCGGAAACTAGCCGCCCTCGAAAAGCAAGAAGTAGACGCGACGGTCCGCTTTAAGGAGTTGGACCAAGAGGTCAAATTCATCAAGAGCGAGCTCGAAGAAGTGTGGTACGAATATGACCATGCGGTCCAGCAAAAGCGCAATCCAAAACCCTACCAGGACCAGATCCAGGAGTTGGATAAGGCTAAAGCAAAGATCGACCCGCAGCTTGAAGCGGCGCGCGTCAAACGCGACCAGATCAAAGAGGAAATAAAAAAGATTCATGCCGGGGTTAAGGACCTGGAGGACCAGCTAGCCAAACTCGCTGCGGACCGCGATAAATGGGTTCGGGTGATGGAGAATGACACTTTTAAGATTGGACCCGCATCCTTTTATAAGATTCCCAAAATCCAACAGGTGTCTCTGGATGAGTACGATCGCAATCGGTTCGACCAGCCGGTTGCTCGGGTCGATCGCTGTCAGACTTGCCACTTAGCGATCAATCGCCCCGGATTTGAGAAAGAAGCCAATCCCTTCAAAACCCATCCAAGGCGTGAGGTCTTGCTCGCCGATAACGCCCACCCGCCGGATAAGTACGGTTGTACCTCTTGTCACGACGGGCAGGGGGTCGCGGTTAATAGTGTTAATCAGGCCCACGGCGAAGTGCAGTACTGGGAAGCTCCGCTGCTGCGCGGCGCTAAAGTGCAGTCGAGCTGCACGTCGTGTCACCTCGACGTGCAAAAATTTCAGGAGACGCCTCTCTTGACGCAGGGACAGATATTATTTGAGCAGGTGGGCTGTACCGGATGTCATCTTGCGAAGGGTTACGAGAATATTCCAAAGATCGCTCCGAGCTTGAAGAAGATCAGCGCCAAAGTTGACCCAGGCTGGATGGTGCGCTGGATTGAGAACCCGCACAAGTTCCGGCCGCGGACACGCATGCCGAATTTCGATTTGCGAGAGGGCGAAGCCGTAGCCATTGCTGCTTACCTCTGGTCTCTATCAAAAGAAGAAGGGGACCAATGGACGAATGAGCATCCGCTTCCGGCGGGTTTTCGTGACGGCGACGCCAACGAGGCTGCTAAGGGTAAAAAGTTGGTGGAAAGCATCGGTTGCAAAGGTTGCCACGGTTTTGCCGAAGGCGAATTCACCACGGTGCTGGGCAAAGACAAGGACCTTGTTCCCAACCTGAAAGATATCGCGTCGAAAGTCGGTCCCCAGTGGGCTTATAATTGGCTTAAAAATCCCCGCGGCTATTATCCAGATACGCGCATGCCGAGCCTTCGCCTGGCCGACGACGAGGCTATGGCGATCACGACGTATTTGATGACTTTAGGGGCCAAACCCCAGCCGATGCCCGGCATTCAGGAGAAGTTTGCCGATGCTGACAATATTAAACGCGGCGAATCACTGGTTCGGAAATGGGGTTGTTTCGGTTGTCACGATATCAAGGGAATGGAAAAGGAATCTCGTATCGGTGTCGAGCTGACGACCTTTGGCTCCAAGGCGCTCGAAGAGCTCTTTTTCGGCAACCGAACGGACATAAAAGAAACCTGGGACGATTGGACCTATAACAAACTGAAAACTCCACGGATCTACGCCACAGAGCGGGTCGAGCAGGTGATGCCGCAGTTCGATCTCGCCGACGAAGATATCAGGGCATTGAGAGTTCTGTTGTCGGGGTTCCGTGAGCGCAAGGTGGCGCGCCGGTACCAGGCCAATCAAGGCGATAGTGTCGTTCAGGTGGTGGAGGGGCGGCGGCTCATGCATCAGTACAACTGCATCGGCTGTCATGAGATCGAGGGACGCGGCGGGTTCATCCGAAAATACTATCAAGAGAATCCTACTCTCGCGCCTCCTATTCTCAACGGCGAGGGTGAAAAGGTTCAGTCGAATTGGTTCTTTAGCTTTTTGAAGGCTCCGGTCCCTATAAGGCCATGGCTTCAACTTCGGATGCCGACCTTTGGTTTCTCCGATGACCACACGAACCAGTTGGTTGACTACTTCAACGATCTTTCGAAGGTCGAAATTCCGTACGCCTACTTCAATGATAAAACCGTGCCGCCTGGATACATTGATGCGGCCAAGAAACTGGTTTCGAAGGATTACTTCAATTGTTTCAGTTGCCACCAGCAAGGTGACAAAAAGCCTGAAGGGCCGCCTGACGGCTGGGCGCCCGATTTGACTTTGGCGCGCCAGCGACTTAACCCGAACTGGATCATTAAGTGGTTACACGATCCGCAGAAGGTTCAGCCCGGCACAAAGATGCCATCCTTTTATCCTGGTGGACCCGACGATATCTTGGCTGGAAAAGAGGACACCCAAATCACAGCGTTGCGTGATTACATCATGAGCCTCGGCCATGACGGCGGACCTCCAGCCCCGTCAGCTCCTCCTGCGGTCCCGAGGGCAAAGGTCGCAGGTCGGTGAATATCAAATGTTATTGAACGTCCAATAGTTTAACGTTATTGTAGCGTGAAGGAGGCATTATGAATAAACTGAGTTCAATGGTTTTGGCGGCCGTTTTGATCGCGCTGCCCGTCACTGGCATGGCGGCTTACGAAGGCGGTGATGTAAAAGACGGCGGGACCATTTCCGGAACCGTCAAATTCAAAGGCACCGCTCCGGCCCCAAAAAAAGTGGATGTGAGCAAGGACAAGGAAGTTTGCGGCAAAACGCCGAAAGTCGATGAATCCCTCATTGTGTCAAACGGCAATCTTGTCAACGCGGTTATTACGATCACCGACATTTCCAAAGGGAAAAAAATGGAAGTGGCGAAAGTTACCCTGGATCAACAAGGATGCGACTACCATCCCCATGTTTTGGCCTTTCCCGCCGGTTCGACTGTCACGATCGTGAATCCGGACGGGATTCTGCACAATATCCACTCCTACAGCAAGGTGAATGCTCCTTTTAATATGGCTCAGCCCAAGTTCAAGAAAACCATGGATGTCAAGATCGATAAGCCTGAGACCATCGAAGTGAGATGCGATGTTCACGGCTGGATGGAGGGCTGGCTGGTTGTGACGCCGAATCCGTATTTTGCCGTAACGGATAATTCAGGAAGCTTTAAGCTGACCGATGTGCCGCCGGGAACCTACACGGTTGAGGTCTGGCAGCAGAAACTTGGCAAAACCACACAGAAAGTCACGGTGAAAGCGAAGGAAGACGCAAAAGTTAACTTCGAAATGGCGGGCAAGTAAGAAGCCGCGCAAGAAAAACAAGGTTTGCACCAAGCACGGCACCGGATGGGTGCCGTGCTTTTTTTGGCTCTGCTGTAAGCTTCTAAGGGAAGTGAGTTGGCTCAGCGAGACTCAGCGCGGTTTTTAAAAAAACTCCAGGCGCGCTCCAAGTCCACCGGCGGTAGCGCTTCGACTTGTCGGTGTACCGATTCGCGAGCTGTAAGTGGAATCGGCTTGCCGATTTGCAAAGCGCCGTAAAGCATCTCGGCGGCCTCCTCGAGATAGATCGCCATCATCACAGCTTCGGGGACACTTCTTCCCACCGTCACCTGGCCGTTGCCGCGGAGGAGCAAGGCGGGCTTGTCTTCCAACGTCTGAACGACTTGATCGCCGAGTGCCTGGGTCGTGATCAGATCCGGCGTGTGAAAGACGGGCACTCCGCCGTAAAAGAAACTTCCGTGATTGTGCACCGGCTCGAGTTTCCTATCGGTGACGGAAAACATATTGGCAACGCGCCCGTGGATACGGGTAATCGCGTTGACTGTCGGTTTGCTTCTCATAATCGATGTATGAAGCCACGTCTCAGAAGGCGCGGGATAATTACCTTCGACGACTGCTCCGTCGAAGTTGATAGTAAGAAGCTCTTTCTCCGTCACAAGCGCAAGACCTATCCGGGGCGTCAAAATAAAAAGTTCACTATCGGGGATGCGGGCGCTTACGTGGCCAAATCCTTCGACCAATCTTTTGTGCGACAGAATCCGGCATGCGCTAATCACATCTTTTTTAAGTCCACGGGGTGATGGCTGCATAAAACTCCTTTGAAATTTATAAGATTTACGTTATATTAAGTTGATGGCACTTGGTAAAGAACGTTACTTATGAAAATTAAGGTGGAATCACTTCCTGACTCGAAAGGGCAAGAAACTCCATCCGGGTTTTTGTTGGGGACCCGAACCATTAGCGTGGAGGCGGTGGTGGATCGCTGGTACGGTGAGCAGGCATGCTATTACCGTGTCTTGGGCGATGACCAAAACTCTTATATTCTCAAGGGACCGCTTGAGGATGGCTCGTGGGAGCTAGTCTCGTTCACCCATAAGGACTCGCGCGGTACAGAGTTAGAGTACGAAAGTAAAAGGCAACTGCAATAGAATCCTCTTAGATTCTTGCCGAGTGGTCTGGCTAGGTTTTAGGGTCTCCAAGACCGGCCGGTCTCCAATCAGAATTAAACTTTTATAATTGCATACTGACTTGGGAGCATCGACAACAGGAGTTCATCTTCCCCTCGGGTTATCACTGGGATAAGGGGTCGTGGTATGGCTGAAAAGAAGGTCGGAACCGTAAATTATTGGCGATATTCTTCCGATATCCTGGCGGTCTTTCGTCTCGTGCCGGAGGGGGTCAGCAATTTTCCGAGTTATAAGGCCGGTCAATACATGGCCTTGCAGCGCAGTGACTGCAGGCTGACGAAGAAAGTTGTCGGAGATGGGGGCAAAGTAGAATACCTGACTGTTCTCGATACGCAGGGCATCCCCAAGCGCGGAGCGGTTACTCACTCCTATTCGATCGCCTCCGCACCGTTTGAGACCGAGGAAAAAGGCTTCTTGGAGTTTTACGTTATTCTGGAGATCGATGAAAAGGGTGTGAAGGGAAGGCTTACCGAGTCGATGTTCCGTATGGGCCCCGACGTAGACAACAAGATGGTCTATTACGAAAAGATCGCGGGAGACTTTACGCTAGACAAGCGAGCGGCCGGCTTTAAGAATGTGATTTTCGTCGGGACGGGAACCGGCTTGGCACCGTTTATCTCGATGGCGAAGCAGCTAGACTTTGAGGCGAAGTCAGGCACGAGCAATTCCGTCAGGTACACGCTGCTCCATACCAACCGGACCTATGAAGAGCTCGATTACTACCAAGACTTGCTGGACATCGAGGCAGCGCAGCGCATTGATTTCGTCTACGTTCCGTCGGTGAGCCGGCCGACCCAGCGCGACTGGGACGATCCGAAACTCGGCAGGGGACGTGCGAATAACATGCTGCGCTATCTGCTGGAGATGCCTCTCAAAGAAGAAGAGGACTTGCAACAGATTGTGGCGAACAATGGCGACACTGCAAAGGCGAAAGCGGTTTTAGAGAAGACCGTCAAACCGGCATTACCGAGGCATCTGACTAGGGAAACGCTGCGTGACCGAATGGATCCAACAACCAGTGTTGTTATTACATGCGGCAACCCGTGGTCGATGGAAGATATCAAATATGCTGCGGAAACCACCGGCATGCGATTCGAAAAAGAAGACTGGTAGATGCCGCTCTCAGCTGCCGGTTGGTCGCGCAATGCCAGCGTCGGGCTCGTCGGTGTCGCTAAGCAGGACGCCGACAGAGGCATGAAGGTCGTGAACGCTTATTTGGCGACCAAAGAAGGTTTCACCGCCGGCGAGATGGAAGCCAAGATCGAGGCGATTCTCGACATGCTGCAAAAAAAAGGCGGCTCCGTTATAACTAGGGAAGACGTGGAACTCCTCGAAGAAGCCGAACACGAAGAAGCCCGCAAGAGACAAACCTGGGATTTCAAATTTTCCAGCGATGAAAAAATGTTAGAAGTCATCGCTGCGCGCTAAGTTTAACCGTTTGCTTACGGTTAAATCGTTCTAGTTCAAGCCGGAGGGTGAAACGCTCACACCTCCGGTTTTTTTTTGAGCCGCCGGGACCCAGGGTACGTGAAACAAATTTGAGGAAAGGAAAAACCACTCAAATCCATTGATCGCTTCTGCAAGAACGTGGTGCAATGGATCCCGCTGGCTTATCAATTCACTATTAATCGGTTTCGTTCTGAGCTTGGTCGCTTGGGCGACATGCTGGGACGTAAAAAGATTTACGGTTTTTGCGCTGGTTGAATTACTATGGATTGAGCGGGTCGATCGTACCGGTCTATACGCAATGGGCAGAAAGCCCCGAGGTCTTTATTAAAGCATTCCAGAGATCCTGGCTCATCATCGCGGGTTTGACAGCGCTCGCTGTGGTAACTTCGGGAATGCGTGGCGTCGATAAGCGAACACAGAATGTTATTTGAGATGCAACCGCCCTGCGGGCGAGCGCAATATTACGTCCTCACTTGTGTAGCAGATAAGACTTGATATAGCTTCGATGACGGATTCACGATGAGGAGGTTTTAGGTCCCGGTGAAGGCCCGTGTCTGGTGGCTAATCTTGCTGCTCTGTGTGTTTCCTCAAGCCGCGCCCGCCGCGGATCGAATCCGCATCGCATATGTTTCTCCGAGTCTATCTCACGCCATTCCCTGGATCGGCAAGGATACCGGGATATTCCGCAAACATGGATTCGACTCGGAAGTCATTCTTATCACGGGCAGCCCACGTGTGGTGCAAGCCTTGCTGGCGGGTGACATAGAATACGCGGTTGCCGGGGCCACTCCGGCGATCCGAGCCCGCATGGGAGGTGCCGACGCTGTTATCCTGGCTTCGCTGAGCAGCGTCTCCAACATGAAACTCATGGTGCACCCGAAGTCGGGAATCAAACGCATCACGGATCTGAAAGGGAAGGTCCTCGGCGTTTCACAATACGGTTCTGAAGCCGACGTTGTCGCGCGTATCATGATCTCCCAGGGTGGTCTTGGGCCGCGAGATGTCAACATCCTTCAACTCGGCGGTCACTCCCAGGCTGCCCAGGCTCTGATCGCGGGCAAACTCGATGCCGCAATACTGGGCGTTCAAGGCCTCATAGTGGCGGATAAAGCCGGCGCTCGTGTCTTGGTAACGGCGCAGGAATTCAATATTTTCGCACCTAACGGCACTCTGATGGCCACCCGGAGCTATATCCAGCGAAACCGCGATGCGGTGATGCGGTTCATGCGGGGCTTTGTTGAAGCCGTTCATTTTTTCAAAACCCAGCGAGAGAAGTCCGTCGCGATCATGACGAAGTACATGGGCGGCTTTTCACCGGAGGTTCTCTCTTTGCTTCACGCGGATCAAACCGAGGACTTTCAGCCTCTGCCGATTCCTCAACGAGACGCGATCCAAGCCGTATTGGACCGGGAAACCGACCCGAAAGCCAAGAGCTTCAAGCCGGAAGAGTTTATGGACGCAAGTTTTTTGCAGGAGATCGAACGCAGCGGTTTCCGCAGGACCCTTTACAACAATTGAATGAACTATCGTACGAGCGGCTATCCCATAATTCTCCCGCCGTTGATGTGAAGCGTTTGTCCCGTCATGTGGCGGCTCGAGTCGCTGGCGAGGAAGGCCACGGCTTCGGCAACGTCATCCGGTTCTCCGGCATGGCCGAGGGGGATTTTCTTAGATGCGGCCTCCCACTCAGCGTCGGAGTAAGTCGCCCGGACCCTCTTGGTGGCGATTCGGCCGGGGGCTACCACATTGGCGCGTACGCCAAAGGGGGCGAGTTCGAGCGCTAACGTCTTCGAGAATCCCACAATACCGGCTTTGGCCGCGGCATAG
>Ga0137360_10000651_pt1 | contig 20194 bp, 17 predicted proteins | sample Mad1_60_16metaG_FD_104924 | JGI IMG/M metagenome (GOLD analysis project Ga0137360, IMG submission 104924) | Vadose zone soil microbial communities from Angelo Coast Range Reserve, California, USA - Mad1_60_16 metaG | ecosystem: Environmental > Terrestrial > Soil > Vadose zone | place: USA... | reverse complement strand
GCTTCATAACCAAAGCGTCCGTCCTGGCCGAAAACCATGTCGCGCAAACAGAAATAACGGATGGCATCCACTGGAAAATGTTTGCTGAGCACATCCAGGTCGATAGTGTTGCCGAGCGTCTTGGACATCTTTCTGCCGTTTGGATCCAGCCACATGCCGTGGGCCACGATCGCGCGTGGCTGTTCGACGCCCGCTGCCATCAAGAATGCCGGCCAATAAACGGCGTGAAAGCGCAGGATGTCTTTGCCTACCAGATGCAGTGCCGGCCAAAACTTTTCAAAACCGACCGCGCGATTCTGTTGCTCGTTACCAAAGCCAATCGCAGTGATGTAATTCGTCAGCGCATCAAACCAGACGTACATCGTGTGCTCGGGATCGTCAGGCACCGGCACACCCCAACTCACCGAAGATTTCAAACGGCTGACCGAAAGATCCTGCAAGCCGCCGCGCACAAAGCTCATGACTTCATTCCTGCGCGTTTCCGGTTGCACAAAATTAGGGCGTGATTCGTAAAGCTCGAGCAGCGCATCTCCATAGTCAGAAAGTCGAAAAAAGTAACTGTCCTCGGAAATGCGGTCGAGCGCTATGTCGTGAATCAGGCAGGTTGGCGGATCGCCGGCGTTCTGCGGCTTGGCATACTCATCTTCGGATTTGTATGCGGCGCAGGCGGCGCAAAACCAACCTTCGTAGTGGCCTTTGTAAATTGCGTCGTTGCCCTTGGGGGTTTTCCCGCGCGCCGCGCGCCGCCAAAATTCACTAACGCCTTCGTAGTGAAACGGCTCGCTGGTGCGCATGAAAATGTCGTAGCCACCGTGTTCTGTGTCCAAACCAAATTCGGCAGTCATCTTTTTGAAATAGCTGACGACGTAATCGGCTTGCTCTTTCGGCGTGCGATTATTCCGTTCGGCAGCACGCTCGATGTTGATGCCGTGCTCGTCGGTGCCGGTGAGAAAAAACGTTTCAATTCCCTGCTGGCGTTTGTGACGCGCGATCGTGTCCGCCACAATCATCGTGTAGAGATGACCGAGATGCGGCAGACTGTTGGCGTAGTAGATGGGGGTTGTCAGGTAGAAAGTCATGAAGAGTAAATCGTGAATCGTAAATCGTAAATAGTCAGAACTCGACTCCAGGTCATTCGGCTCTTCAGATTCTCGATTTGGAACCGGAAATCGGAGGGCTTAAAGCTTTTTGTCGAGATGCCGGCCGAGACCTGTAAGCATTCGGCCGATCTCATCAAGCAACGACCGCAACGAAAGATATTTCGCTTCTTGCATATAGTTAAGCCTACTTGCGATTAAAAGCTCGGTTTCCACTTCACTCGCAGATCCTTGAGAGTTCGAGAGAAAATATGCGAACTCTTTCGAAGACTTGCGCCCCGCGCCTTCTGCAATATTTGCCGGAATAGAAACTGCCGCTCTTCGCAACTGTGATGTCAGTCCAAACTTTTCCTCTTTGGGAAAGCCTTCGGTAGCTTTGTACACCGCCACCACAAAATCAATCGCCTTCTTCCACACGTCCAATTTCTCATGAGGTCTCATAGGTTTCTCCTCAGCGGCGGGTGAAAGTAGTAGCTATTTACGATTTACGATTCACGATTTACTTCTTCTTGGCAAACTCATCAGTCGGCTTGAAACGCGGCATCTGGTCCATGTCGGATATCTTCCGCCCAATCGCCATCGCAATCTCCGTCTCCTGAATCATTCCCTGATAGTTCCAGTTGGGATCGAATTCATCCGAAGGCTGATGATAGTGCTGCGTGTTATAAGCATCGAACTGTTGTTTACCCCAACCTCTTGGCCGGCCCACAAAATCGTCACCCTCTTTCAGACTGATAGACGGCACGCCAACTTTCGCAAAGGGAAAGTGATCGGACCGGTAAAATGATCCTTGTTCCGGACGCGAGTCGGGCGAGACGCGCATGCCTCGTTCACGCGCCACCGCCTGGACAATCGCCTCAAGGCTGGAACGCTCTGCACCCAGCGGGTTGAAATCGCGAGTTATGCCGAGCATGTTCATGGAATCGAGATTGACGTCGGCTGCGGTTTTGTTTACCGGCACCAGCGGATGTCTTGAGTACCATTCAGCACCAAGCAGACCCTGCTCTTCCGCGGTCGGAAACAGAAATAGACTTGAACGCCGCGGTCGTTGCGCCGGCGGCAGTCTGGAAAGCGCTTCCGCTATTGCCAGTATCGCCGCGCAACCAGTCGCATTGTCCACCGCACCGTTATAGATCGTGTCGCCTTTCTTGTCAGGAGCGCCGATGCCGAAATGGTCCCAGTGCGCCGAATAGACTACGTACTCGTCGCGCAATTTCGGGTCGCGGCCGGGCAGGATGCCGACAACGTTAGGCGCTTCGACGCGCTTCAGTTCACTCTTCAGATTGATCTTTCCCTTGAGATTCAGTTTGACTGGTTGGAAATCGCGCGAGGCCGCCCTCGTCTGCATATCGGCGAGATCGTAACCGGCCAGCTTCATGATCTTTTGCGCGGTGTCGTTTGTTACCCACGAGCGCATCTTCAAAAACGGAGTGGCTTCGCCGGGCGTGCGGGCAATGTCGAAACGCCACGAACCGTTGGAAGTCCGCACTACGCTCCAGGGATAACCAGCAGACTCGTCGGTGTGCAACAGAATCACACCCTCCGCGCCGCGGCGCGCAGCTTCTTCAAACTTGTAGGTCCAGCGGCCGTAATACGTCAGTGTCTTACCGCCAAAAAGATTTGGTTCCGCTGGGGTCGCCGGCGGATCGTTTACCATCATTACCAAAATCTTGCCGCGATAATCTGACGCATCGCCTTTGTAGTCGTTCCACTTCTGTTCCGGCGCGTTGATGCCGTAGCCGACAAAAACCAAATCCGTATCGACTTCAACGTCTTCCGTCTGGGCTCCGGTAAACGCGACATAGTCATCGGCAAATTTGAAAGTTTCCTTGCCGTTGCGTCCGGAGACAACGAGTTTCATATTCGGATCAGCCTTCACGCCGACCAACGAAACCGGTTGAAAGAAACTGCCATTCGCGCCTGCGCCCTTTAATCCCAGCGCTTCCATTTGTGCTGCGATATAGCTGGCGGCGAGTTCGCCACCGCGCGCGCCGGTGCCGCGGCCTTCCAACAAGTCACTGGACAGGTAACGAACGCGTGCGCGCATCGCATCCTCGTTGAGAGCGATCTTTGTTTGGCCGCGCGATTGCGCGTAGCCGCTGACCGCGAGCGCGCCGATCAGCGTGGCACCAATTACGTTGCGAAACTTGATCGATAGTCCTCGCATCCTCTTCTCACTCCTTACCGGTAATTAGTGCCATTGCTTCGGCGCGCGTGCGTGGGTCGGTGCGAAAGCCGCCGAGCACCGCCGAGGTAACTGTCTTGGCATCCGCTTTTCTAACGCCACGCAACGTCATGCACGTGTGCGCAGCTTCAATCACCACCATCACCCCGATTGGTTTCAATCCTTCGAATAGTGTGTTTGCGATATCGGTAGTCAAACGCTCCTGGAGCTGCAGCCGCCGTGAAAATGTTTCAGCCAGGCGCGCCAGTTTCGATATTCCCAGAATGCGTCCGTCGCGCGGGATGTACGCAATGTGACACTTGCCGACGAACGGCGCCAGATGATGTTCGCACATCGATGCAATGCTGATGTCTTTGACGATCACCATCTCATCGTGTTTGTCGCCGGGTAACGGCACGACGTGCTGCGCGGCATCCTCGCGCATGCCCGACGTTAACTCGGCATACATCTCGGCCACACGCCTGGGTGTTTCCTGCAAGCCCGGGCGTTCCGGATCTTCGCCAAGACCCTCGAGAATCATGCGCACCCCTTGCGCTATCAGATCGAGATCAACAGCAGGATGTTCATTCTGCTGAGAGGTGTGGTTGTCCGACTGCCTGGTAAGCTTCGTCGCCATCTTTTCCTACGTAAGAAGCGGGGGCCATTGTTTTGCGGTTTCGGCGAAAGCATTTCTCGCCGCCTCTTCTACGATCCGCAGCGGCACGTTCGCGTTGCGCGCAGCTTGCCGGCATTGCTCGTACTCCGGCATCTGCTTAACTATATGGCCGTTGAGTGCCGCTACTTTAACATCAATTGGGCCATACTGCGTTTCCACGCGCACGGTGCGACGCTCAAGTGCGCGGCGCTCAACCTGATAGCTGCGAATGCCGAGTGTCGTCGTCTCACTGAAAAGAAGGTCCAGCAACTTCTCCCGTTCGTCTTCACGACAGAGGACTGACAACAAGACGCCGGGACGATTTTTCTTCATCTGGATGGGCGTGAAATAACAATCCAGTGCGCCCAGTTCAAACGCTCGCTCCATCACATGCCCGAAAACTTGCGGTGACATGTCGTCCACATTTGTCTCCAGCATCCAAAGCCGAGCGTCGGTACGCTGTGCGTCCTGCGTTTTCCCAATCAGCACCCGCAGCACGTTCGGAAACTTTTCATATTCACGCGTGCCGGCGCCATAGCCAGTCTGTTCAAGCTTCAACTGCGGCAGCGCGCCGTATTCCGAGCACACCGTAGTGATAATGGCGGCGCCGGTTGGTGTCAGCAGCTCGCCCTCGATGTCGCTTGCATAAAAAGGCGCACCTTTCAACAACTCTGTGACCGCGGGTGGTGGCACTGGAAAACGGCCATGGTCCATCTCGACCATGCCGCTGCCGACATGTAATGCCGATGATGCGAAATGCTCAATCCCAAGCAGATCAAAACAGATGACGGCCCCTACGACGTCGATGATCGCATCGAGCGCGCCGACTTCGTGGAAGTGAACTTTTTCAATGGGTTCGTTGTGTACTCGTGCTTCTGCTTCCGCGAGACGTGAAAATATTTTACCGGCACGATCCTTTACGCTCCCGGCTAAACGCGAGTCGTAAATAATCTTGAGAATGTGTGACAGATGACGATGCGCATGTTCGGGCGCGGTCTGCACGCGCGCGTAAGTGGCGCTAATTCCTGAGCGCTTCACTGTCTCGAATTCGATTGCATACCCCGGAACGCCCAGGAGTGCAAGCTGATCTTTCAGCTCTTGCGGGTTAACTCCCGCGGCAACCAGCGCGCCGAGAATCATGTCTCCGCTGGCGCCGGCAAAACAATCGAAATAGAGAGTCTTCATAAGAACGTGAATCGTGAATCGTAAATCGTGAATAGTAGAGCGAGCGCAATGGGGAGTCCTCTATTTACGATTCACGATTTACGATTTACGAAGGATGGTAACAGAGCGCGGTCAGAAAATGCCAAACGCGATGACTACAACAAGGCTTTGCCGTTTGACGTCAACCGGGTGGCATGAGGTCAGTACCACCACGCAGTAGCGGGTGGGTAATTGATTCTTAAGCTTGCAACTGCGGACAATCGAGCATCAAAGGCTGTGACTCGCCTCGTTCTCAACAACCCACCGGCTACCGCGAGGTGGTACTGACCTCATGCCACCGCGCAAAGCTGTGGTTACCTAATCATTCTGCACAAAGCTGCCTAATAGCGAATTGCAAACCCGCTAAGCTATACTCAGCGCTTTTCCGGACAAGTAAATTATCAGCTTAGGAATCAAGTGACTCTTCTCCAACTCCAGGATCAACTAAAGGCGGTGGTTCGCAGCGCGGCGCTGGAGCTTTTCGGCATCGAGCTCGAACAAGTAGGCGCTGAAACGCCACCGCGCCCTGAACTTGGCGATCTTGCGTTTCCAGTTTCATTTGAACTTGCGAAACTAATCAAGCATGGCACTGGCACGAAGGTCCCGCCGCGCACAATCGCCGAACAGCTAAAGACAAAGTTAGAAGTAGCCGCCGAAGTTGCGCGTGTCGAAGTTGCCGGCGCCGGCTACGTCAATGTGTTTTTCGATCGCGCCAAACTACTTTCACTGTTTGCAGGCAAGCAGGGCGCTTGCGTCGCTGAAACCGCATCACTGCCCGATCGTCCAAAAAAGATGGTGGAGCACACCAGCATCAATCCGAACAAGGCGGCACACATTGGCCACGTTCGCAACGCCGTTCTCGGCGACACCTTTGTCCGGGTTCTACAAGCAGCAGGCGAACGCGTCGAGGTGCAAAACTACATCGACAACACCGGCGTTCAGGTTGCGGATGTAGTTGTCGGTTTTACTGAACTCGAGAAAATGACGCTCGAACAAATAAAGGCGCTCGACAGTTCCCTGCCTGCGGATATTCCGTTTGATTATTACTGCTGGGACCTCTACACGCGCGTCGGCGTGTTTTATCGCGAAGCCGCCGCTGGCGAGACTAATTCAGAAAGACTCAAGTTGCGCAGCGATGTGTTGCACGCGATTGAGGCAGGAAATAATCCGACGGCCGAATTGGCGGATTACGTCGCCACACGAAATGTCGAACGCATTCTCGACACGATGGAGCGGCTCGACATTCGTTACGACCTGCTGGCGCGCGAGTCGGATATTCTTCATCTGCATTTTTGGGATCGCGCGTTTGAACTGATGAAGAGCGCGGGCGTTATCAGGTTCGAATCGCAAGGCAAGCATGCGGGTTGTTGGGTGATGCCTTTTGAATCGCACACCGGCACCGATGAACACGAGTCCGACAAAATAATCGTTCGCTCAAACGGCACCGTCACCTACACAGGCAAAGACATCGCCTATCAATTGTGGAAGCTGGGCCGGCTTGGTTTGGATTTCAACTACAAACCTTTTCGGTCCTATCCTGATGGGCGCGTCGCCTGGGTTACCACTACGGAACCTAACGCGGAAATCCTTCCGGAACTGCCGCGCCCTAATTTCGGTGGCGGTGTGAAGGTCTACAACGTGATCGATTCCCGTCAGGCGTATCCGCAGGAAATTGTTGCGCGCGGCGTCGTCGCGCTTGTTCCCGAAATCGGCGCAGAGGCCAGTGTTCACTTTGGTTACGAGATGGTGGCGCTCTCGCCGGCAGCTTGCGAAGAGTTGGGGATCCAGTTGAGCGCCGAGGACCGCGCGCGCCCTTACATCGAGATGAGTGGGCGCAAGGGTCTCGGCGTGAAAGCAGACGATCTGATCGATCGTTTAGAAAAAGACGCGCTGAAAGAAGTTGAAACGCGGCATCCTGAGTTATCTGCGGATGAACGACGCACCACTGCGCATGAAATAGCAGTCGGGGCCTTGCGCTATTTTCTCTTAAAGTTCACGCGCAATTCCGTTATTGCTTTCGATTTCAACGAAGCGCTTTCTTTCGAAGGCGAGACCGGGCCTTATTGCCAGTATGCGGCGGTGCGCGCAAATTCGATCTTTCGCAAACTCGATGAGACAGCGAGCAGCGCCGCGGCAGAATTGATCCAGAAGGCCAGGAGTGATTCGCAAATCGCATCGCGAGTTTCCGAGGTCCTGGCTGGAGAAGCAGGAACGGAAGTCTGGTCGTTGCTGATGCTGGCCGAGCGTTTGGAAGAGGCCATCGCGCAATGCGCCGGGTCAGCCGAGCCGGCGAACCTGGCAAAGTATGCATTCACTCTCGCACGCGCCTTTAACCTCTTCTATCACCGCCATCGCATCATCACCGAGGAAGATGAAGTGAAAAAAGCGGTATTGATTGCAGTCGCGAACATTACGCGGCAGCAGTTGACTGCGGCGCTGTCCACATTGGGGATTAGGGTGCCGGAAAGAATGTAGTTAATCGCGCTTTTAGGTTAGCCGTCTTTCAGTTAAAGTAGACTTATGTCGCAAGCACAGTATGTGATCGATGGAACGGGAAAAAAGACTGGGGTGCTGCTGTCTCTGAAAGATTACGAGAAATTATTGGAAGATCTGCATGACCTCGCAGTCGTTGCCGAGCGCAAAGCCGAAAAGCCCATAGCCCTGGAAGAATTGAAACGGCGTCTGAAGAAGGATGGCCTCATATAAAGTCATCCTCAAACCGTCGTTTGAAAAGGATTTGCGTTCAATACCGAAATCCGTGATTACCCGCGTTATTAACAGTCTGGATTTGTTGGCGGAAGATCCTTTCCCACGACAGGCGCTGAAGTTGGAAGGCGGAGGGCAACTATACCGCGTAAGGGTCGGAGACTATCGTTTCGTGTATGGAGTCAATCAGCAGGCCAGACAAGTGCTCGTTCATTATGTGCGCCATCGTCGAGAGGTTTATCGCAAGTAATAGAGCTTTGGAAATCATTCTCGCGATTCCTAACTAAACCATGCTGATCGTAATGAAAGCTGATGCCACGGACGGCCAGGTCGAGGCTGTTGTGCGCGTCATTGAAGGGCTCGGCTACAAAGCGCATCCCATGCCTGGCGCCGCCCGAACCGCCATTGGCATCACCGGAAACGCGGGCGCGATTGACCCTTCGCACTTCGAAAATCTCGCGGGCGTGGCAGAAGCCATTCGCGTCAGCAAGCCATACAAGCTGGTCACACTTGATTTGCACATGGAAAAGACAGTAGTGCGCGTTGGCGATGCCGCCATTGGCGGCGACGAGTTGGCCATAATTGCTGGTCCATGTGCTGTCGAAAGTCGCAGCCAGGCTTTTGCGGTTGCCGAAGTTGTGCGGCACAGCGGTGCGCGCTTTTTCCGCGGCGGCGCTTTCAAACCGCGCACGTCGCCTTATGCGTTTCAGGGTTTGGGTGAAGAAGGCTTAAAGATTCTCGCAGAGATTCGCGAAACGTACGGACTAAAGATTGTTTCCGAGGCGTTGGATGAACCCGGAGTTGATCTGGTTGAGCGCTACGCAGACATGATTCAGATCGGCGCGCGCAGCATGCAAAACTTTACGCTGTTGCGACACGTGGGAAAGTCGAGTTTGCCAGTGCTATTAAAACGCGGCTTGTCGGCGACTCTCGACGAATGGCTGCTCGCGGCCGAATACATCATGGCTGAAGGAAACTATCGCGTGGTTCTTTGCGAGCGCGGCATTCGCACATTCTCGCAGCACACCAGGAACACTCTCGATCTCGCCGCCATTCCAGCTGTCAGGCGAATTTCACATTTGCCCGTTATCGTTGATCCTTCGCATGGGACCGGCAAAAACTTTATGGTGACTCCGCTGGCCCGCGCCGCGGTTGCAGTGGGCGCCGATGGGCTAATTGTCGAGGTGCACGATTCGCCGAATAACGCTCTGTCCGATGGAGCACAAGCTTTGACGTTGGATCAATATGAGCGGCTTGTCAGTGAAGTCCGCGCAATTCACGAAGTCATCGCGCCGGCGCCGGTAGGTTAAGAATGTCTTAGGCTTTCTTGATTTCGCCAGACAGAATATTTGCCAGCTCACCAAAGAATACGGAACGCGGCATCACCTGATCATAGCCCGCCTGGACTGCTTTCCGCTGCAGCTCGACTTCAACGTGGGAAAAGAACCCGATCACCGGAATCCCCGCCAAGCTTTCGTCAGTTTTCAATTCCCTACCCACCGAAATAGCATCGAGCTTTGCGTGTTGTAGATCGACTACGATAATGTCGGGCGTGCTATCGACAATGAGGTGTCGCAGCGCGTCGAGGCCGCGCGGAAAAACAGCCATCATGCCTAGAGCTTTAGCCGTGGCTCGTACTTTCGAGGCCAAAAACATGTCGTCAATCACAGCGATTACGGTTCGAATCATATAGTTGTCGGAATAAAAACTGGTTGAGGGTCGTTGTTGTAATTGCTAGCCAGATTGGGCTGAAATGTGGACGGCACTTTATACCAACGATGCGTTCAGCATTTGAATTTGTCGTTCGGAATCATTTCGCGTAAAGATACGTTGCGATGTTAACTGCGATTCCCCCGCTGAGAGATTCGGAAAAGCTTGAGTTTGGTGATCCGCAACCGCCGCCAACGGGCGACGGCGAGCGCTCAAAACTCGTGCTTGCATCATACAACATTCGCTACGCAGTTGGCCGCTTTTTGATATCGAGCGGACTGCTGCGCAAGCTTGGTATTAATGGAAACCGCAGACGTGCGAATCAAGTTGGTGAAAATATTCGCCACACCGCGGAAGTTTTCAGCTCGGCCAAACTAATGCCTATCCCGGACCTGGTGGCTTTACAGGAAGCAGATAAACAAACCACGCGGGCAGGCGGACATCATGTCGCACGCGAATTGGCGGAAGCGATGAAAGTGTCGTGGGTACATGCGCCCGCCGGCATCCCGCGGGGACAAACACCGGTGGCGCGGCAATGGTGGCTTGATTTTGAAGAACAGATCGGGCTGCATGATACCGGAGACACCGGCGTTGCTTTGCTGAGCCGCTTCCCGCTGGAAGACGTGACGCGTATTGATTTGCCGTGGCACGAGTGTCCCTGGAGGCCGCGGCTCGCGATGGCTGCAACCATTTCGCTGGGCAATAAGAAACTGCGAATGCTTAACGCTCATGTTGATCCGCACGCGGCAGTTGACGGGCAGTTAGAACAACTTGAAGTGTTGACTGAAGAAGCTGCGAGACATTCAGGACCTACGTTGGTAGTTGGCGACTTCAACACCCTGTCGCAACAAAAATGCGCGGAGACAAAGGCTTTCATGGAGTCCCGAGGCTTTCAAACACCAATTCCGACAGGCACGCCCACGTGGCGTGGCGCGGGAATTCGTTTGCACGCCGATTGGATTTTTTATCGGAATCTGAAGATTGCAAACTGGGGTGTCGCCCGGCCATTGAACGTTTCCGATCACTGGCCCATTTGGGCAGAGATCGTTGTCGAATGAAAGGAACAGAGGCTTGGACAAGCGATCAGACGTTCAATCCAAGTAATCTCATGGTTGCTTGCTTGAGTGACGAGCCGTAGCTATCCAGACAAATGACGGAAAGAATTACCAGCAAAGACAATTCCCTGCTGCGCGAGGCACGCACCGTTCGCGACGGCAAAGTTGAGGAAATGATCTTCGTCGAAGGATTGCGTCTTTGCGAAGAAGCGGTGAACTCCAAACTGCCTATTCGCGCGTTGATCTTTTCCGATGAGCTGGCACAAAAAACAAAACCGGCCGAGTCGATTGAAAAGTTTGCTGCGTCCAGCGAGCGCGTCGCAGCTGTCAGTGAGAAGTTGCTCGCTTCAATCTCCTACAGCAAAACACCACAGGGCATCGTCATGCTTGCGACGCGGCCGGAGATGACGGAAGTACAGCTCACGCGGCAACAAAGCGGAACACCTTTGATTGTGGTAATGCATCGCATCACCAATCCAGTGAACGTCGGAGCGATACTGCGTACTGCTGAAGCCACAGGTGTAACGGGTGCCATTGCAACTGAAAATGCGACCGACCCGTTTTCGCCCAAAGCATTGCGCGGAGCGATGGGAGCAGCTTTCCGGCTGCCGATCTGGTTTCGGCCAAGTTATGCGAAGGTAATTGAATGGTGCTCGCAGCAGGCCATAAAGACAGTTTGTGCTGACCTCGATGCTACGACGCTCTACACCGACATCGATTGGACCATACCGCGCGCCTTAATTCTGGGGCCGGAAACAAGTGGCTTGACGCGCGCTGAAATCGAAGCGGCGGCTGAAGCTACAAGAATCCCGATGCAAGCGCCGGTTGAAAGTTTGAATGTATCGGTGGCGGCAGGCGTGTTGCTTTACGAGGCGGCGCGGCAGCGAGACTACCTTGCCACTAAATGAAAATGCAGATAGCTCACGGTCTGGTACCCTGGCCCATTCGTCATGATTTGATAATCAGTAAGATTCTTCTCCCGAATTATTTCGCCCATCACAGCAAAAAGATCAATCAGGGACTCGCGGTCAGAATCTGACAGATCGCCGGCATTCCTGATGTCTTTTTTTGGAATAACGAGATAGTGAATTCCCGTGTGCGCACCTGGTTGCTCGATTACGATAGTCTTGTCAGTTTCCTTTATCACTCCCGGAACAAACTCGGGAAGTCTTTGTATTGCGACGCTCGTCAGCAGGCCAACTAGTTCATTCGGCCGGAAACAGTTCCCTTCACAATTTCGCGTCAATAGAAATGGACGCGGCCGCGTGTCTGAAAACAAATAAGCGCCGAGCACTACCCCGCACAACAAGGAGGCAATAACCGCCAGAAGCAGCTTAATTCCTTTCATGAGTTTTCCACTCCCGACCGCCATATTTGTTTCATAATTTTCGAGCGCGCTATTGTCGAAGCTTCCGTTTAAAGTAGAATAGCGTCGTTTCCGAGCAGTTTAGTTTTCGTTTCTTGCGCAGCGTGATCAAGCTGCGTTTTCTGCACACGATGGCAGACGAAATCAATCAGCCAAAGAAAAAGAAACGCGAAGAGGCCCTGCCTGAACGCTTGCTGCGGCGCGTGCTGGAAAGCATGGGCGAAGTCGTCGATCGCAAATTCGGGCGCACCATCGCGCCTAAAGGTGGCCTGACAACTTCGCAACTCATCGAGCGCATGAAGAAAACTATTGACGACCGCGTGCGCGAAGAAGGACGCAGTGGCCGCATCGCGCCTCATCACCTAAAACTGAAGGTCGAATGGGGCACGCACTCGGAAGCGCCCACAGAAATAATCAAAGACCTGGAGACTGAAGTCCTGGCCGCCGCCATCGACCACATAAATGATCATCGTTATCGCACGCTGGGGCCGGTAAAAGTCGAAACGGAAGTGGATATCTTTACCAGCGGCATTACCGTTGACCCGACCTTCGGCGAGTTTGAAGAAAAGCTGCGGCGCGAAGATGAAGAAAAGCGCGCAAAGCATTTGCCTGCCCCGCCAAAAGGGGTGCCGCCGATTCCCGACGTGGGCGTGACGGCGCGCGTCACGATGAGCAATGGCACTCGTGAAGTGCCACTCGTGTTCAAGCCCGGCGGCCGTCGTTTGAATGTGGGACGCGCTACTGATAACGAGCTTGCCTTGCACGATACAAGCGTCTCCAAAATTCATGCCACGCTGCTGATGAATCAACAAGGAACATTGCTGGTCGCCGACACCGGATCGACAAATGGAACTTTTATAAATGGCCGTCGCATCTCGTATGGCGAAGCGCGGCAGATCGTGGATGGCGACGTGGTGGGATTTGGCGACGTCGAAGTTCGTTTTCGCAGAAATGAATGAGTTATTAAAGTAGCTAATAACGATGACACTCTTCCTGTTCTTTCAATCCGCCACTCCCGTGCCATCCGTCACCGTGCCGGAAAGAGTGCCGGCAACGTTGACACTGATTTATCTCGCTGGCCTTACGCTAATCGCTTTGCTGTTGCTGGTGTCGCTTTTTCGAAACCGCCGGCGCGGTGTCATCACTCCACTCGCGGTCGCTGAAGATCTACCCAAAGCAGTCAAGCGGCGTCTCGGCTCGACCTCAACCAACCGTGGCCTGCGCGCGTTGCGTTGGCTATTCGTGTTGCTGGCTGTGGGTGTTTTCGGCTTTCATGTTTACTGGACCCACTATGCCGCAGAAAACAACGAAAAGTTTCAGGAACTAAGCTACAAAGACTTGCGCAACCGGCGTCTGTCAGAATCGACATTGCGCGGCTGGATTTTGGATCGCAGCGGCAAACTCGAAAACGCCCTGGCGCTATATCGTCGCGATTCCAGCGGCAACATTTACCGCGACTACCCGATGGACCAGGCCATGGCCCAGATCTTTGGTTCCGATCGCGGCGATCCGGGCCTTGAGCGCGCGCTGTTTGGGACGCAAAGCGGCGCGCTGCCCGAAGCGCTCGAAGTTGCCGAGGGCCATACCATCAACATCAAAGGCAACACCGATGTGCGCTTAACAATCGATCGCGACCTGCAACAGACCGCCCTGGATCAGTTGAAAGGAAAGCACGGCGCCGTTGTCGTGCTCAATCCACAAACCGGCGAGGTGCTGGCGCTTTACAGCGAGCCGTCATACAGCTTGAAAGAAGTGGAAGACGAAGCCACCTGGATTAAGCTCGAAGCCAACCAACGCGATCGCCCGCTGGTGAGCCGCGCGCTTGGCGCTTATTACATTCCCGGCTCCACCTTTAAGACCGTGACCATGACGGCCGCTTTTCTCGCGGGTGAACAGAACACGCAGTTCACCTGTAGCGGCGGCGGCTATGTCGCAGCGCCGGGCGCAAACGCTATTTTTGACGACGGCGGCGCCGGCGAAGTGCACGGACGCATCGGCATCGACACCGCCTTTGAAGTTTCCTGCAATCAATACTTCGCACAAATGGGCGTGAAGCTCGGCGCCGAGCGGCTGAAAGTCGCCGCGCAACTGCTGGGCATTGGCACTTACGATACGCCAACGGAGGCCTTGCGCGGTCGAAAGGAACCGGAGATCTGGAACGCCAGCAGCGATGCCGTCAAGCGCGCACTTGCCCCGCGCGAAGCCACCATCGTCACTGGTAAGGGCGTGACAAGGTACGACCTGGCGCTGATGGGTTACGGTCAGGGATACGCGGGCCAGATGACACCATTTCAGATGGCGCTGGCTGCGGCTGCAATTGCAAACATGGATGGACGATTGATGAAGCCCAGGATTGAATTCAATCGCCCGCCGGAAATGTTCAAGCAAGTGATGTCGCCGCAAGTAGCGGCGACGCTGCGCAGCATCATGGGTCGCGTTACTGGTGGGGCCAGGGGTACGGCGCGGGAAGTTTTTGCTCCAGTGCAAGCGGCTGGCATTAACACTGGAGGCAAGACAGGCACGGCGCAGAAGATCGTTCCGGTTTACGACCCGAAGACGGGAGAACCGCAAACGCGGCACCGCGTAGAAAAGGACAACAAGGGCAATATCATTCGTGAATATGAAGAGACCATCATGGACGAAGAGCATCCGCGCGTTGATGCCTGGTTTTTGTGCATCGCTCCGCTGGAGCGGCCACAACTGGCGATTGCCGTAATCGTCGAAGGCGGCGGCTACGGATCGAAATCCGCTGCCCCAATAGCGGCGGCTTTAGTGTTGAAGGCAAGAGATCTTGGCTATTTCAATTCGGTCCGGAGTCAACCAAATAATCAGCAGCCAAATCAAGGCCAGGCTCCGGCTCAACGGCGGCCGCGCGCGGCGGCAACGCCAACACAGTGAAATGACTTAAAACGTTCGAATGGAAATAGGGTTCTTCTGACTTCTAACTTCAGACCTCTGGTTTATGAAGAATCGCGCATCATCACATCTTTTAATCATTCTGCTGATCTTTCTTTTCGAGATTGCGGGTTACTGGGCGATTCACCGCGGAGGCCTGCTGCGCGGTTATGAAACGTCCACCATCGGCGCCATACGGGATCTGCTGATGTTCGTACCGCTGTTGGCCGCGGTGCTTTGGCTTTCGCGGGTAATGAATTACAGGGGGCAGTGGATTCTGTTTACGACTGCCGTCCTGCTTTTCTCCATCGGCCTGCTGGTCCAATACCGGCTCTACAGCGATCCTGAATACAACGCGCGCAACAAATCGGCGGCACGCGAGCAAAAGATGGAGGCGCTGCGCACGCGTTACATCATTGAGAACTATGATGCCGCAAAGAAACAGATGATGGCTTTGCCGGTCACACCCGCATCGTCGATCGACCTGGATCAATTGCCGCGCCGCGCAGCCAATTATTCAATCGGCGACGCACTAACTTCGAGTTATACCTGGATTCCCATCTTTTCCTTTCTGGCGTTCGCCGTGGCCTACATGTTCTGTGTTCGCGATGGCTTTCTGCTATGGCTGCAACGCAACAGTTTCATCGTGGTTCTGCTGACCCTGGTGCCACTGGCGGCGGCGGTCGTCACCTCCAGCGCCGGCAAAGCCCTGGGAAATATGACGCCGTGGGAGCCATCGAAGATTCCTTTTCTGCTGGGCTTCGCGGGAATCTTAACGGCGCGCTACAAAGATCTTGGTGAAACGTATTGGGGCATTCCGCGCGCGCGTGATGTGGTGCCTCTGCTCGTGATGGCGATGTTGCCGTTCGTTCCCTTCTTCGCCCTAAAAGATTTTGGCCAGATGCTGATCTTCAGCGGCGCTTACACGACGCTTTATCTTGTTGCCGTTAGACGCTGGCCGCAGTTGCTCTTGTTTGTCGGTTCGGTGTTGCTGGTCATCAGTATTCTCGTCGTTGGCGCATTGCCCCGCGACGTTCAAGAGAGAGTGCCGCTGCTGCCGACTATCGCGCGTCCCATTCAGACAATGCTGCCGGCGCGAATTCAGCAGCGGTTTCATTTGTGGTTGGACGGTTTCGATCCGCCGTCGCCGGAAGTTTCCTGGTGGAAGAAGGATTATCAGGAAGCACTAAACAGCGATCCGCAGCTTAAGCAACTTGCCGAGCAAAGTCCGGCGATGCAGAAGATTGTTAACGTCGATGTTTGGTTTGATAAGCTTGCTTTCCAACCGGCACAGGCCGTTTTTGGCATTGCTTCAGGCAAGAATACGGGCCGTGGCCTGGGCTTGGGTTTTCCGGAAGTCATTCCCATCGCCGACTCGGATTATGTCTATGCGGCAATTGCCGAAGAACTTGGTTTGACGGGGGGCGCGATCGTGCTGCTGGCAGTGATCATCCTAGTGGTGGCCGGAGTTCGTACTTCCCTCGACGCGCGTGATATGTTTACCAAGCTTTCCGCAGCCGGCCTAACAGCTTTCATGGGCTTCCAGGCACTGGTTAATGTCGGCGGCATCTTGCGCGCCTTGCCGATGACTGGAATTACATTGCCTTTCGTTAGTCACGGTGGATTTAGTCTGGTTACCAGCTTTGCGATGTTAGGTATGCTGATGGCCTTTTCCCATCGAAACGCGCGCGACCAAATGCTCGCCAAGCCCTCGCCGGGCGTGCCTGTGTCGCCACTAAAATTGGAGGCGGTCGAATGAGCCAACCCAGCAATCATCCCGCGCCCGCGCTGATCCTCAAATCCGCGGCGGTCACCGATCGTGGCTTAAGCGAGAAACGGCCTCTCAATGAAGACTCGTTTTTGGCTGACAGTGAACGCGGCATCTTCGCGGTAGCCGATGGCGTTGGCGGCGCTGAAGCCGGCGAAGTTGCATCGCAGACTGCGATTGAAGTGCTCGATGAAGCGTTTCGCCATAAGGAAGACGGCGCCGACGTTGAAGACTTGATGGAGCTTGCGATTCAACGCGCCAATGCATCCATTCACAAGATGGCCCAGGAGCACGCCAAGTTTGCGATGATGGCCACCACCATCGTCGCGCTTCATATCAAAAACAACATTGCCACCATCGGCCACGTTGGCGACTCGCGTTTGTATCGCCTGACACCCGATGGCCGTCTGCTGCGCGAAACTGAAGACCATTCTGTCGTCGAGGAAGAAGTACGCGCGGGCCGCATGACCGCGGAGCAAGCCGCCAATCACCCGAGCAAGAACATTATCAGTCGCGCACTGGGCGCCGAGGACGGTGTTGAAGTTGATATGAAGGTGCTGGAAGTGGAAGACGGCACGCAGTTTCTCCTGTGCACTGACGGCATCACGCGACACATTCCCGATTACGAGCTGCGGCAGATGATGATCCTGAACGATGATCTGCCGGCACTCTGCGCCGCGCTGAAAGAACGTTGCTACCAACGCGGCGCCGAAGATAACCTGACTGCCGTTGTGGTCCGCGTCGGTACTTCTATCTCAGCCGCGCAGCGCAGCGCCGAGATGGACGAGACGCTAACACCGGAAGCTAATGTTGTGCCAGCCGCGCGAAGGATGGAAACGCAGGAAACTGCGCAGGCGGAATTCGTGCCGGCTTCGCGGAGAGTGTTTCCAGGCGTCGCGGCACAGACTGCAGAACCGACCAACTTCGAGCGCAGAGATGAAGTTGCCGTCACCAAGTCCGCCGAGAAACCGCGCGGCGGTGGTGGTTTCGCCAGCGGCTTTATTCTATTTTTGCTCGTGCTGGGCGCAGTCGCCGCGGCTTTTTATGGCGGCAGGAAATACAAAGGCCCCATACCCTACGTCGATCCCGACAATCAAATCGCGGCACAGCCGTCACCCTTGCCGACGAGCCTGACGGAGGCGTTTTCAGATTTTGAACTGAATCGGCGCGAAGTTGATCAGAATCCGACTGCATGGCTGACGACGGTACCGGGTGAGGTAGCACGACAAGGCGTTCAGAAACCATTAGATGCTACTGAGCCTGAATTTCTGTATCTCTACGGGCGCGCTTCCCTCTTAACTGGAAATATCGATGAAGCAGCGAAAGCGTTCGAGGCAGTCATTGCAAAGACAGATTTGTCACCGGAGAATGCAACTTTGCGGAAAGAGGCGACGCTCGGACTCGCCGCAGTAGCATTAAAGTCAGACAAGGACAAGGCAGCGGCGCAAACACATCTTGATGAAATAATTCAGAAACCCTCCGCAACCGTTTCCCCGGCAGTTTCGCAGCCTACCCCATAGCCCTCAATTCGCCGCCCGGCATCAAAGACAACGCGCGAACGATGGCAGAACTGAAGCTACAACAAAGCAGGCTCGATGGCCGTTACGACATTGTTGAATGCCTGGGGCGCGGTAGCTATGCCGAGATCTATGTAGCGCATGACAACGCTGCCCCGGAAGGCGCGCCCACCACCGTGGTCATCAAGGCCCTGAACATGTTTCTTCAGGACGCGCCTGATGCCGATCTCGAACACACGCTGATTGCAAATTTTCAGAACGAAGCAGTCGCGCTCGATCGCGTGCGCCATCCAAACATCATCAACCGCCTGGGCCATGGCACCGCCATCGATCTTGCCGGCACTACTTTTCATTACATCGTGCTCGAGTATCTGTCGGGTGGCGACATGTCAGCGCTTTCGCGCCAACACCCGTTGACGATCGACAGGGCGCTGTTCTATCTCGAGCAGGTTTGTTCCGGTTTGGCACACGCGCATGAGTGTGGCGTTATTCATCGTGACATCAAGCCGCATAATTTGTTGTTAACAGCCGACCGCCAGGTGGTGAAGATTGCCGACTTTGGCGTGGCCCGTCTCGAAGCCATGGAAGGCGCAATTACGCGCGTCGGTACAAACGTCTACTCCGCGCCGGAACACAACCCACTGGTCCAGACCGGCCAATTGGACACGGGCGCGCTGCTCATCAACAAAGAACATTTGAGCCCCGCTGCTGATATCTATTCGCTGGCTAAAACCACCTACACGCTGCTTGCTGGTGAATCGCCGCGCCGGTTCGCACAGCATGCAATTCGCGAGTTGCCGGCATCTATCAACAATCACTTTTGGTCAACGCCGGTGCTTCGGGTGTTGGAAAAGGCGACGCAGACAAGACCGGGCGAGCGCTATCAGACCGTTCAGGAGTTTTGGGATGAGTTTTCCGAGGCGGCACTGCCTCCAACGAAAGTGTTGAGTGAAACCAACGCAGAGGCGCGACGCAAACCAAGCGCTGATCTCGCGGTTGAGCCTGAAGAATTTCCCCAGGCTGCACCGCAAGCTCATTTCGTTCCGGTGACTTCACCGGCAGCCTTGGCTTTTGCAGAAGCTCCGCGGCGTCCGAAGATCGTTGTCCCGGTGGCCGAGACGCAAGTAAACAAGAAACTGAGTTGGCGCGAACAGCTTTTCCCGGGGCCAGCAGCGCCGGCAGCAGTTCCCAGCAAAGCCGTTTCCGCGCGCCGGCCGGTGGGACCTCCGCGAAAGCGCGCTTACATCGTTGCTGCAGTCTTGATCGTCGCGTTCTCAATTATGCTCCTGGCGACGCACAAGTACGTTACGTCGCATTGGAACCCGTTCGTCGAATTGCCGGCCATGGGCGACCTTTTTGTAATTGGCCGCGAAGGTGTTACAACAACGGATGTAAATTTGCGGTCGGATGCGAGCATGGCGAATCCGCCGGTGGGCGTGGCAGAAAACGGATCGCGCGTTAAAATCCTGGCGACCACTGACAATTGGTACGAGGTGCAGGTGCTGCAACACGGACGGCCAAAGGCGAGCCCGTTCACCTCCGACCGCGGCTGGATAAACAAGAAGTTTGTTAAATTTGACTAGTAGGACAGACATTCCTGTCTGTCCCTTCTTCGCTTTTACTAATTACGATTCACGATTTACGATTCACGATCTTATGGGCCTAATAGAATCAATCAGAAAATGGATCGACGGCGAGACCGGCGAAGACCTGCTCGAGTCTGCCGACGAACACGCCAAACCGCGCCGCATCTGGGAAGAATTCCTGGTAAAGATCGCGCGCGAAGTTGAGGCCGTCATGCAGCGCGAGATGTTTACGCCACCGGGCGGTCCAACCTATATCCCGCGCGAGTACATCGTCTATCTCAGCAACGACGACGACAAAGACTGGCAGGGCGACAAGCGACGCGGGCTCGAGCAGGGCCTTTTTCATGTGCTCTCGGAACGCGCGAAGGAGTTGAGCGGTCACACGGACTTGGCCGCGAAATCATTTGTGGTCGAGTTGCGCGTCGACGGCACTTTGGAAAAGGGCCAGTTCCGCGTGCAAGGCGTTTGGGAT